>Ga0209090_10002753_pt1 | contig 11090 bp, 7 predicted proteins | sample ArcticOcean_MG_C_9_FD_187432 | JGI IMG/M metagenome (GOLD analysis project Ga0209090, IMG submission 187432) | Marine microbial communities from western Arctic Ocean - ArcticOcean_MG_CB2_152 (SPAdes) (version 2) | ecosystem: Environmental > Aquatic > Marine > Oceanic | place: Arctic Ocean... | reverse complement strand
TGGCAGAAAAGAGATGAGCTCGAAGAAAGCTTCTTCTGGTTCTGTTTCTGGCGCCATGAACGACAAAACCGTCGTCGCGGATACGCAAAAGTTCAGCCAGAACTTGCAAGACGACATCGACGAGGCGGCGCAGCAAACTCAGGATGCTGCGGAGGATGCTGCGGATAACGTAACGGATGTGGTTCAAAATGGTTTTCAACAAGTTAATAATACATGGAACGAGATTACTGGCCAAGGTGGCGAAGATGATGACGAGGAAGATGAGGATGAAGAAGACTCGACGCCATCATCTCCCGAATCTCCCGAATCTTCAGAGGACGGCGTCGAGTCTTCCGAATCTCCCGAATCTTCAGAGGATGGCGTCGAGTCTTCCGAATCTCCTGAATCTTCAGAGGATGGCTTCGAGTCTTCCGAATCTCCTGAATCTTCAGAGGATGGCGTCGAGTCTTCCGAATCTCCTGAATCTTCAGAGGATGGCTTCGAGTCTTCCGAATCTCCTGAATCTTCAGAGGATGGCGCCGAGTCTTCCGAATCTCCCGAATCTTCAGAGGATGGCGTCGAGTCTTCTTCATCTTCAGCACCTGATTGCCACCACGACGGTATACCGAATTCGTGCCCGCCGAAAGAAGAAGAGGAAGACACCACGGCGGCCACCTTTGAACACATCGACGAGTATACTGCCCATGTCGATAAAGCTATTGAACACTTTTCCGAAAAGGTTGAAGATTCGCAAGAAGAGATCACGGAAGGTTTGGAACAAATCGATGAAGCCAATAAAGATATTGACGACGAAGTTCACGATGTTATCGAGACTACTGTTCATCCGACGACCGAAGATGTGGCGGAGACTGAAGAAGCTGCAGAAGAGGAGGACGATGACGATGAAGACGATGAGGACGAAGAAGACGATGAGGACGAAGAAGCAAAGGTCGGTAAAAAACATCACTCGAGCAAAACCAAATCTGCAGTTGCTGCCAACGGAGAGGAAGAAGAGGAGGAATCTGAAGAGGAAGATGAAGAAGACTCGGGAGATTCGGGAGATGATGATGCACCTGATTGCCACCACGACGGTATACCGAATTCGTGCCCGCCGAAAGAAGAAGAGGAAGACACCACGCCGTCCTCTGAAGATTCGGGAGAAACGGAATCCGTCAACCAGGCCGAAGCGGAATCGGCAAGCGCGGAAGAAGAGGCGAAAAAGGAGGTGGAAGATGCCGTCAATCACGTTGAGGGTGAACTCACCAGAATGGCCGAGAAAATCGACGCCGCCGAAGATGAAATCGACAAATCGATGACAGACATCGAAAAGGCGCAAGATGCTATTGATGACGCTGCCTTTATTGATGACGAAGACGATGAGTCGCACAAACCAAAACATTCGAGTTCTACGGATGAAGAACAACCGCCGCCTTCGGAAGAAGAAGACACTTCAGCATATGGTACAACGTCTGAGGCAACTGTCTAAACCGAAAATAAAACGGTAATATCACAATATCTCCTTTCGCCGAGGCAGACCGCGAACCCGGTCCGAAGCGGAGAAAAAGGAAAAGAAACTTTATACTTATTTTACACAAAATAACCCGTAGTATTTGGGCGGATAGAAATCGATTGCAGAAAGGAGACGGTAGAGACGATGACGACTACTTACTATTCGCATCGCGTGTACAAGACCAAATCTCTCTCTCGCTCGCGAGCGACGGCGTAAAGTCCCAATAATGCACTTTTAATGACAAAACTTATCCATATTTCTTTATTAAAACTCTCTTTCACACGAATGTCTCTTCGTCGCGCCGCAAACAATAATAATAACAACAACAACATCTTCAACAACATCTTACCGAGGAGAGAAAGGAGACGAAAAGCTCGCGACTTTCTTTCGCCTTCGATGATGTTGTTCTTGGTCTCGTTCCTCCTCTTCCTCCTCTTCCTCTTCTTCTCTTCCTTGTTCTTTTTTTTTCTCTGGTGTTGGTTGTCAAAAAATACGCGAGGAGAGAGCACGAGAGCGACCACGCTACGAGCCGATGGAAATCATGAATTACTCGTCGCCGTGGTGACGACGAAGAAAAACGCGAGCGGAAGACGATTCGAGCAATGGGTGCGTTATCACGAGCAGGTAGGAATCGGGCTTTTTTACGTGTTCGTGGACGATAGGACGACGCGTACTTCTTTGAATTCATATGCTTTTTCCCAGAAAAAGGAGAATGTGAAATTGTTTAGCGAATCTGAAATGGAAAGTATTCGAACTAAATTGCTTTGAAATAAAGAGCAGTGGTTGGTGCCTTGGATTCGTAAGCGAGGCTGTAACGCTGAGTTATTCGTAAAGCAGTCGCAAAATGTGGAGATGGCAATTGAGATGGCGACAGAGGATAACGTGGATTGGATAGCGCACATCGATACCGATGAGTTATTGTTTCCCGCTGGCGTAGCAAACCTAGATATTCGTGAACTTTTACGAGAATATCAACCGAGGAATATAGACGGGATTGTGTTGCCAAATTATGAAGCGGTGCCAGAAACAAAAGGTGGAGTGCAAGATCCGTTCGTCGACGCGACGCTTTTCAAACGCAATTACGCGCACGCCGATAAGAAAACGTGGAAGAAACTCGGCGGTGTAGTCGTTCGTAACAAATCTCTCCCGAACTTCTTTCTGGCCTACGCGAACGGAAAATCGATCGCGAGAGTCGCTCGAAATAGATTACGCTCAAACGGTGCGCACAGGTTCAAGTTTCGGCCAATATCAAAATCTCCCTCTTCGCGACAGCACTTCAACGAAGTCACGCACTCGGAAGCGAAAATCTTACACTACCCGTACATGAACCTCGACGAATCCATCGAACGATTGCGCAACTGCTGCCCACGCGACGTGACTTCATCTCTCGACGCCGAAAAAATAAACCAAACCTTCCTCCTCGACTTTGATCGGCAGGCCTTTGTCTCTTTGGTCTTGAACTGGGAAGGCGACGACGAAAGCGAAAGACTGGAAGGAAGAAGAAGAAGAAGAGCAGAAGCCTGGTACAACGAGCGAATCGTCTTCGAGGACGTCAACGAGACCGCCATGCTCGTCCACTCCGGCGTGTTCGATCGAATATACGCGCCGAGTCTTCTCTTAAAAAAACTTTCGCGTGCGTAGCCTCTAATAACTCCCGTACTAAAGGTCGTATTATAAATCGAAAAAGTTTGTGGTGGTGGTTTGGTGTATTTTCCTTCATTTCTCTCACCATCTTTGCTTTGCACTCGAGAATAAAATGCCTTTTACTCACTACCGCGCCCCAAAAGCGATGCCGATGATGACGCTCGCGTTGTTCCTTTTCGCGACGTGTTCTTTTTTCTCTCTCTTTTTGGTCGAAAGCGTCGACGCGCGAACGGATGATTCCTTCTTGAAAATCAAAACCAACTTTGAGGATGACGACGACTTTTCCACGAGGGGAGGTGCCTTGAAGCTGACGAAAGCGGGACACGTGAACGAGTACCGCGTGCTCCCTGGACACGACAAAAAGGAAAAAGTGCTCTCGACTACGCCAGATGTGTACGTCTCCTCGGAAGATCTTCCGGAAAGTTTCACCTGGTCGAACGTTTCCGGACACAACTTTCTCAGCAAGAGCTTGAACCAACACATACCGCAGTATTGCGGGTCGTGTTGGGCGCACGGCGCGATGTCGGCGCTCGCGGATAGGATTCAAATCGCGAGCGGGAAGAAACGAATGCAAGACGTGAACTTGGCGATTCAGTTTATTTTGAACTGTGGGACGGAAGTTGCCGGGTCGTGCCACGGAGGCTCGCATACCGGCGCGTATCAGTTTGTACACGACGTCGGCTTTGTGCCGTACGATACGTGTTTGAGTTACGAGGCGTGCTCGAACGAATCGATCGAAGGCTCGTGCGGGTACGTGACGGATAGATACAAGTGCAACGCGATTAACACGTGCCGAACGTGCTCGACTTTTTCGCAGTTGGGTGGTTTTTGCGCGCCGTTGGCGACGTTTCCAAACGCGACGGTCAAAGAATACGGGACGATTTCCGGGGAAGAGGCGATTATGAAGGAACTCTACGCGCGAGGCCCCGTGGCGGCTGGTATTGATGCCGACGGTTTACGTTCTTATACTAAAGGTATTTATACCGACACCCCGTCTTATGAAATCAATCACATCGTCAGCATCGTCGGGTGGGGCGTAGAGAAGAAAACAAACACGAAGTATTGGATCGTTCGAAACAGTTGGGGCCAATATTGGGGCGAGATGGGCTTTTTCCGCATCGTCCGCGGAAAGAAAAGTTTAGGCATCGAAGACGAAGTCGCGTGGGCAACTCCTGGAAGATGGACTGGGATGAAACACGACGACTTTGCGAACTTCCCGTGCTTCGAAGACGGCGCCAATTGTCAGGAGGAAGATTTCTTGCCGGACGTGAAAGATATGGCGGCGGAATACGTCGACCCGAGCGTGAAAGGGATTCCGTTCGGGAAGGTACACTCCGAGGAAGAACAGAAGGAGAAACAATAAAGTTGCGCATGCACACGCGCGAATCTAACTTCATCGTACAAAACCTTTGTAATATATATATACACACACACACACATGCTTTTGCTTTTGCTATCTTTTGGATGATATTGAAACAATCATCTTCTTCACAAAAGCACCGCTTTTCCAAATACAAAACCCGAGGGAGCGAGAAACCATGACGCCTCACCGATAAGGAAGAAGAAGAAGAAGAAGAAGACATCAACGTCATGCCAATCGTCCCGAGAGTCAAGCCGAAATCATCCTCCTCATCGAACGCGTCTTTCTTCTCTCGATTGTTCTTCTTCTTCTTCTCACCTCAGCGCACACGAATCGTTTGGAAATCTCTCGGACAAAACAGACGCCCGCTCCTTCTGATTCTCGCGACCTTCTTCCTTCACCGCGAATTCCTCGCTTCGTGCGGCCCGCACTCCAAATACGGGTTTTTGGAAACGAACGCGTGCCATAAAAATGCCTCGGCGAAAGAGGATTGGAAAACGTCCAAATTTGGTTTAGATTTTCTTCTCAACCGACCACAGAGAGGAGGGGAAAAATGTTTCGTCTCGAAAGAGGACGAGAAGACGAGCGGGTTTTGTCTGTGCGATGGGCATAAAGTAGCCGGTTTGAGAAATTGCGGCGACCAGGTGGAGATTGATTGTCAGAGCGCGTGCAAAGAAGAGATTGTGGGAAGCAGAGGTGCGAGTAAGAAGCTTCCGCGATGGAAAGAATACGGCGGCGGCGCGGATGTAAAAGAGTGTCCTTTGAAGAAAGTGTTCGGGGAGCGACCGGGTGGCTATGAAAACGCGATGAAGAATACGAAGCGGATGCACGCGATGTTTAAAAAAGTGATCGTGAAGACAATGCCGAATGGGTTTTCGTTTACGCTGCCGAGTGATAGGAGACGAGCGAGTTTGAAGAGAGATTTCGTGTTGGCCGGGGAACGGCTGGCGAAAGCGCAGGTGGAAGAGATCCGCGGGAAGACGGAGGCGTACGTGAAGAGCGTCGAGGAGGAGATTAGTGGTATGCAAACAAACATCGAGGAGTATTTTGAGAATCAACAAGGTATTGTCATCGTCGGTGGGTCAAAGTATAGCATCAAGACGTCGTATTGGATAGCCATACACGCCGTGCGGCGCGCCAAGTCACGATTACCAATCGAATTGTGGTTCCCGGCGAACGAGTTACCTTCCTGCGAAGATGTCGAAGATTTAAGGGATTTAGGCGTTATCGTTCGCTCGTTTAGCGAGCTCGGGGACGCGTTAAACTTTGCGAGTAAAGGAAAACGCAAACCGAGTCGATTCGCGTATAAGCTTTTAGCGCTGACGTTTTCGTCGTTCAAGGAAGCGTTGAGCGTTGACGCGGATAATTTGGTGTTAAGAGATCCAGAGACGAAACTATTTAATAGCGAGGAGTATAAAAGAACCGGAGCGGTGTTGTGGCGAGACTTCTGGAGAGATTCGAGCGCGCCGGATGCGCGATTGGCCCTTTTTGGAGACGAAAATGCGCCTTCGTGGCCAAAGTTTACGCACGAGAGCGGCCAAATGCTCGTCGATAAGAGTAAACATTGGAACGCGTTGTTTTTAGCGTTATATTTTAACGCGTTCGATCATATCTTCTACCCTTTGTTCGGTGGGTTCATGGGTATCGGTGATAAAGAGGTATTCGCCGTAGCCATGCGCTACTTCAAAGACAACTTCACCATCGTGCCACACGACCCAGACCATGTGGGCATTCGAGACGGTTCGAACGGAAATATCTTCGGAAACACAATGTTGCATCGCGACTTAAACGGTGACCCGTTGTTTTTACACGCGAATAAGGGGAAAATGACCAACCATGTTCCAGATTTCGCCGATTTTTCCTCGACGAAGTACATCCGAAGGTGGGAAGAGAGCGCCTTTCTCGGCTCCAGAGTCGTTCGCGTGATCAACGAAGCCACGGGAGAGCACGATTTTGAGAAATGGATATTTGATTTAGTTTCCAAGAACAAGTTTAAATTTGGTGACGTGAGCGATGCGTATTACGACGTTTTGAGCGAAGAAAGCGGTCGCGGCAGTTTGTTGGATGGGATGTATTTGAACGATTACCTGCAAAATCCAGGCGTTATGTTCTTACACAGTAACTTGCATTCGTAAAGGTATTTAGAAAGAGAGAGAGAGAGAGAGAATTAAGTTAGATTATAAATTAGAAGAAGTAGAAAGGTGTACCCGAGTTATTCAGAGAAAACTGTCATTATTCTGTGGAAATATCCATCTCCTCTTGCAAAGGTTCCTCCGACGACGTGGTATCGTCCGCCTCGTCGTGCGCGCCTTCATCTAAATCCTCTTCCCCGTGCTCTTCGCCGCCGTGCGGTTTCGACGAGCTCTTTTTGATACCGTGTCCACCACGCTTACTACGCTTACTGCTATGCTTACCGGCGCCTCTCGAGGATCGCCCGCTCGGTTGCTCCGCCGGCTCTTCTTCGCTTATAGCGTCGTCCTCCTCTTCCTCCTCGTGGTCGTCCTCAACGCCGCTACCACCACCATTATGCCCATCCACGTCCACTTCGCTCAGAGCCTCTTTCATCACCTCCAACTGCGTCGTCTTATGTTCCAACTCCAGATGTTTCTCTTCCAACAAGCTCGACGCGTGCGTCAACATGTCGTGTTTCTCCTTCAACGCGCCGGACGCCTCCTGATGCTTCTCTTTCAAACTCTCAAACTCCTCGTGAACGCTGCTCAAAGCGTCCTTGTGCTCTGCCAAAACTTGTCGGCAGTGTTCTCTTTCCAACACTAAATCGTTCGAAATCCCTCGCCACCGGTTCACGATCGACTGTCGATGGTTGAACGCGTCCGCGTGGAACAGGATGAACGAGAGGAGGAACCCAAAGACGAACGCAATCGGCGTTTTCCCGTTCGCTTTCGTCGTCATCGTCGACGAAGAACCACCCGTCGTCGTCGTTCTCTTCTTCTCTCGACTACTCCTCTGGTGATTTGGGTACTCGTGCAATCTCGGCTCTTCTTCTTCGCTCGAGGCCATTATTCTCTCGAAAGTCGTCGTCGTTTACGTGGGGGGTTGTTTTGATGAGTTTTGTTTGTTTCCGCCCCAAAAAATCGATTGTCGTTTTTTTGGTTCTGTGAGACAATTTGAGACACTTTGAGAGCCACCAATTTCTTCACACGTCAGACAACAGTTACCAAACTCCCCACAAATAAAGCGTCTGTTGTTTACACACACGCATAATATATATACATTTACGCGACATTCACATCGCATAAATCTATCGCATAAAGTAAACTAAGAAACAAGAACTATATTTTAAATGAGTTCCTCCTCCGCGTTGATGCAATCATCATCGTTCGTGGCGCGCATCGCGCAGTTGCCCACGCAGAAGAAATCGACGAGTCGTCGATCTTCTCAAATTATCAGAGCTGCGAAAAGAGAAGAGGTACGCGCGCGCGCAGATGTTGTTCTTTTTGGTTTCGTATTCTTGATTTTCGGGAAGAAATGTTGTTTCGTCGCGATTTGCGCGGAGCAGATGTAAATTTCTGTGGTCGCGTTGGTTCGCACGGGCGCGCGATTCGAAATGATTACGCGCGAAGGCGATGACGTCCACATTGGATAGATGTGTGTCGTCATCCCGTCGAGAATTTCTTCCCTCCTCTCTTCTCGCTTTCGGAGATATTTTTTCGCATCACTGACCTCTCTGTCTCTTCTTCTTTCGCTCTACTATACCACAGTCTTCCGAAGAGATCTCCAACTCTCGCAGAGACGTGCTCAAGAACGCGCTCGGCGTCTCCGCCGCGTTTGCCGCTTTGGGTGCCAATGGCCAAGCCAACGCTGCGGACGACCAAGGCGTCGCGTCGTCGAGAATGTCCTACTCTCGATTTTTGGAATACTTGGACATGGGCCGAGTCAAGAAGGTTGATTTGTACGCCAACGGTACGATCGCGATCGTGGAAGCGGTTTCGCCGGAATTGGGCAACAGAGTGCAAAGAGTCAGAGTGCAATTGCCGGGCACCTCCGGTGAGCTTTTGCAAAAATTCAGAGAAAAGAATGTCGACTTTGCGGCGCACAGCGAGTCCGAAGATACCGGTGGTGTCTTCTTAAACTTGTTGGGTAACTTGGCGTTTCCTTTGTTGCTCGTTGGCGGTTTGTTTCTGCTCACCAGACGATCCGGTGGCGCCGGCGGAGGACCGGGCATGCCGGGAGGCATGGGCGGCAACAACCCGATGGCGTTTGGTAAATCCAAAGCCAAGTTTCAAATGGAGCCGAACACGGGCGTCACGTTCGATGACGTTGCCGGTGTCGACGAAGCCAAGCAAGATTTTATGGAGGTTGTCGAGTTTTTGAAGAAACCGGAACGATTCACCGCCGTCGGCGCGAAGATCCCGAAGGGCGTTTTGCTGGTCGGTCCGCCGGGTACCGGTAAGACTTTGCTCGCCAAAGCGATCGCCGGTGAAGCCGGTGTTCCATTCTTTTCCATCTCCGGTTCCGAGTTTGTTGAAATGTTCGTCGGTGTTGGTGCGTCCAGAGTGAGAGATTTGTTCAAGAAGGCGAAGGAGAACGCGCCGTGCATCGTTTTCGTCGATGAAATCGATGCCGTCGGTCGATCCAGAGGTACCGGCGTTGGTGGCGGTAATGACGAAAGAGAGCAAACGTTGAACCAGTTGTTGACGGAAATGGATGGTTTCGAAGGTAACACTGGCGTCATTGTCGTTGCGGCGACGAACAGAGCGGACATTCTTGATCCGGCGTTGTTGCGTCCGGGACGTTTCGACAGACAAGTCGCTGTGGACGTCCCCGACTTGAAGGGCAGAGTTGAAATCTTGAAAGTGCACGCGAAAAACAAGAGATTCGAAGGTGAAGTTGACATCGAAACCATCGCCAAGAGAACCCCGGGCTTCTCTGGTGCGGATTTGTCCAACTTGTTGAACGAAGCGGCCATCTTAACTGGTCGAAGAAACAAGGACTCCATCACTTTACTCGAAATCGATGACTCCGTCGATAGAATCGTTGCCGGTATGGAAGGTACTCGATTAACGGACGGTAAAGCGAAGACTTTGGTCGCGTACCACGAAGTTGGCCACGCCATCTGCGGTACCTTGCAAGCCGGTCACGACCCGGTTCAAAAAGTCACCATCGTCCCGAGAGGCCAAGCCAAGGGTTTGACCTGGTTCATCCCGGGCGAAGACCCGAGTTTAATCTCCAAACAACAAATCTTCGCGAGAGTTGTCGGTGCGTTGGGAGGCAGAGCCGCGGAAGAGATTGTCTTTGGCGAAGCTGAAGTCACCACGGGCGCCGGCGGTGACTTGCAACAAGTCTCCTCGATGGCGAAACAAATGGTCACTGTGTTTGGCATGTCCGATGTCGGACCGTGGGCGGTCCAAGACCAACAATCTGGCGACATGATCATGAGAATGATGGCTAAGAACTCAATGTCTGAAAAATTACAGAACGACATCGACGTCGCGGTGAAGAGAATCGCGGACGAGGCGTACGTCATGGCGCTCAAGCACATCTCGGATAACAGAGAAGCGTTGGACGAAATCGTCGAGGAGCTTTTGGAGGTAGAAACTATTGACGGTGCTCGATTCCGCGAAATCTTAGCTAAATACGCGACCATCCCGGAAGAGAACATCCCGAAGAAGGTTGAAATGTGGGCCAACCCGAGACTCCAAAACGCCATCGACGGCAGTGAGTTCAAGAACTAATTTTTTACGCGCGAATAAACATACACAAACATAAAGAGAGAAAAGAAAAGGAGCATAAAAAGAACCACCAAAACGTAATCGAATCTATATCAAAAGCTGTTGTCAATAATAATAAACTTAAGAGTTAGTAGTTTCCTACATCGCATGAGTAACCCTCTCTCTGTTGTACACGTCTTGTTTCTAGCGTCTCGCTATTTCTATTTCTCTCTATTTCTCTCTCTATATAAAATCTTTCATCTCGCAACTTTCGCCATCCTCGCCAGCCTTTGCAAGTGAAAGTTAATCGTATTCTTCACCTTTGGCGTTTTCGCGTGCGTGCTCGTGCACTTATCCAACAAATCTGACTCCCGCATGCACTTGCTCATGTCGAAGTTGTTTTTCTTCAGCGCCGTCATCAGCGCCGTCGTTTCCTCCATGCACGGTATCACTTTCCCTCGTTTCGTTTTTTTCACGTTGATCCACAAGCGAGGTTCCACGCTTTTTCCCATTTTATATCTATAGTATGCGGCAGTACAGTTTCTCTCTCTCTCTCTCGAACGCACAACGGAGGACACACAAACCCTCGTTTTTTTTCTCCCTCGTTTGCTCTCCAAAGTCCTCTCGTCTCTCTCTCGTCCACCCAACGGCGAAAATAATACGAGCGTGTTGTGGAGTGTAAATGTGGAATTTTGCTTCCTCTCGTTTCTGAAGAAGAGAAATCAATCCATGAAAAAAGCTGCCCAAAAGACGCTTTATCTTCACAACAAATAATATAACATCCAAACACAACCCATACATAAGTATAAGTAATAAAGTAGCACGAAGAAGAAGAAGAAGAAGAACGAGAGAGAGAGAGAGAACAAAAGAGAATCTTTTACGGATATGCCGCGATATTACTGCGAATACTGCGACGCGTACCTCACGC
>Ga0209090_10002752_pt1 | contig 11096 bp, 10 predicted proteins | sample ArcticOcean_MG_C_9_FD_187432 | JGI IMG/M metagenome (GOLD analysis project Ga0209090, IMG submission 187432) | Marine microbial communities from western Arctic Ocean - ArcticOcean_MG_CB2_152 (SPAdes) (version 2) | ecosystem: Environmental > Aquatic > Marine > Oceanic | place: Arctic Ocean... | reverse complement strand
CAGACCAAATTCTATAATCTAAATATATTTTACTATTAAGATTTACCTCACTAGAAGTATTCATGAAATCTAAAGAGAACATGATAATTTGCTCTCTAAAAAAAATAATTAAAAATGATATGGAGCTTGATATTAGAAGGAGATGACTCAGTGACAATAAGAGTTCTTTCTTATTATTACTTCCCGTATGTTGTGAAACAAAACCTGTCGTTAATGATTTTATAAATCCAAAACTAAATAAGATATAACTTATTACAATTGATCCGACACCAATAGCTCCAATGTATACTATAGAACCTAAGTGTCCCATCATTACATTATCTACAAAACCAACCAACGGAATAGTGATATTGGAAATAATTAAAGGTATTGCTATTTTTAGGGTATTTTTATCTAATCTAGAAAAACTGTTAAACAATGTGAGCTATGTCATCTCTATCATGTCAAAATCTTCTTTGGTAGCGCCACAATCTGGGCAGGCCCAGTTTTCTGGGACATCTTCCCATTTGGTGCCTGGCTTTATACCATCATCGGGCCAACCTATACTTTCATCATATATTAGGCCACAAATTAAACAGAGATATTTTTTCATAACTTTTATAGCCTGTAGTTTCTCATAATTCTATGCTAAACCCAATTAATTTGTTATAAATAATCAATGATAAATAAAAATACTTTGAAAGGCATATATCCAATATGTCCAGATTATATACACTCGGATATAGCTTATTTAGAAAAAATTGAAGAAGTTATAATATCAGGTATCAAAATAATACAGTTTAGATCTAAAAATTTATCGAATAGAAAAAAAAGATACTTGCTGGGTAGTATTCACAGATTATGTATAGATAACAATGTTCATCTAATTATAAATGATGATTATCACATAATGAAATACATGGATGGTTGTGGACTGCACTTAGGTGAAAATGATACAAATTTAATAGAGGCAAGAAGAAATCTTGGTAAAAGTATAATGATAGGAAAATCATGCTATGGGTCTATTGAGACTGCTAAAATAGCAGAAAAAAATGGTGCGGACTATGTATCCTTTGGGGCAATGTATAAATCTAGTACAAAAAATAATGCAATAGTATTTGATCATAAAATAATATTAGAAGCTAAAAAACTAATAAGTATTCCAATATGTGTTATAGGCGGAATTGATAAATTCAATTTAATGAATGTAAAGGAATATAAACCTGATATGATTTCTATGGCTTCAGGAATATTTAAATATGATAGTCCGGGTAGAGAAATAAAAAAAATGATGGGGTTAATTAAAGAGTGAAAAATTCAACTAAACTATTTAAGCAGGCAAAAAAATATATACCAGGGGGTGTCAATTCTCCAGTAAGGGCTTTTTCTTCTGTTGGCAAAACACCATTTTTTATAAAAGAAGCAAAAGGCCAATATTTAACAGATGAAGATAATAATAAATATATAGATTTTGTAGGTTCTTGGGGTGCTCAGATCCTAGGTCATTCAGATAAGAGAATTATTAAAGAAATAACTAGAGTTATTTATTCAGGTATTACTTATGGAGCTCCATGTAAAAATGAAGTAATGCTAGCTAAGGAAATTACTAAAATATATCCATCAATAGAAAAGGTTAGAATGGTTAACTCTGGTACAGAAGCTACAATGAGCGCTATTAGATTAGCTCGTGGTTTCACAAAAAAAGATAAAGTTATTAAATTTAATGGTTGTTATCATGGACATGGAGATTCTTTTTTAATAAAAGCAGGTTCTGGGGCCTCAACATTCGGTACCCCAAACTCCTTGGGAGTTACGAAAGCCAATGCACAAGATACTATTTCTTTGCCCTATAATGATATCAAGCAAGTTCAGGCAGCTATAAAGAGTAACAACGTTGGGTGCATAATAATTGAGCCTATTGCTGGTAATATGAATTTCATTAGAGCAAATAAAGTATTTCTTAAAAAACTAAGAGTTTTATGCAATCAAAATAATATTATCTTAATATTTGATGAAGTCATGACAGGTTTTCGTGTAGCAAAAGGTGGGGCTCAAAGTTTATATAATATTAAACCTGATCTTACAACATTAGGAAAAGTTCTTGGAGGCGGTTTACCTGTTGGAGCTTTTGGTGGGAGAAAAGATATAATGGATAATTTAGCCCCTCTTGGTGGAGTTTATCAAGCTGGTACACTTTCAGGGAATCCGTTAGCTATGGCAGCAGGATTAAAAACTCTAGAAATAATTTCTAAACCTAAATATTTTAAAGAATTAAGTAAAAAAACAGAATATTTTATTTCTAAGATAAACAAAGCTTCTGAAAAATATCAAGCTAATATATCAGCAGATAGCCAAGGTGGGATGTTTGGAATTTATTTTACAAAAAAACAAGTAACCAATTATAATGATATTTTGGATACTGATGAAAATAAGTTTATAAGTTTTTTTCAATACATGTTAAAGAATGGAATATTTTTTGCCCCATCAATGTTTGAGGCTGGATTTATATCATCTAGTCACACAAAAAAAGATATAGACTATACTGTAAAAATATTTGAGAAGTGGTTGAGAGAAATATACTTATCTATTAATTAATATAATCTGAATATCTGCAACGTTTGTGCCAGACGGCCCAGTTTTATAAAGCGAGGCAATAGAGTCTAGAAAAGTGTAAGAATCATTATTATCTAAGTGCTCATGAATATTTAGATTAGATTTTGAAAGAGCTTCGATAGATGCATTATCAATAATCCCACCTGCTGCATCTGTAGGACCATCAATACCATCTGTGCCTATTGATAATAACAGCCAATCTAAAGAAGATGGCACTTTATCAGCATTAGCTAAAAAAGATAATGCTAACTCTTGATTTCTTCCGCCTTTCCCAGACCCTTTCATATCAACAACAGTTTCTCCGCCAGATATAATAGCTAACTTCTCATTAGGATATTTGCTAGAGATATCTATAAGTTTATTTATTAACGAAATTGCTTCAAATTTTGCTTCACCAACAAAATCTTTATCAATCACAATAGGTTTGTAACCTAATTTTTCTGATGAGACAGATAATTGTTCTCTGAATAATTTATTACTACAAATAATATTATTTGTTGAATTATCTATTTTACTAGGCGACTCTTCCACAAGTTTAGCAACACCTTTCTTTAAATATTCCATTATTGATTTAGGACAAATTTCAAGTAAATTATATTTAGAAAGTATATCGTATGCATTTTGATATGTAGTTTTGTCTTCAACAGTAGGGCCAGAGGCTATGGTGCTAATATCATCATTGATTACATCAGAGATTATTAAAGAGTGACAACTTGAAGGTAAAGCATGTTGCGCAAGCCTTCCTCCTTTAATGCTAGACATATGTTTTCTGACAGCATTCATTTCGTTTATAGAGGCTCCAGACTTAAGTAATAAATCTGTTAACTGTATCTTGTCATTAAGTAATATTGATGGTGCTGGTTTAGCTAACAAAGATGAACCACCGCCACTTATTAAAAACAATACTAGGTCATCTTTGGTAGACGAAGAAAGATAACTAAGCACCTTCTCTCCAGCCTGTATACTTTTATTATCTGGCACTGGATGTGATGAAAAATATAAATCAACTTTATAAGGTATTTTAAAATCAGACTTTGTTGATATCACAACTGGATCAGAAGCTATTTCAATGTCAGGAATTTCTTTTGTTATAAAATCTAAACAACCTTTCATCATAGTTGTGGAGGCTTTGCCAAAAGCAATTGGGTACACTCTTTTATAGTTATTAAATAAATCTAAATTATTTTTTAAATAAGTATAAACAGTGTCCGCTGGATCTAGCTTACTAAGGCAAGACTTATATATGTTTCCAACATCTTCACGAAGCGACATTTCTAATTACTCAAACAACTTTATTTGGTAAATCAGTTCCTGCAAAAAAAGCTAATGTATTATCAATAGCTGTATTTCCCATTGCTAATCTAGTTTCAATAGTTGCACTACCTAAGTGTGGGAATGATACTACGTTCTCCATTGTTTTGAGTTCGTTAGGAAGATTCGGTTCTGTTTCAAAAACATCTAAGCCTGCCCCTGCAATTTCTTTATTAACTAAGGCTTGAACTAATGCTTTTTCATCAATTATATCTCCACGCGCTGTATTAATAACAAAAGCAGTGTTTTTCATTAACTTAAACCTTTCTTCATTCATAAGGTGAAGAGTTTCTTTTGTAGCTGGACAATTGATTGAAACAAAATCACTTTCTCTGCATATATCTTCGATAGTATCTAATTTAGTTGCACTGAATTTTTTTGTTACATCTGAAGGAATATCATATGGATCCCAATATAATATATCCATATCAAAACCAAAATGTGCTCTTTTAGCTACGGCTTGACCAATTCTACCAAAACCTATAATTCCAAGCTTTTTACCTGTTACTTTAGTACCAAGTAAATGCGTTGGTCTCCAACCTGTCCAGTTTTCAGCTCTAAGCTCTCTTTCTCCTTCACCAACTCTTCTAGCTGCCATAAGTAATAGAGACATTGCAATGTCAGCAGTACAGTCTGTAAGGACGCTAGGCGTATTAGATATTGTAATGCCTAGCTCTTTAGCTTTAGCAATATCAATATGATTAAAACCAACACCAAAATTACCAATCATTTTAGCTCTTCTATTTTCAACTGATAAAATATCAGCTGTAATTTTATCTGTAACAGTAGGCATAAGAACATCACAGTTTTGTAGTGCTGTTTTTAACTCATCTGCAGTGAAAGGCTTATCAGATTCATTTAAAGTGACATCAAATAGCTCTTTAAGTCTATCTTCATTCTCTTTTGGCCATTTTCTAGTAACAATCGCAACTGGTTTAGTCATAATTATGCTCCTGATGGGTTATCAAGCCAGTATTTAGATGCTGCTGCTATGCCGCTTCCTAGCTCTACTTTAATTCCATTAGACGCCATTGCCATTTCAGATCCAGCAATCGCACTACATAACATAAGTTCGTTTAGGTCACCTAAATGTCCAATCCTGAATACTTTTCCTGCTACCTTAGCAAGTCCTGCTCCAAGCGCTAGGTTATAAGTATTAAAAGCAGTACTGATAACTGGTACAGCATCTGCGCCCTCTGGCACAACAATTGCACTAACTGTATCTGAATACCACTTTTCTTCTTTAGCACACAATTGCATGCCCCATCCATCTAATATAGCTCTTCTTGTTCCTTCCGCTAAACGATGATGTCTTTTCCAAACATTTTCTAATCCTTCCTCTAGTAACATATCAAGAGCTACTCTCATACCTCGCAATAAATTAACGGGCGGCGTATAAGGAGTAAACCCTGTATCTAATTTAGCAATCATATCTTCAACATCAAAATAACATGTTGGGTAAGTTGAAGACTTCATAGATTCTAATGCTTTTGGGCTAACACCTAAGATGCCGAGACCTGCTGGAAGCATCAAACCTTTTTGAGATCCACTTACTACGCAATCGACTCCCCAGTCATCCATTCTAAACTCATAACTACCCACTGAACTGACCCCGTCAACCATAAGTAATGCAGGATGATTTAAATCATCAAGTACTTTTCTTATAGCCAAGACATCACTTCTAACACCTGTGGCAGTTTCATTTTGACAGACTAAAACAGCTTTTATTTTATGATCTTTGTCTTTTGATAACTCTCTATGATAGCTTTCTGGATTAGCTCCTGTGCCCCATTCTTCATCCATAGTGATTGCTTTAAATTGCAATCTTTTACACATATCCAACCATAACATACTGAATTGACCAAAGCTGGCCCCTAATACTGTATCGCCCATATTAAGCGTGCTCTGAAGAGCAGCTTCCCAGCAACCAGTTCCTGAAGAAGGGAAAAAAACAACTTTTCCTTTCTCGGTTAGAACAATCTTCTTAAGATCTTCTACTAGCGGTGTAATTAAACCTGGTATTGTTGGATTTCTATGGTCTTCCATAGGGCTATGAATTGCCTGTTGAACTGCAGCCGGAACATTAGATGGTCCTGGCACGTATAAATGATGATTTCCTGACATGTGCTTTTTCCTTTTTAGTATTTAAAATGAATTAACTTATAAATTTAATTTCATATAGTATGCCACAATTGTGAATATTTTAAACTATAATATATGACTTTTAGGAAGCCATAATAATGAGTATATATGGATTATATCTAATAACAGGGGCATTTGGAGGCTTTCTTGGAGGTCTTTTAGGACTGGGCGGAGGCATTATCTTTGTACCCCTTTTATTCTTTATATTTAACTCACACGACTTACATACAGGATATGTCATGCAAAGTGCAGTCAGTACCTCGTTAGCATGCGTTATTATTTCGAGTCTTTCGGCAGCCACCAAACACAATAAAAATAAATTAATTAATTGGTTATTATTTGAAAAGATGCTGCCAGGCATAATATTGGGTTCTGTAATAGGAGTTATTTTAATAACAATATTAACTAGCGATATTATAAAAATTTACTATGGAATACTTCTGTTAATAATCTCCATATACCTAATGTATGAAAAAGAAACAAATAATGTTAATAAAAATAAAAAACATCAATATATAAATGTATTTTCTTTCTTTACAAGCGCTGTGAGCACTATGTTAGGCATTGGCGGAGGAACCTTAACAACACCATATTTTAAATTTTATGGAGAATCAATGAAGGGTAGTATCGCAACAGCAGCAGCTTGCGGGGTACCAATAGCTCTCTTAGGAATATTGATAACATTCTTTTTGAAAGAAATATTTGGAATATTTGAAAATATAATTTTTGATTTTATTGACTTTTACGCTTTCTTTTTTGTTTCCACAACTACTCTTATGTTTTCATATTTAGGAGCAGGCATAACATACAAAACTAATACGCTCTTGTTGAAAAAAATATTTTGCATCACTTTATTTTTAGTTGGAATAACAATACTTTTCTATTGATCTTCTTTTTAAAACATCTATTCCAGTTGCGGATTCAATAACTTTATTTTTTAAATATGTATTTTTATTAAATATTTTCAAAGATTCTGATCTAAAAAAATCTGGAATTAATTTATCAGAATAAAATTTTTTAAGAAAATTAATTGTATTATAAGTTTTTTTATTCTCTTCAATACAGCACCTATTAAAATTTTGTAATACTTGGGTTATATTATACTCATCAGTATTAATTTTCAAAAATGAATTTTCCAATAAGAAAATATCCTGTATTCCCATATTTAGTCCAAGACCAGCCATTGGATGCACTGCATGGGCAGCCCCTCCTATAACTAAGATATTATTTTTCACATATGACTCAACATGAAAACCTGATAGAGGGAAAATAATTCGATTAGAAATATTCTTAATAACTCCTATTTTCTCTGACAAGTGACTATTTAAAATAGAAAGAATTTTTATATCATTATCGTTTTTAAGATTGTCTAAGATATTATTATTTACTGACCATATTAAATTATATTGATTATTTGAAATTGGCAATAATCCCATAATCTGACCTTCTATAAATTTTTGATATGCAATATTTTGAATAGAGTTTTTATCAAGAAATAAATCTACTACTAATGCATGCTGTTTATAATCAACTGTATTTGACTTAAAGTCATCTGAGCCCAGAAAAATATCCATACTCTTATCTGACTTTAAAATAAGATCTAATTCAATAGATTTTCCATTAAAAATAATCATTGTATGAGTATTATTATTATCGTGAATCTCTTTAATATCTGTGTCCTTGATGCTCACAATATTTTTAATGTCAGCTAATCGATTTAGAAGACTATCAATGATGGATGTTTCTTTCACAATATAACCCAGGCTATCGTATGAGATAGATGAAGATTCAAAGACAAGACTGCTGTCTATCTTGTCATCCCAAGTTATAATTTTGTTATAAGACTGAGGCTTGCTAACAGCAATATCTGCCCAAATATCATTTTTCATAAAAAAATATTGTGATAAAAGATTGATAGAAAAAAATCTATCTATCTTAGATGCATAGTGCTTTTTTTTACTGCTTTTAACTAGATATACATTTTTATATATATTAGAAAGGACAATAGCAGAAAGCATCCCAATAATACCATCACCAATGATTAAGATATTTTTCATATGTCGGTGCCAATATTGAGATAAGGATAGTTATTAATACCTAATATATTTTTTAAAAATGTATTTTTCATTGTTTGGGAAGATTTCATTGAATTCATTATAAGAAAGCTTAATAGTTTAGATGGAATTTTTTCTCCTCCTAAAATATTAGTAGCTACATCAATATTATCAAAAACAGATTCACGTGATTTATTAATTTCAGCAGTTAAGCCTGTAATATCTAATTTACCATTATCCAAAAATCTTATTAGAGAATTAATATTACTCACAGCTAAATTAAAACCTTGGGCTCCAACTGGATGTAAAAGCTGAGAAGAATTACCTAATAATATTATATTATCTCTTGAAATTTCTTTTGACCTAGAGGTAAGAAGATTATATTGGCTAACAAATTTCAAATCTACAATATCACTTACATAATCTTTAAAAATATTTTGGAGTAAATTACTATTAATCTCGTCTTTGCTGTTAAAAAAAATAGGTATATCTTTTTTATTTATGGTTAAGACAAGATTTATTCTATCATCCCCGTATGGAATACCAGCAAAAATACCATACTTATTAAAAATTTGTATAGCATTATATTTCTTAAACAATGCTTTTGCATTAAACACAAAAGATATTTGAGAATAATCAATTTTTAATGATTTTATATTTAACTTACCTTTTATCTTGGACTCTATCCCATCTGAAACTATCAAATATTTAGTCTCTATTGATTGTCCAGATAAAAGTTTTCCAGTTAATCTATAATCTCCATTTTTAGTATGATCCTGAAAACTACTAACAGCCTCTTGATCAAATATTGTTATATTAGATGAAGATTTTATATTATTTAAAAATTCTTGAAGTAAATTTCTTCGGTCAATTACATACCCTAATTCATTCAAATGAATATCTTGTGCATTAAATGTAAGTCTATTTAAACTATGATAACTCTTAATAGTTAAATTTCTAATTGGATGTACATGAGGTAGTATTTCTCCCCATAGGTTAAATTTTTTAAGTGTCAAATATGATCTGTAATTTAATGATAATGGAGAATAATTATCAAATGTTGGAATATCTTTGATTTTATTTTTTTCAATTAAACAACACTTTAAGCCTAACTTAGAAAACTGACTTGCAACTAGACAGCCAACAAGTCCAGCGCCACTTATAACAAAATCAAACTTTTGATTACTAGCCATTATTACTACTCATTAAATGTTCTATTTCATCAATAGACTTGGGTGCTTTTAATGTTAAAACTTCAGGTCCATTTTTTGTAATCAAGATATCATCTTCAATCCTTATGCCAATATTATGAAATCTCTTATTTATTGATTTATGAGCTCTTATGTAGAGCCCTGGTTCTACGGTAAAAATCATTCCGGGCTCAAGCTTTATTAGCTCCTTGTTTTCTTTATATTCCGATGGATCATGAACATCTAGACCTAACCAATGTCCAGTATTATGCATATAAAAATTTTTATACAATTGCTCATCCATTGCCTGCTTGTAACTTTTACTAATTAATCCTAGATCAATAAGACCCCTACATATAACCTTAACAGCCACCATATGTATGTATTGCAAAGTATTACCTACCACGCATGCTGTTATTGCCCTTTGTTGAGCCTTAAGCACAAGGTTGTATAATAATTTTTGATCCTCTGTAAATTTACCATTAACTGGAATAGTGCGAGTGATATCAGATGCATAATTTCTATACTCACAGGCAGCATCTGTCAATAAAAGATCGCCATTCATAAGCACAGATGAATTATCTATATAATGTAGAACACATGCATTTTTTCCAGAAGCAACAATTGACGTATAAGCCTCTGATGCATTATTAATATTAAAATTATAAAGAAGCACTGCTTCTAACTCTCTCTCTGTTAACCCTGGTTTACATTTTTTAATCATTTCAATATGAGCTAGCGAAGATATTTTACTTGCTGCACGGATAAGATCTATCTCAGACTTATCTTTTATAAGTCTAAGCTTATGTACTATTTTTTTTAATGAAAAGAATTCAGAGGGAAGTTCAGTGCCTGATCTATATTTTTCCCCAAGCTTATGAAGGCATGTGTTAAAAATTGACTTATTTACACTATTATCACCCCAGGCATGATATATAGTTTTTGTGCTTTCAAGATAAAGCATAAGATATTTTTCAATATTATTTAGATAATTACACTTATCAAATCCATATAAATTTTTAGTTTTAGTAGAGGTTGGTAATTGTCCCGTCCAAATCTCATCATGTTTATTTGGCTTCTTTGTGAAAAAATGTGTAATTAGCTTCTTGTTTTTCTTTATTACTATTAGTAATGCTGACGGTTTATCATATCCAGTTAAATAATAAAAATTACTGCACTGTCGATATCTATAAGTAGAATCATTATTTCTAATTTTTTCAGGCGCAGACTCTATTAAAACTATAGAATTATCCTTCATTAATCCAAAGAGTTTTTTTCTTCTTTTTTTATACATAATATTCTCAATCATTAGTAGCGCTATCCTCTCTAGAGACGGAGTAGATATGATTTACAGCAGATAAAACATAATTACTAATCTCTATATAGTGTTGATCAGTCTCATCTGTATTATTAATATCATAATTATGACCAACTTTGCTAATTTCTGTTAAATCATGAAGGATTTCCTGATAATCAAGGGTATTCTTCAACAGCTTCCGTTGAATAAGAAAGTTAATACCAAGTATAAAATTTTTAGACCATTCACCTAAAGCTATGAGTTTATTCTTTGATTTCTCTTCATCGTTAAAGGGGAAAATAGGCAACCCATTACCAATTGATTGTTTGATAAAAGTAATACTATCTATGACTATCTTGTAATCTGGTTGTTTTTTATGAGGCTCTGACTCATTAGAGAAATACATCTCTAGGGCAGAAAAATAACTATCTACTGGCTGATTACTCGCAGCAAAACCAGATAAATAACCACAAACTTCATTAATTGAGAAAGGGCTCTCGATATCTGATA
>Ga0209090_10002745_pt1 | contig 11106 bp, 7 predicted proteins | sample ArcticOcean_MG_C_9_FD_187432 | JGI IMG/M metagenome (GOLD analysis project Ga0209090, IMG submission 187432) | Marine microbial communities from western Arctic Ocean - ArcticOcean_MG_CB2_152 (SPAdes) (version 2) | ecosystem: Environmental > Aquatic > Marine > Oceanic | place: Arctic Ocean... | reverse complement strand
TTTAGACCCCGTGCGCTTTTCTTCTAATCTTGCTTGATCGCGCGGCCGCGGCAAATGGATCTCCGGTGCGAGATCGGTGTTCCGGCTAAGGGGATGTACAGCGCGCGCGCGCATGTACATGTATATGTACATCGCGCGGATATACATGTACATGTGCGCGCGCGCGGGATGATTGGTTGAGTAGAGATTAGTACAACTCTAAGCAAGGTTTAGAACTACTTAAGATGTTTAGACCCCGTGCGCTTTTCTTCTAATCTTGCTTGATCGCGCGGCCGCGGCAAATGGATCTCCGGTGCGAGATCGGTGTTCCGGCTAAGGGGATGTACAGCGCGCGCGCGCATGTACATGTATATGCGCGCGCTCACGCACGCGCGCGCTCACACGCACGCACGCTCGCACGCACGCTCACGCGCATGCGCACGCGCGCTCACGCGCACACGCGCGCGCGCTCGCGCGCACGCGCGCGCGCGCTCACGCGCACGCGCGCGCTCACACGCGCGCGCGCGCTCACACGCACGCGCGCGCCGCCAGATGAGCAAGCAGCAGCAGCAGCAGCAGCAGCAGCAGCGCGAACGTCGACGCTCCGTGGTTGGACGCGATGACGGCGATGACGATCAGAGATGACTCCACCACAGTGTCTCTCGCCGCCGCCAGAGGCGCCGCAAGACGCCGCAAGTCCAGCGTCACACCGCGTAGGTCATGATATTTTGCAGCGTGTATTTGCTGCTGCAGAGCAGCGTGCCGCCACCCACAACTTGGAAGCTCAGGCGAAACATCGACGCCGAATTGCTGACCTGCGAATGCACAGCGCCGAGCAAGTGACAACCGTCAAAGACCTTGTAGTTGTATGCCTGCACGAAGTCTTGTGTTTTCCAGAAACGTATGGGAAACTTGACGACTGTCCCGACCACAGCGCGAGCTTCGTGTTGCGCGACGGCGCGCCCGAGCGACGGTACTGCCGTGGTGGTGGTGGTGGCGAAAGACTTGACGTTGGTCTTGCTTGCGACGAAGACCATGTTCAACGCCTTCCCCGACACACCCGTGTATAGCGACCTCTCAATTATAGTCTCTTTTGCCTGCAATAGTGCAGAGCAGAGCGCGTCTTGCTGGCTGCTACAGACGATCTGGCGACACGACAGTGTGAAGAACTTTGTGTCGGCGCAGTGCAGCAGCTCTTGCACGCGAAAGTCTCCGAAGTCGACGCCACACATGTCGAACCACACGGTGCCATACGAATCGCGTTCCGCGCACGCGGCAAGGCGACAGATGTCGTCGACGACGCAGCGCACGTTTGGACACTCGCTCTCGATCATCGCGGCGGCGGACACGTTATTGTTGACTGGCATCAATGCTTCAGGGTCGCACCCTTCCTTCAGCAAGTGCTTCGTCAACGCCGCGTCCGGACCGTCGAGGTAGACTGCCGGGCGTGACGCGGTGCAGCGCTCCTTCTTGACCACGTGTGCAAACATTGCGCGTTGTCCAGATTTGGCACGGGGAGTCGTACGTGCCCAAGCCGCGCACGTCGAGCCCGCGCGTCGTCGCGTGCGTCGCGACGTAGGCGTGCACAGCCGTGCGTGCACGTTTGCAACTTGAGACGTCGTTGCTGTGTGGTCCGAAATGAAAGTCTTCGTGTGTGCATCCCGGTGTCTGGCAACGCTTGCGCATTCTGGCTGTGTGTGGGGGGGTGGTGCTGTGTGTGCAGACACAAGCCGCAAGCTGTAGAAAATACGCGCGCGTGTGCGTTCGGTGCGCAGCAGCAGCAGCAGCAGCGGCCGCGGCGGACGCGCGTGATTTGCAGCGGCTTGCGGCTTGTGGCGTCGTTCCTCGCCACCTGCTTTTGGAACGCTCGCTAACAATACGAATGGATTCGAACCTCGCTGCAGCGCGTGCTGACATGAGCGACGACGATGATCCCTACGACACCGAAATGGAGATTGCCCGCGAGCGCGAGGAGCACGAGCGGCACGCCGCGACGCCCGAGGCGCGCGAGATGCTGCTGCGCAGCAGCAGCAGCAGCGACGAAGAGGACGAGCGTGCCATGTTTGGCAACAGCACGGAGCAGCGGCGCGCGCGCGCCGCCGCGCAGCCGCAGCGGCAGCCGCAGCGGCAGCAGAGCCGTATGCGCGACGACGAGGAGGAGGAGGGCGAGGGTGCGTTCTTCGGGAGGGGTGCTGCTTCGATTCTGGACAGCGACGACGAAGACGATGATGAGCTGCAGTGTGACGGCAGCGAGGACGAGCACGCCTCGGCTTCGCAGGCCGACACGAACAACGGCAACGACCGCCTGCGCGCGCCGCTCGAGCTCATGCCCGGCTGGCGACCGATGATCATGGGCAGCGGGATCAAGGCGCTGCCCGCCGCCTTCGAGACGGGGATTGCCGGGCAGTGGATCCAGTGGACCAACACGGGGCAGCCGTTTATGGCCGGCGCGGAGCCGATCCCGGCGCGCACGCTGTGCATGTGCTCCGACAAGGACAATTTCGAGCACGACGCGCAGCGCCTGAGCGACGTCGCGACGCACGCCGATCCCATCAAGCGCGCGCGCTGCGTGGCCATGTCCGCTCTGTGGGGCATGTTCACGGCGGGCACGTCCAAGGGCTGGATGTGCAGCCCCAACCACACCGAGCTCAACACGGCCAAAGTCAGGGAGATGGAGGGGGAGGAGCTCGACCGTTTTAAAAAGAAGCTGCAGGGCAACATCAAGGCGTACACGTACCATCCAAACGCCTTCAGCCCGGACGTCACGCTGCGCGACGACACGGCGATGCAGTTTGGATGGTGCTTCGAGGAGCTCTACGAGAGCTCGGGGAAAGAGGTCGTCGCGTACCGGCTTTTCAAGCAGGTCTACGACCACGGGCATTCGGACGACGAGCTCTGGCGTCAAGTTATCGACGAGAATACAGAGCTCTGGCGCGCGGGCACGATCAACGGCATCCCCGAGGCGCTGCGCAACGACCGGATGATGAAGCAGAACAAGTTGCAGCGCTCGCAGATCAACGACGACGACATGCAGAACACGGCGTCGACGCAGTACAAGAGGATCGTCAACAACACGTCGCTCCTGAACATGTACAAGGCGCACTCGGGCAAGTGCGACGGGAGCGGCGGGCGGCCGCTGTACTCGGACATTCGCGCCGACACGCCCGTCGGGTGCCAGGCACGGCCTTTCGTGCAGGACAAAGAATGCGGCGGCAAGCACCCGCTCGGGCCCAGCGTCGCTTTCAACTTCAAGCGGTACGTCGCGCCCGACGTCATCGCGCCGGGCCACCCGGGCGTCAACGTCTCGGTCGCGGGCTGCGTCGACGACGAGGGCAACCCGCTCGACATTCACCCCGAGCAGACCAACCCAAACAACTACTACAGCGCCGACGGGCGCTTCCGGCCGCCCGAGTGGGTGCGGCAGAAGGGCTGCTTCTTCGTCTGCCACGACGTCAACGTGCGCAACATCTTCAACCTGCCCTTCCCGCGGCCGGTGCACGGCAACGTCGTGCCCGACGACTGCCTGCTCGAGATCTTCTGGGACCTCCACAAGGAGACGAATCCGCGCCTCGTCGCCGCCATCGCCAAGGGCCGGCAGAAGCAGCCGCCGCGCGTCGAGTTCCAAGACCACAAGGACCTCGTCGGCACGCTCTTTCACAACATGAGCAAGGAGCGCGACGAGATGGCGCGCAAGATCAGCGAGGGCGTGCTCGAGACCGAGATGCTGAGCGCCGACTCCATCGACAAGTCGGCGGCCGAGCAGGAGCGCCTCAACATGCGCTGCTACGGGCGCAAACAGGCGACCAAGGATGGCGACCGATTCGTGCTCGAGCCGCAGCAGGTGCTGTGCGACCTCTCCGAGGAGCAGCAGCGCATCCACTCGGTGATCGACGAATGGTGTCGCCAACAGCGCGCGCAGAATCTCGCCGACGGCCTCGCCGCACAGAAGGACGGCCGCGACTTCGACCGCGGCTACGCCGACGAAGCGCGCGCGACGCGCCACGCGGAGGCCGTCGACGCGTGCGTCAGGCTCGGCCTGCGCCGCTTCGAGAACGCGTTCGCGTCCAAACGGCTGAGCTCCAGCATCCCGCCGGGGTGGAAGGACGTGGCGCACAAGGGCCTGGCCGACGCGCTCAAGGGCGCCGCCGAGTTTGGCGCCACGCGCGCCGCCGCGAAGCAGGGGCGCCGCGTCGATCCCAACGACACCAACGCGAAGCGCGGCACGGCCAACGTCGCCTTCGCGCACGGCCGCGCGGCGCAGGCGCGAGATTTTACACCTTTTGGTACAATCGAAAACTCGAACCACCACCCATCGCGCGCGCGCGCGCGCGCGCGCGCGCGCATCGCCAGAGGCGTGGCTGCTGCTGACGGCGCGCGCGCGGCAGGCCACTGGCGCGCGTTCCTGGTGCACCTCTTCTCCTCGGGCGTGAAGGTCTCGGGGCCCGACGTGCGCGTCATGCTCGAGTGCTGGATCCACGCGTTCGAGCCGTACGCGCAACGCAACTCGAACACTCGTCCCCTTCACACGAACACACGCTCAGAAACCACGCAGGTTTCAAGAGGTGAGCTTCTTCTTTCTCATGTGCGGCGGGCCGGGTGCGCTGCTGCAGCTTCGAACCTACAGCCAGCCGCAGACCCAGACGCTCGCGCGTGGCTGCACAGGCGCCGGGAAGTCGATGCGCGCCAAGCGCCTGCAGGCGCTCCTCTCCAACGGCTGGATCAAGGGCAGCGGGTCGAGCTCGGCCAAGGTGAACGCTGCGCGCGCGCAACCAACCCCCGCCCTCCCCTGCGTGCTGCCGACGCGCGCTTCCGTTGTGTGTCTGGCAGGCGGGCATGAACGGGGGTGCGCTGCTGCACTCGAACCGCGCGCGCACTCCTCCTCAGCGCGCGCGACGCAGCCAGCCTGACTGCCGCGCGCGCGCGCGCGCGCGCCTCGAACAAACACTCGAACGAATCTTGCTGCGCAGGCATGGACCACCTCTGCGGACGTTTGGTGTACTACGATGTGCGCCGCCGCTCCCCTCTCGCTCGTGCTTGTGCTCGTGCTCACGCGATCATCCATCGCAGGAGATCACCAACGACTTCGGGTCGGCCGACTCCGACCGCATCGAGTACCTCAAATCAAGTCAGCTCCACACGCTCGAACTCACTCCCACGAGTCCGCGACTGACCCGAGCGTCCCCTGCTTTTCGCAGTTACGATGGAACAGGTGCGCCCCTCTTCCTGCCTGCCCCCTCTTCCTGCCGCCAATTGAGAATTTCTGTCTGTGCCACCGAAGCACGTGCACAACACCCGCACGGTCAAGACGATGGGCAGCAACGGCCTGGAGTCGTTCACGACGGTCGTGCTGGACTCGCTGCACTACGAAAGCCACCTCATGAGCACCAACTGCGGGCCGCTCGGCCTCAAGGCCGACGTCGAGCCGTCGAGCAACCGTGCTGCGCTCTCCGACCGTTCGTGGGCGCATGTGCGCGCGTGCGTACTCGCGCGCGCGCGCGTGCGTGCGTGCGTGCGTGCGCGCGTGCGTGCGCGCGCGCGCGCGCGTTCGCGCGCGCGCCGCTGACTGACGGGTGCGCGTGCACAGATCACGCACGCCGCCAGCGACGACGGCGATGTGAGACTCGCTTTCGAACACCACACACGTGCTGCGGCTGAACACACGCACAACGAACGATGCGCAGACGGCGGACGTGGACTTCGACGCGCTGAAGGCGTCGCCCGAGGTGAAGGGCATGATCAACCAGCTCCGCGTTTGCTCGTGCCTCATCGCGTACGTGCTGATCTTCATCAAGCACATCCCCCACTGCCGTCCCAACCTCGCGTTCGCGAGCCTGCTGACGAACAAGTGGGACACCATCCTTTGCAACGAGTACAACCTGCCGCGCCCGTCGAAGCGGAAGAGGATCAAGCGGCGGATGATGTTCGAGCTCTTCGCCGTCGAGTCGGCGGTCGCCGAGAAGTTCTTTCTCGAGGAGTCGGCCGTGGCGTACCAGGACATGCGTCCGAACGCCGACGGCACGCTCTCGGCGTTTTGCATCGATCAGCTCGTCGACGTGATCCGCGCGCTGCAGCGCTGCGTCGACCACGAGACCATCGTCAACGCCTGGTCGCACAACCTCGACCACTCGCCGCCCACGTCCGCCCACGTCTTCCAGATGAAGACGGTGCTCTCGCAGCTGCACGGCTCGGGCCTCGACTGCCACACGTTCGAGGGCGCGCTGCCGCCGCCGCCGCAGCCGGCGGCGGCGCAGCACGACGACTTCAACGACGACGAGGTGGTCGCGGCGTGCGAGCGGGCCGAGCGCGAAAATGCGGATCGCAGGCGCGCGATGCTGCACGGCACGGGCGAGAACGACCCGCTCGTTCCGCCCACGGACGTCAACGGCACGCCGGTATCGACGACGCTGAAGACCAAGCCGATGATGCAGGACGGCCTGACGCGCGCCGGCTGTGCGATGCTCTCCACCTCTCTCGCACAGCAGCGCGGGCTTCGTGCCGAGTACAGCCGTCGGCTCGCGAAGCGCGGCGCGCGCGACGCCAACGGACGCAACGTCGGCGGCGCCCTCGACCACACGATCGACGTGTTTGCCGACGGCATCGACCGGACCGACACGAAGATGCACCGCATGGCGTCGACGGGTCAGGTCGTCGATGCGGCCAAGGCCGCGGCCGCCATCCTGCCGACGGCGCAGGACGCGCTGAGCAGCGGCGTCGACGACCAGTTCCTGAAGGACATCCTCGAGGGGCGCGACTCGAACCAATTTGGCGGCGACCTGCAGATGCTCGGCATCAGGCCGAAAGGCTGGGAGTTCGAATGCACATCGACCAAATCCGGCGCCCGCGGCCCGGCCGACTACGACTTCAACTGGGCGATGCTGTCGGCCTTCTCCAAGAACAAGAGCGGCGGCGGCGAGGACGGCGGCGGCCAGAAGAAGCGCTCGGTCTGGACCAACGTGGCGCGGCAGGTCAAGCAGTCCGTCCGCACGGGGGGTGGCGACAAAGGGCGAGCCTTCTCGCTGATGGACATCGAGAGCATGACGTTCGAGTCGATGCGCGACACGCTCTTTCTCATCGGGCAGCCGCTCTCCGAGAACAAGGTGCGCGTCTCCAAGCACAACTTTGCACAGACGCAGCTGCTTCGGCGCCAATCGCGCATGCACACTGAGGGGGGCGAGTTCGACGAGTCGACGATCCCCGCCACGGTGCACCCGCAACACATGTACGGCACCGCGATAGACCCCTCCACGGGGAAACGGCAGTACGACCCGGAGTTTCTCAACCCGTGCGGCGCGCCGCGGCTCGCCGCGCCCGCCGGAGTCTCGGACTACCAGAAGCGGCTCGACCACTTCACCAACCGACGCGCGCTGGCCGCGTGCGTCGCGCCCGTGGCCTTCGAGATGGACCTGCCGATCAAGGAGTCGGAAACGCACAACGCGATCTACTTCAACAAGTGGATCGCCAACGAGCACGCGGCGCTCGTCGTCGAGGCGGGCGCCTACCTCGCGGGCGTCGCGGGCGTCGCGGGCGGCGACTACACCAAGGTGCCGTCGAGCTTCCGTCGGCAGGGCGCCATCCGCACCGACGACGACGGCAGGCTGCCGAGCATGGAGAGCACGGAGGTCCCGCAGCCGCAGCAGCCGCAGCCGCCGCCGCAGCAGCCGCCGCAGCAGCACGCGCGCGACGCGGAAACGAGCCGCGCCGCGGCCCGGCGGGCCGAGGAGGACGCGGCAGACGCGGAAGCAGAAGCAGAAGCAGAAGCGGACGCGGCGCGGCGGCGCGACCCAAACCCGGACACCGTCCAGCAGGACACGATGGTGCCGTGTGCCGCCAACGCGCAGCGGCAGCGCGAGTACGAGGCGGAGAATGCCACGTTCGACGACGAGCAGGACGAGGAGGAGCAGGAGCAGGAGCAGCAGCGGCAGCGGCAGCAGCAGCAGCAGCCGATGGCGAGCGACGAGGTCGACGACCGCGCCGAGGGCATGGCGCCGCTCGAGAAGGACGTCAGCGACCCAGGCAGCGAGGGCAGCGGGCTCGAGGCGGGGCCTGGGGTCGCCGCCGAGTCGGCACGCCGCAGCGTCGAGGAGACGGCCGACGTCCGCGCGATGCCCTACGACTGGGACATGCTCCAGATGTTCCTGACCTTCAAGATCGTGGACACGCTGCACAACGACTGCGGGGCGCACGTCGAGCTCTTCGCCGAGTACTTCCCCGACGTCTTCGACGGCGAAGACAAGGAAGACACGCTGCGCGATCTGCCGCAGCTCTGCACGCGCTTCCCGGGCCTCAAGAACAAATCGGAGCACTCGAACTACCTCTTCCCCATCAGCCGCGCCGTCTCGCTGACGGCCTCGCGCGTCTCCGACCTCGCGTCGTCGGTCAACAGCAAGCACGTGCCGCGCGAGCTCGCCGAGGCGGCGCTCTCGATGGCCATGGGACGCAAGATTCGGTACAACGATCCCGAGGTCGTCGACCACGAGGCCGAATCGCGCGGCGTCGACGCCTCGGCCATGCTCCACGGCAACCTCTTCTCGCGCTCCGCCTGGCTCAACTTCACCTCGCGCGCAATGGACGTGCGCGGCATGGGGACATTCGACGAGAACGAACGCGCGGCCGACCAAGGACTCTGCCTCCTGCTGCGCACGCGCAACGCGCGGGCCGTCGCCGGCCACCCGGAACGCCAAAAGTCGCTCCGCGCCGACCACGAGCTCGGCTGCATCAGCTTCTCCGCGCAGGAGCGTCGCATGCGCGAGCGCGGCATCGACGCGGCCGGCGGCTTTGGGCGCGCCGCGCCCAAAGCCGCACACTCCCGGGAGCAGTCGGAGCGCGCGTTCAAGCGCGAGTGGGAGGACGAGACGTTCCGCGAGCGCATGAGCGCGAACGCGACCAAGCGCCCGCGCAACGTCTGAGCGCGCGCGCGCCGCCAGCGCGCGCGCCGCCAGAGCGCGCGCCGCCAGAGCGCGCGCCGCCAGAGGCGCACGCGCGCGCACGCGCGCACCTCACACGCGCGCGCACCTCACACGCGCGCGCACCTCACACGCGCGCACCTCACACGCGCGCGCACCTCACACGCGCGCACCTCACACGCGCGCACGTAAGGGGGTTTGTATTTTTTAAAAGGATTGAAATTGCGCCTCTGGCTCTGGCGGCGCCTCTGGCGGCGCCTCTGGCTCTGGCGGCGCGCGCGCGCGCTCCAGCCGGCGCGCGCGCGCGCGCGCTCCAGCCTGCTGTGGGGGGATAACGCACAGCGACTTGACAGAAAGCAGTCGACGTCCGCAGCCAACAACGAAGCGCCAGCCATGCGAACAACGATTCTCGTTCTGATGGCGAGACCGATCTTCGCACAAGAATGTCTGACTGCTGGACACGTCGCAGCAACAGCCGTTGTGACGTACAGCCAGTGGTGCTGCGTCAATCAGGCGTTGCTCGTGCAGAACGCCTTCGTCGGGACAGACGGAGCGACCATCGACGACTTTGTCGATCTGTACGTCACCATCGACAACGGTGGGTCGGTGCCGGTCTGGCCAACCTCGACCTACCTGATTGCCAACGACATGCGCTTCGAGTACCGGAACGACACGAACTACTTCTACGCCACGTACTCCAACGTTTCGTACGCCGGCCATCTCAACGCTTCGATCTTCTCGCTCGGTAACGATCGTCCCTCTGGCCAGGCGACTGGCGACCACACCGTTACGATGCGCGGCTACGCGCTCGGATGCGCGCCGCCCACCGCGCCGCCGCCCGGCGCGCCGCCGCCGCCGCCCGCCGCGCCGCCGCCCGCCGCGCCTGCTGCGTCGCCGCCCGCCGCGCCGCCGCCCGAAAAGGCGAACGAGCAGCACAACGACATCGCTCGTTCGATAGTGCTCTTCGTTGTGTTGCCCACCCTCACCTTCGTGGGCGTCTTGCTGTGCTTGTGGTACGGCGGTCGAGCATGTTACAGACCGAGACGAGCGCACGTGGAGGACCTCGCGACGCGCGAGAGGACCCGGCTGTACCAGACCGCGCCCCAGCCGCCCGCCCCCTCGTCCAGTATGTTTTCGTTTAAATTGATTTGAAATCGTACGAGCACGCTGCTGCTGCTGCTGAGCACGCGCGCGTGCTGCTGCTACGGCTCGCTAGCCGTAGCAGCTGCCAAAGTGTGGTATGTTTCTGAGAGCACCATGGAGAGCGTGCCGCGTGTCGTCATGCGTATGACCTCCCCGAGGCGCGTCCTGACGCTGATGGGGTGCATGATGAGCGTGCTCACGTTTTCGCGCGTCGTCGTGCTCATCGTCGAGTCGTACAGCGTCGTCTGGAGCGAACGCAGCGCGGATGGCGAGCTTATTCGCATGTGCAACGCTGGCACGGCGTCGATGAGCACGGACTTCCGTGCCTTGTGCATGAAGAAGCGCGCCGAGCAGTCGGCACCCGTCTTGATCAAGGCCGTGCTTCGCGCCTGCGCCACGGCCTTCGCCGACTTTTGTGAATCCATGTCGTCCCCCACCAAAGTCGTGCTGCTTCTCCTCTTCTGTATCACGGGGGTCGCCGCGCCGGTGGTCAAGGCCGTAGCGACGCTCGTCGTCGACCATCTGCGACGCAAAAAACGCAACAGAAACTGCCACGCGCACGACAGCGACAGCGACGAGCCCGAGCCCGACCACCACCAGATCGTCGTCCTCGGTCCCGGCGCGGAACGCGCGCCGCGCGCGCTCGGCATGCGGCTCCGCCGTAGCGTCCGCAACTGGCGCCGCAACGCGGCGCCGGGCGCGCACGTGCCCTTCGCGCTCAGCAACCTCGCCGAGGAGGACGACGACCGAATCGTCGAGTGGTGATAACCCAAACGTCGTATAAATTAAGAAGTAAAAATCAGTGTTGTTCGAGATGCACGCGTCCTCGATGCTAGTCGTATTCTTGTTATTGCACAGCATCGCGACGACCGACGCGTCGTACACGTGCACGAGCCTTGGCATCGAGTGCACGGCCGCGAACCGCATCTACGCATCGGGCGCCTACACCGTGCGGGCCACGCTCGAGGCCGCGTGCACGGCCAACCCCGCGTGTTTTTCGTACGACTGGAACCAAGTGAGCGAGATAGGGTTCGAGTGCAGCACGTCCGCCACGCGCGCGGACGAGCACGCAGAATATATT
>Ga0209090_10002740_pt1 | contig 11110 bp, 7 predicted proteins | sample ArcticOcean_MG_C_9_FD_187432 | JGI IMG/M metagenome (GOLD analysis project Ga0209090, IMG submission 187432) | Marine microbial communities from western Arctic Ocean - ArcticOcean_MG_CB2_152 (SPAdes) (version 2) | ecosystem: Environmental > Aquatic > Marine > Oceanic | place: Arctic Ocean... | reverse complement strand
CGAACGAAGTCTTCTTCGGGTGGAACATGATTACGAGCGCGCCAGGCGGCGGTTGTTCGAAAATATCCGTCGGAGACGTCGTGATTGCGAAAGAGCTCAGACCAAATTTTAGTGTTGGTGGTTTCATGTAGTTCGTCAATTTGCACATGTGTACGAGTATTAGACGCGTAGAGTAGTAATAATAGTAGTAGAGTAGTAGTGGTAGTAGAGAGAAACGACGGAAGACGATGATGCTGCGTTACACTAATTTTTCTTATTTCGTAGTTTTTTCTTCTTAGTACTCGTAGACAGACTCAAAGGGTTTTCACCTCACTTTTCTTCTTACTTCGTTACACATTCGACGCGCACTATAAACGATATAAATAACAACAACAACAACAGTTATTATTCGTTTTTACGCGCTCTTCTTCTGTTGTTGTTGTTGTTATTAGTATTATGCTCGCATCTACGAGCAGCGCTGCTGCTACTACTACTATTAATACTCATACGAACGCTGCTGCTCATTGCGCTCGGCGGCGGAATTTCTCCTCCGATGTGCAACACCAACACCAACGGAGAAACATTAACAATTCAGAATTCAGAAGACAAAGAAGACAAAAAAGAAGAAACAACGGCAGCGCTCTTTTCGTGACACATGCGGACGCCAATTTTGGCGATACTATCACCAACAACGGATTGACTCGAGAAATCAGCGAAGATGTCGATACCGTGTTGTTAGATTGCGATGGGGTTATATGGCACGGAGACCAGTTAGTTCCCGGGGCGAAAAAAGCCGTGGACTATTTACGAGAAACGTTGCAAAAGCGAGTGTTTTTTGTCACGAACAACGCGACGAAAACGAGAGAGTATTACCGGTGGAAGTTTTCCGAGCTCGGGATGGAGGTGGACGTGAACCACATATATACCGCGGCGTTTGCGTCGGCGTCGTATTTATCCGCCATCGGGTTTAACAATACTCACGGTAGTACTACTAAAGATGGATCGTCGTCGTCGTCATCAAATAAGAAGATATACGTGGTCGGTGAGCAAGGGTTAGTGAGAGAGTTGGAGGAGTGCGACGTCGGCGATATCGTCGGGGGCGTATACGAAGCAGTCTCGTGTACTTCGAGCGATTGGGAGGAGATGCACGAGTGGACGGGAGGTGACGCCGAAAACGACCACGACGACGATTCTCGAGTAGACGCGGTTGTTGTTGGTCAAGATACGTCGTTTACGTTCGCAAAGTTAGCGTACGCCTCGTATTTGATACAAAAAGGCGCAAAGTTCATCGCCACGAACCCAGACGCCGGGGATAGGTTAGGGAAAGAGAAATTATTGATGCCCGGAGCGGGGCCTATAGTGAAAGCGATTGAAACCGCGTCTGGGAGAGCACCGGATGTGATTTGCGGAAAACCAGGAAAGTACATGTTTGACGCGATAATGTCGCACTCGCACGGCGACCCGCAGAGGACGATGGTCATCGGCGATAGAATGGACACGGACGTAAAATTCGGGAAAGATAACGGCGCGAGATATTCCGTCTTAGTCCTCACCGGGGCGAACAAAATGAAAGACGTGGAAGAGAACGAAGACGAATCGAAGCAACCATCGTTTGTGGTTGGTTCTTTAGCGGAAGCGTGCGGAATACCATTCGATCCAAACGAACCGACTCAGCGCGTCGGCGAAAGAGCGAACATGGCGAAGAATTACCCCGTCGGCGACGGTACCGTCCACGATTTGTGGGCCTCCAGCGGAGACGACATGGAAGACGACGACGAGTACGACGACGACGACTTTATTCCAGCCACGTAATGAGATTATTCTTATTGAGAGAAGAGTTTGAAGAGAGAAAAAGAGAGATGAAGATGATAAATTTAATACTACTATTGACATAAAACTGAAAAATCTCCACTTTTTTCGATACAAAAACGAACAAAATGGCGGAGAAAACAACGAAGAAAAAGACATCCAAGAAGACGAAGACAACAGCTCCGTCGGTTGTAGAAGAAGAAAAGGATGACGCTACTCCTACGAAACAACAACAAGAAGAAGAAGAACACGCGACGACGACGACGCCGAGTACCGTAAAAAAGTTACCCCAAATAACCGTCGCGCGTTTGTTAAACGAAGCCCAGTTAGGCGTCGCCATGCACAAACGCATCGTAAAACAAATGACAGAATTACGAAGTATAAACGGCAACGAAACGTTCTTACAGGAGATGTGCACGTGCTTGTTGCACGTTTTGTTGGAATACAAGGTATATCTTATTCTTTCATCATCTTTCGTCGTCTTTATCGTCGTCTCTGTTCGCGTTTGAGGATATTGTTTTTGAATGAAATGAATGATTTTTAGAGACGAGAGAGATACAAAAAATTCTCTTTCGTCGTTCCCCTTTTTGTGTCTCTTGATTTTCAAAATTATTATGGTAGTAGTAGTATTAACTTTTATTATTATTATTATTAACATTTAACAGAGAGACTTACACACGGAACGGGTGATTCGATTCATAATCGCATTCACGGCACACCGAGAACCCGGGCACGAGGAAGAAGCGGACGAGTTTTGCGAATCGTTGATTCGGTTTCTGTTAAACGTAACCGCGGCGAAGGATCGGGCGATTCGGTTTCGAGCGTGTCAAATGGTGGCGGGGATTTTGAACGCGCTCGGGCCAGATGCGGAGATTTCGGACGATTTATACGACCAGATGGAAGAGACGATGTTGGAAAGGTTGAGAGATAACACGCCAGCGGTGAGAGCGCAAGCGGCGAGAGCGTTATCGAGATTGCAAGATGGCGGGGAAGACGCGGATTTCAGCAACAGCGAAATTACCACGGCGTTTATCGAGTTGATCGGAGGCGAGAAGAATAAAGACGCGAGGAAAGCTATTCTAGGCGCGTTGGCGATTTCTGATCACACGATTTCCGTGGTCGTGGAGAGAACGAGAGACATTTCCGAGGAAGTGAGACGCATCGCGTTTTTGGCGTTGGCCGCGAAGGTTCCGGTGGAATCCGTCTCGATCGAACATCGCGCGTTGGTATTGAGAAGAGGCTTGAACGATCGATCGATTTCAGTGAGATCGGCATGCGTTGACATGCTCAAGAAGTGGATGTCCTCGAACGTGTGCGAGAACGACCCGATTCAGTTGTTGAAATTACTCGACGCGGAGTCGCACCCGAACGTTTCGGAGATGGCGTTGAAGACGTTGATTGAAACGAAGACGGTGAAAGCGATGGCGTATGCGACCAAGGAGAAGAGCGAGGCGAGCGGGTTGCGCAGATTCTTTCTCAAGAAATCAGAAGAAGAAGAAGAAGAGAAAGTGGTTGAGCTCTTTTCGCCGGAAGAGGCGTTGTTCTGGCGCGTCATCGTCGAAGCGCTCGCGAACCAAACGTCGAGTTCAGGGAAGGACACGTCTCTCGCCGTCGGTCAAGCGCGCGCGGTGCTCCAAGCCGAAACCGAAGAAGTCGAAGATGCTTTGGATCAGTGCTTGCCGGAATCCTCGATGGATCTACTCCGCGCCATTTCTATGCACGCCGACGGGAAAACAACGTCCTCGGTCTTTGCGGCGAGACAGTTGATGATGACGTTGAACTGCTCGGATATGAACGACGGCGCCTTGCGAAGAGGCGCCGCGACGCTCGTCTACGAACGATTGAGATCGATTGGCGACTTAAACGACGAAAACGACGTTTCATGTTACGCGCGAGGTGGTGACGGCGAGTGGGAAAAGCAGTTGATTGACTTGGCGAAGCGCGTGCACGACGACAACGAACACGTCGCCGTCGTCTTGGGCGCCTGCGACAGTCTCCGCGGCACCGTTACCGATGAAGAGAACAACAAAAACGACGACGACGACACCAACGTCTATGCTGAAACGCAAGCACTCTTCATCGCCTCTTCGCTCTTTGAAACGGCGAATAACTCGTCGTCATCCAAGCTTCCCGCGCACGCGACTGAAGCTGTCATGCAGTCGCTCGTTCGACCGGCTGTCGCGCACGCGTCCGTCGGCGTTCGTCGCGAAGGTATCAAGTTACTCGGATTACTGTTAATGTGTGGAACGAACGCATTGACGGAAGAAACGGTGCAAATCTTGCGTACGGCTGCTGATGCTGATCCATCAGAGCCGGTAAAGTGCATGGCGTTGCGCGCGCTCGGTGATGCCGCCATGTTATACGGACCGAAAGCGTTGGATGCGAGACGACATATGCCGGTGCCAAAGAAGGGCATTCACGTCCGTTTTGACGACGACGACGACGACGACGACGAAAGAGAAGAGGATGAGAAAGAAAAAGAGAATAACGACGATGACGACGCCGACGCCGACGCCGACGGCGAAGAAAATGAAACTGCCGGGTACCAGCTCACGTTGGAAAAGCAACTTCTTCGAATCATCGAGTCGGCGTGTGAACCGTTTGAAAACCCGAAGGATAAAACGGATCTGGAAGAACTAGATGCCGAAAACATCGACGCGATGAATGAAGCGGCGTTTACTGAATCTGAGAACTCCGCGCAAACCATTGCGTGCGAAACGCTCGCGAAACTCGCTTTGAGAAGAGGGTACTACGCCTTTGAGCAACCGTCTTTGGTCATCTCGACGCTCTTGGGCGCCATCTTTGCGTGCAATGCGCAAGAAACGCCCAGATTGGCGCAATGTCTCGCGGTATTTTTCCCAGCCATCGCGTCTGCACCAGATGCAAAGGTCAGAGCGTGCTTGATCGATGCCGTGTTACCGTCGTTGAGAATGGCGAGTCAAAAGAAGGGCGTCGCGAAAGTCGCCGCCTTCTTGACGTCTCTCTTAGAACTCGAGACGGGAATTTCGTCGTCATCCAACAAAGATCCCGGAGGAGATGAAGCATCGAACAGCGATAACAACAAGAACACGACGGGTGTTATCGAACGATCTGATGCCGGTGAAGCCGAACTCGTTCGATCGCTTTCGATTGAAATCTTGGCGTTGAACGCGAAACCGTTTGGCACCGGCGTCGCCGGAGCGCAAGTCAAGGCGTACCACGCCGCCGTCTCCAGGGTCTTGTCTAGAGTACCGATTCCGGATGTAAAATCAATGTTAACATCTCAACCATCAAACGATGGTAGTGCCGTTAATGGAAGCATTGTTTCCGAGGAGACGAAGCAACGCGTTACTTTGCAATTGTCCGAAGCGTTCGTCGCGATGAAGATGGCGACGAAGAAATGCCCGAAGGAGAAAATCGCCTTGAAAGATATCAACATTGCGAAAGATAGAATTCACGATTCGTTGGGCGTTTCCTCCTCGTCTTCTAGTAACAGTAACAACAACAACAACGACAACGAAGAAGGTGAAGACGAAGTGGAAACCTTGTTTAACGAAGACTTACAGTTCGCGGAGTACACGGAAGGCGTCGAAAAGTACGCGAGCGAGTTATCGCAAAGCGAAGACTTACCATTCTACGATCGTAAAGGACCAAAAGTATCAAAACTAAAAGAAAAAGTCATGGCAGCACCGGCGCGAGAGCGGTCTAAACGAGCCGCAGCACAAGTTGCGTCCGAAAAATGGGTCGAGGACGATTTGAACGTGCCATTGGCTAAGGTGACTCCTCAACCGACGCGTTCGTCTCGACGCCGAGAAGCCTTGCAGGAGTTCAACGAATAATAATAATAATAAGTTACCACGGTACCAAACACGTAGTATTATAATACCGCGGTATTTCCCAATTGTTACACTATTTTACACTATAAATATACATAAAACTATTACGAACTACTATGTCTACATCGTCCCCATTTTCGCTTTCAAAATTAAGTTTAAAGCGTGCGGCGCCGTCAATCGCACCCGCAAATCGGAAATGTCGATATCGTGCCCGCCTTCGACGAATCCGTGCCTTTCGATTTGATAATCTTCCTCTACTCGAGCGCACTTCAAAGCCTCCTCCGGGTCGATGATATTTCTATTCAACGCTAATCCTATCAAGAGCGATTTGGCTGCCGCCGCCGCCGCAAACGTACACGTCATCTCCCACGGCGACAACGACCGCAAACGTTTCTCCATCAAAAGTTTCACCTCCTCCGGCTGCGGTTGCGCGAATATCGAGTCCGAACTTAAATTCAACTGCTCCCCAAACTCCCTCCTGGCCCAATCGTGCACTTTCTTCAATGTTTTCAACTGGATCTCTCTTAATTCGCTCCCGCTCGGGTGCGCCACCACGGCTTGATCGGCGTCGAAAAATTCGAGCAACTTCTTCACGTGAAAATCAAACGTCGCGTAGTCGCTCATGTGATCCAACGCCGTGGACGATAACTGCATCAACGGCATGGTAAACGGCCGAATCAAATCGTCCTCCTGTGTCGCCCATTCCGTGGCGATTGCACTCGCTAACAACTTGTTCGGTAATATAAACTGCGCGCGTTTCGGCGACTTTAACGGTTTCCCGTCTAATAAGATTTCGTATTGGTTTTGCGTCGACGAGACTTCTCTGATATCCACGTTCTCGTAATACTTCGTCACGGTCCCGTCCCCTCCAATCGCGTTCGCGTGATCGCTCGATTGAAAATCTCGATTGTTTTCGCTTTTCACAATCTTCTCCAAATATTCCTTCCGTTTCACTTCTCTCATCGCTTTTGTTTTCAGTTCGTTTTCCTCTCGCGTTTGGTACCGGTTCGGCGTGAAATCTTTGTTCACTTTCTCGTTCGAATCGAATTTGGACGGGTATAACTTTGTATTCTTCTTCTTTGATGTAGTAATAATAATCGTGGCAGTTTCATCGTCGTTCCCATCCGACGACGCCGTCGAAGTCGCGATGATGGATTTTTTTCTGTGCGATGATGATCGAGCAGCACTCGCACGAGCAGCGACAGGAGTCGCAGTCGTAGTAGCGCGACACCACCCTCCAAAAACGACGACTTCGCGAGAAGACAAAGAGGAAGACAAAGAAGACGAGTTTTTTAGCAGTTTTAGTATTCGTTTCATTTCTAACGAGATGATATAAATTTTTTCTGAGGAGAATTTTTCACCAAAGAAAGCAGAGAAGAGACTTGACAAAAAAAGAAGCAAAAAATAAAAATGAAAAAAGTCGAGAGTTTTTTAGCTCGACCCCTCCTCAGATGTTGGCTTTTTTATACGAGTACACACATAAAACTTCCGTACAATTTTTTTTCTGAGTCATCTGCAGAACAATCTTCTATATCTGATACACAAGTAAAGCTGCTTTTTTGGGGAAACGAGACGACACGCGCTGCGGCGAGTCGTCTTTGTCGTCTTTGTCTTTGTCGTCGCATATCAGATATAGAAGAAGAAGAAGAAGAAGAAGATTTTTTGACGACGTTTGGTTCATCATCATCATCATAAAATCTTCGACATTTTCATCATCGAAGTTTTGGGAAGCGTTGAGAGAAGACGATGAAAAAAGAAGAAGACAAAGAAGAAGAAGAAGAAGACTTTGACGACGCGGTTTCCGAATTATCTTCCCAGGAGGAGGAAGAGGGCTCAACAGTAGAAGAAGAAGACCAAGAAGAGAGAGGAAAAGCAGCGGTGAAGAAGAAAAGCGTCGACGAGGACGAGGACGACCACCGGAGAGGTCGTGGAAAAAATTTTGATGAAGAAGAAGACAAAGAAGATGAAAAAACAAGACGACGAGGAAGAGGAGGAAACAAAGCTTCCACCTCGAATGCGAACACGACTACGACCACTAAAACTACCACCAATAATACTTTCTCGGAACAGTTTCCGTTTCACAAGGCGTGCTTTGAGAACGACCGGGAAACCGTGAAGGACTTTCTAGTCACCGCGGAGAGGTTGAAAACGATCGCGTCGAGTTCGTCGAGCGAGGGCAAAAATAGGAACCGTCGTCGAGAAGAAGAAGAAAAAGAAGAAAAATACGATTTTGATTTACTCAACTCGTTCGATTCGAGAGGTAATACCGGGTTACATCTGGCAATCATGAGGAAAAACACGGATATTGTGAGAATTTTAACCGAACATCCTCTCGTTGACGTGAACGTGAGAAACTGCGTACACGGATGGAAACCATTGGACGAAGCGATACACGTGAAGGACAGACAGGCGGCGATTTACATCCTAACCGCGAAGAAAAGGAAAGCGAAGGAAAGTTTGGATACGAACACGCCGAAATTGATGCAACGATTGATGGATGCGCCGGACTTTTCCGCAAAGTTGAAGTGGGAGTTGAATTCTCCAATATTTGGACCGATTTTGAGAAGAGTCGTGCCGAGCGATACGTACACGCTGACAAAAGTCGGAACCAGAGTACGAATAGATGGAGAGCTGAGAGGAATAGAAGACGTAGAAGGGCAAAGCTTAGAAGAGAAGACGACCGTGGAAGGGACTACTCGCGATAACAACAACAATAAAAAGAACAACAAGTACGGTGGAGATTTCATCACCTTGTCCGATGTCGGGACAAACGAGAAGAAGGGCAAAAAGAACGGGAAGAAACGACGCGGTGGACTTTTACCGGTGTGGCACCGAGCGCCGTTTTCGATCGTGTTCTTAGCGAATCCAAAGGAGGAAGAAGATGCAAAAACAAGCGGCGGTAAAGTAAACACCGCGATGCTTTATTTTGACCACGAAAACAAAAAGTGCATCGACGCTTTAGAAGAAAATTCTTCCAAGAAATCTTCGAATACTCCTCCTCCACCTCAGAGCGATTTGCTCAAAGACATAGCGGCGATGACTCCTGAAGAGCTACTTGAAAACGAAGCTGATCTCTTGTTCGTTGAAAACCCCTCGCGCGGCGTCTACGAACCGCAAGAGTATACGTTTTCGCCGGTGGACAGCTGGGGCTCGTTTCTCGGAGTGTCCGAACGAACGAAAGAGTCAAAAATCGATGGAAGATACGCAAGAGTCATGGAAGCGAAAGGGAAAGCGGTGGAAACGAGGAAGTATCGCGCTGGATTTCTCCCCGCGGACGAAACGTACGACTTCGAGAGTTACGCGAGCGACGCGAAGGAGTTTCAAGACCGACCGATTTATCGAGACGTGACGAGAATACGTTCGGTGGGTAAAAAACAACGAAACGAGGACGAATATTTCGAGTTTGACGATAAGCGAAGGAGAAAGAACGAGAGTAAAGAGAAGAAGCGTAACGGTGGTAATAATGGCAGCAGTAAAAATGACGGCGGCGGCGGTGAGACTTTGGAAGACGTCGACGACGGCACGATGGGACGGAAAATGAGCTGCCGCGTTTGGCTCGTCGAAAATTTCCCTCTCAAAGTGCAAGATCTGCTCCCGGTTGTCGAAGTTGCCTCGCAAGCGAACAAGAACATGAAACGTTTTCGAAATTTACTCACGAACTGGGGAAGCGAACCGAATAGGCAGAATTACTTTCCGGTGAAGTGTTCGATTCCAATCGCGTACACCGTACACTTTGACGTTCTTTTACACAACTTCAAGTTGCTCGCGAAAGACGAGAGCGATAGGTTACATTTTCAGGATAAAATTTTCAACACTCCGGACGGGTACGATTTAAAAGGATTAGACGAAGCTGTTAAAGAATTAGAAGATAAATTAGATAAGCTGGAAGCGACGGCCATCGCTGAGGAGGAGCGCGAACGAGCGTTAATGGAAGAAGAAGAAGAAGAAGAAGAAGAAGAAGAAGAAGAAGAAGAAGAAGAAGAAGAAGAAGAGGAGGAGGAGGATTTTTAGAGGTGGTATTAAGCAGAAACTGACATCATAGCTTATGGACTGACTCTCTACAGTTCGATACGTGTAAATTACCTAAATACTAGTCTACAATACAACATGTCACACGCTAAATGCTAGTACATAAAATCTGCCCCTTCTAATCTATTTATTTCTATTCCCCCAAGACGACGACGACGACGAAGATGGCGCTGGCGTAATACGAATCGGTTCTCCATCCGTCTGCTCGAAATACCTCTCCAACAACAAAGCAGCCGCGATGGAATCCAACTTTGGATCGTCGCTCGCCAACGACCCACGCTTCATGCTCATCGCCTCGTCGCTCGTGAACGATTCGTCGTACATTTCAACCGGAATTTTCCGTTCGGCAGTCGTGGAGACTTGCGCCAACGCCTCCGCAAACTGCTCGCACACTCGATGCATGCGAATCGGAACTTTTTTATTCTCCTTGTTCTGCGCGTTACTCTCCGTCACCTCTCGTATCTTTTCTTCGAGCAATTCCAACTCCTCTCGCGTTTGTCGTGGATATCCAACCACGTACACGTCCGCCCGTTCCCTTTCCGCCACGTCCACAATCTCTCGAATCAACTCCACTCTCGACTTGCCTTTACAAAACAAACTCTCCAAAGGTCTCGGCGCGAACCCGCCGCTGGATATCGCCAACCCTGTCTTCGAGAGCCCGTAATCGATTCCCAGCGCTCTTCGCGTGGCAAAATTTTCGTTTATCGGCGCATTTTTGGCCGCTCGATTCATCTCTTCGTCGAGCAGAGACCAACTGTCGTCGTCGTGACTGTTGTTGTTGTTTCTGTTCGCATTCTTCTTTTTCAACGCAAAAAAAATGTTCGTTGTCTTCTTCTGTTTCTTCTTCTTTGTGTTATTGTCGTTGTTGTTGATGATGGTGGTTGCGATGAAAGCGCCCCGCGATGCTGCTGTTGGTATCATCGTCCTGTCGGTATTATCGTCCTCCTGTTTGGGGTTGTTGTTCTCGTAAGCTGATGTTTTCCATTCTTCTTCTCAATTCTCAATTTTGAGGAGGAGACTTTTTTTTTGAGACGAGTTCTTTTTTTATTTTGGGCTCGAAAACAACTGACTGATGAACAATTTTCAATCGCGAATCGAGAGGAAAGAGAGCAAAAATAAAATAAAATAATTTAAAGCGGAAGAAAAGCTCTTCTCGTTTCGTTTCTGCACGTATTCCTCATAACAGCACACGTATTAAAGAGATACCAACACCCACTTTGAATTGTAAAATGGCCTCTTTAACTTCATCCGTCGCGTTCGCGATCAAATCCTCGCCGAAGTTGTCCTCGAAGAACAACTCCAGAGCGCAATTTACGAACAACAACAAATCTGCCTCCTCTTTTACGAGTGGTGGGAGAAAAAATCAATCGTTCCAAATCGTGCGCGCGGAAGGCGAGGCGGCTCCGGCGTGGTCCGCCCCGAAGTTGGACCCGAACACTCCGTCTCCAATCTTTGGCGGTTCCACCGGTGGTTTGTTG
>Ga0209090_10002739_pt1 | contig 11114 bp, 5 predicted proteins | sample ArcticOcean_MG_C_9_FD_187432 | JGI IMG/M metagenome (GOLD analysis project Ga0209090, IMG submission 187432) | Marine microbial communities from western Arctic Ocean - ArcticOcean_MG_CB2_152 (SPAdes) (version 2) | ecosystem: Environmental > Aquatic > Marine > Oceanic | place: Arctic Ocean... | reverse complement strand
CGTTTCCGGCGTGGACGGAATGGATTCGATGCGACGGATGGTGTTGGACGCGATCGAACGCATCGTCAACCCGAGCGACTATTACGCGAGAAATAAGAAGACAAACAAGAAGAGAGGAAAGAGAAGGGATAAAAGTGGGAAAAGCGCAGGTGGTGGTAAAAACGGTGGATCGGACAACGAGGACGACGGGCCGTTTTTTACCGACCCGTCCATCTTACCCACGCGGTTCAAACACACGTGCAACGGAGACGTGGAGTTACAGTTGCGAAAATACGAACGACACGTCAATTTTAAACAAGAGGTTAATTCCGAGACGATTTTGTGTCGCGCGTGCCCGAACTACGCGTCCGTGAAAGAGAACTACGGCCACGCGTTCCACGGAGTCACGAAAACTGGTCACGTGTTGCAATTAGAGCGACCGTCTGGGTGGCAAAAACTCGTCGACGCGATGAAAGCGAGAGGGTTCGAGAGCGATCCGACGACGCCGGTGAAAGAACACGTCGCGTTCGTGACCACGTACGCGTTCGATAAAGTGGACACGAGACCGTGGCCGGATGGGAAGATCACTCGGATCGTCGATGTCTCCCAATTTAGCGCAGGAGAGTTGAATTTAGAAGTTTTGGGATTTCTGAGGCAAATGGCAAAGTTCGGAAGCGCGTTTTTATGCGAACGACACGGCAAAGTGTACTTGTGTAAACCAAGCCCGACGTTTAGGTTCGTCTACGCTTTAGTCGCCCCGTTAGCCTCGACGAAAACGTTAGATAACGTGTTCATTTTAGATAGCGTGGAAGAAATGCGCGCTAAGATAAGCGAAGAGATTGATTTGAAGCACGTGCCGAAAGAGTTTGGCGGCGATTGCGAGTGCCCGGGCGGATGTTGGTTCGGGCATCCCAGCGAGAAGGCTTTGAATGCGTTCGCGAGAAAGTTGAACGGGGAAGTGGAGGAGGAAGAAGAAGACGTGGTAAAAGAAAAGGACGACCAAGAGAAAACGACGGAGAATACTAATGGTGCTGCGAAAAACGCATCATCTCTGCCTGGCGTGTAATATTATTGGATTGGATTTCATTTTTTCGCGGCGGTCGGCGGCATCACAAATACTCCTTTCTTCTCCTTCTCTCTCTCTTTTTTACTCTTCTCTTCGTACTCTTGAATCTCCTCCGGCGACCACCCGGCGTATACGTCACCATCCGGCGCCTCTTTCGCGACTAAAGCGGCAATCTCGTGCGGTTCCAACCCTTCGAACGGATCCGACTCTTCCTCCTGCTCGTCTTCGAGACTCCCGCGTAAACTATCCGTCCTCGGATCGTACTCTCGATTCCCCACGAACGATCGTCCTTCGAGCGCTCGCGCCATCGCTCTTCTGTTTCTCTTCAACTTCATCTCTCTCCGTTCCGTTTCGTCATTCTGTTCGAACTGTTCTCGCATTCGATTCGAGGCGATTAACAAGACGCAAAACGCAAAGACGAACCAATACAGTTTGTGCCACCACGGCGTCGGGCCTTCTTGGCGAGGCGAAGAAAGCACCGCGCGCTCCCACGGAAACATCATCCCGGCTAAAGGATTATTCGCAGATTCGTCCCCCGTCTTTTCTCCTCCCTTGTTATTGACCTCCTTCGTCTTTTTCTCGTCGTCTTTTGCGGTGGAAGAAAACGCGCGTCCTGTTCCTCCTCTTTCAAAGTTTTGCATTTCTCGCCTCCATTTCCCCCTAAAACAAACTTTACTCCCTTTGCTTCCTCCTTCTCGCGCGACGAGAAGATTTTGAAACAATGAAGAAGCGAAAGAGCTACTACTACTATAACTACTACTACTACTACTCGCGAATCCCGAGGACGTCAGTCTTCTCTGCCGCTTTAAAGCAAACTCTACCACCAAAGATGCGTATTTCTTCCGAGACATGTCTTTCTTTCTTTCTTTCTTTCTTTCTCGCGTTTTTTTTTGCATTTTTTTTTCCTTAAATAAAATAGTTTAGGGTTCCATAAAAAACCCTAACATTTTTTTCTCTCACTTTGCTTTGCCGCGGGGAAAACTTTTTTTTCTCCCACAAAGTATATTCACACACGTATAATAACTGCTTTGACGCATCATCTCGATCGATCTCGAGAGGAGGAGGAGGAGGACAATGAGAACATCAGAGGATGCGCCTTTTTTGTTAGATAACGTGGCGTCTTCTGTTTCGTCGTCGTCATTAGTTTCGATGATGCGCATCTTCAGAAACAAAATTGGAACGTTCTCCTCTGGCGCCGCGGTTGTTGTGTTCTCGCTTTTGCTCTTCTCAGCACTGGCAACGACGAGGACGGAGGACCATCAAATGAGCAGCAAAGTAAGAAACGGGTTGGTACTGCTCGGTGGTGGTCACCATAACAACCATAACCACGGATCGTCGTCGTTGACGTCGTCTTTATCGTCTCAGAAGAAACAGATGAGAAAAGGCACAAAAACTCTGAACAAGCAGGAGAAGCCGTCGTCGTCGCTGTGCCTCGGGAAGAAGAAGCACGACACAAAAAAGCACAAGCACGAGGAAAATCCAACGTGTCCGCAAACGTACATCCGAATTACGAACACGAACGTCAAAGAGCACGGTGAATTTGAGGACGGGAGCGAGTTGGCGTACAAACTGGAATACGAAGAGTCCTCTCGAGAGTGCGAGGAAAAATGCAACGCGGAAGCCGCGTGCGTCGGCTTTGTGGATTACGAGGACACGTACCCAAAGTATTGCGAGTTTAAAACCGCCGTGGATGGGGACGATATGGAAGATTACATCGGGAGAGACTCGTATAAGAAGTTGGAGGTGACGTCTTATTACGTGCCGCATTTCAACAAGTGGGTGCCGGCGCACGAAAGCGACGACGAGGCTGCCGGGTACGCGAAGTTTGTCTACGAAGAATCTGCGGAGGAGTGCGAGGAGATTTGCACGGAATCGGAAACGTGCGAGGCGTACGTGGACTATAAGGAATCAAAGACGCCGTATTGCACGTTCAAGACGAAGGATTACGTACAATCGGTGTTGGATACGCCGGCGAAAGATTTGTACTCGAAGAAGATCTGCGTGCCCGGGCAGCCAGTCGGGAAGGAAGTTTTGGAGGAGTTTGAAGAGAAACCGGAAGAGGAAGAAGAAGAGGAGGAAGAAGAGGAGGAGTCATCAGATTCTGAAGAAGAAGAAGGAGAGGATGAAGACGAAGACGCGCAACTCGCGGCGATGAAGAAAGAAGCCATCGAGAAGTTTCTGAAACACAAGAAAGAAACGAACGCGATTAAAGAAGCCATCGCGGCGGCGAAAGCGAAGAACGCGGGGAAGACTGCGAGCAGTTCTTCATCGACGAATGGTGGACACTCGAAGAAGCCAACGTGGGTGAAAGTCGTCGACGACGACGAAGAAGAAGACGCCAACGGGGAGAAAGAACCAAAAATCAAAGCGGTTTTGAGCGGCAAAAAGAAGAACAAAAACGAACAAGAAGAACAAATCGAGGACCTCTCTTCTTCGAGCAAATCGACAAAAAAATCCGCGCGATTGGCGCAATCCAAACTGACCAACTTCGGCGAAATCGCCAAAGAAAAAGCGAAGAAAGAGGAAGCGCTCGCGTACGCCAAGAAGTTGTTTGAGCACGAGAAGAAGGTCAAAGCTGAGCTCGCGGAGAAGAAAGCGCGAGAGGTGGCGGAGGCGAAAGCCGAGGCGGAACTAGAGGCTAAAAAAGCCGCAATCAAGGCTAAGAAAGAAGCCAAAGCGAAAGCGAAGAAAGAGGCGGAAGAGAAAGCCGCGGTGGAGGAAAAAGCCAGATTGGAAGAGGAGGAAAAGAAACGGTTGGAAGAGGAAGAGTACAAGAAAAATTGGGCGTCCAGATGGATGGCGAACATCGAGGCGAGAACGGAAAAATTAGCCGAGAAGAAAGAGGAGAAGAAGTTGAAAGAAACCAGCGCGTTAGGCGGTGGATTCAGAAATTTCGTCTCTAAAGTCTTGCCATTACGCACGTGGGAGAAGAGCACGCCGATGGCGTCGACGACGACGAACAACGTCGTCGAATCCGCCGCCTCGCAGCCGCAACAATTCCAACAACAGCAAAAGCAGACCCCGTCGGCTTTCTCGGCCGTCGCCGAGGTTCCGGATGGACGACCAACTCGCGACTTATCCGACGACGTCGCCATGCGAATGTCCAATCCATAAAAAAAGAGAGAACAGTATTATTACGTTTCTTTGTCTTCGCGAGCGATTGTTTTGTACATGTTATAATAGCCACACATCCGATGATTAGTTAATACCTTACGCTTGAATACGAGTTGAATTCCAAAGCAGACAGACAGTTATTTTTCTTCATTCTTTCTCCTCTCTTCTCTCTCTGTGCGGCAAACGATGCGACTACTCCCTCGCATCAAACAATAACACGTTTGCGTAATAATGTTGTCTTCGTCTTCTCGAAAAGAAGAAACAATCATCGAAGACGACGTCCTCGCGGAACAACGACGCGAGTCCGTCGTGTCCACGTTCCTGGCGCAAAAGCGAGCGGATTTGCAAAAGCTGCGAGACTATTCCACCGATTTCCGAGGGTTGCGAGACATCCACTCGGCGAGACTGTTTCCGCTCTCCTCGTCGAATGAAGCAGTTGGCAAGTTTAGTGCGGATCTGGGATTGTTCTTTGACACGTTAGTTTCGATTGGCGTTTTGTGCGTCGTTTTGAGTTGTTTGACGTTGCACGAGATTGCGATTGACGTGGAAAAATCGAAACTCTCCGGCGAGTACAATGTGGAAGTTTTTCGGACGAGTTCGTCGTCGTCGTCGTCGTTGTCTGCATCGTCGTCGTACGAGTGTTGGAAAAGCTATTACTCGAACGCGGCGAATTTCGTGCTGCGCACGACGCCCGGGTCCAAGTGCGAAGACGCGAAAGCGAGGAGCTTTTACAACTGCCCGACGACGTGTAAATACACGGCGAGGGACGAGGCGGAGTACGACCAATTTTTAACGATGACGGAGAGTGCGGTGTGTGATATGATTTTACCGTGCGAGTTTGTGGACGAGACCGTTACCCCCATGTGTTGCGAGGAAAGCGCTTCGCCAGAGCTCGACACGAAACCGTCCTTAGACGTGGGCGTTTTTATCGTCGAAATTTTAGTCGTGTTGGCGTGCACCATTTTTGACGCCGTATATCAAAAAGTGCAATCGGACAAGTTTTTAAAGTACGACATGGAAACGATAACGGTTGGAGATTATTCTGTGTTGGTCAGATTTCTGAATAAAGACGCCACGAGAGAGGAAGTCGGGGAGTTTTTTACCCACTACGGAGAGGTCGCGAATACAGTTTTGATGAAAAACGTTTGCAAGCTCGTGGAATGCGAAAGAGAACTGTGCCGTTTGCGCTTGAGTCGCGCGGAGATAGCGGCGAAGATGAATGCGAAAAAAGAGTTGCAGAAAGGGAGAGCGAAGAATTCTCCTCTAGGAAGATTTCTCTACAGACTGTTGATTTTGCGAGGTAGACGAGCGACGGTGGAAAATTTAGTCGCGTTGGACGAGAGAATAGAACAAATGAGGGCGAAAATTCGCGAGATTGAGAAATCGAAAGTTTTAGAGGAAAACACCGGGCAAGCGATCGTTACGTTTAATTACGAGGTGAGCGCGTCGGCGTGCGTAGCTGATCATATTTCAGATGTAGAAGAGTGGTTCGTGCGAAAGCTTCGCAAGGAACCGGATGCGCCAAAGTTTCGAGGAACAACTGCCATTGTCGTCGAAAGAGCGCCGGAACCTTCCGACATTATCTGGAGAAACATGGGATTTAACACCAAAGGTGGTAACGACGATGGGGGTCACAATAGTTTGCTCAGGAATAGACACGTGCACGCGTTCTTCATCATGACTGGAAGTCTCGTTGTGTTTTGCGTCGCGCAATGGTACGCCGAACGGTGGAGGACGCAAATAAGGTTGGACATTCTTAAGAAAACCGCCTTGAGCGGCGGTGAAGTATCAATCTCAGATGCCGACCAGAACGTCTTGCAAGTGCTGAAAATCACGTCCGCGTTGACCATTTCGCTCATCAACGTCATCTTGACGCAAATCGCGAAGGCGGTCAATCACTACGAGCGCTACAAATCGCACTCCATGGCGAACACGATGTTATTGGGAAAATTAGTATTAGTACACGCGTTGAACACCTGTGCGATTCCGATTTTGGTGACGCCATGTGGTAAGTCTGATGGCGATTGCGAATGGTACACGTCTGGTGGGTTAGTCGACCAAGCGTTTTATTTGCAATTGTTCAACATTTTTACGCCACATTTACTGGTTTTAGGGCAATTCATCTTCTCGCCGGGGTACTTTGTGAGAAAATTTCTTGCGCCGTTTGCCAAGACGCAAGCGACGATGGATTATCTGTACTCGCCGCCAGATTTCCCGTTGGCGGAGATGTACGCGCAGTGTTGTAAAACGTTCGCGATGGCAAACTTATACGGTCAAGCGTTACCGATTGGCTATTTATTAGCGGTTGGCGCTTTCATTACGCAATATTGGGCAAACAAGTACACGACGCTACGAATCTCACGTAAACCGCCTAGATTGATGATGTCGTCCACGTATATGGTCTCCAGCGTGATTAAACTCACGACTTTAGCAAACATTTTGTTCGGATATTACTTTTTATACCGAACAAATACGGATTCAAATTTAGGCACCGCTCGATTGTGGACGCTCTTGGCGATTTGGATCGCCGAGGCGGTCATGCCGACCAGATTCACTTTGGGTGTGGGTAAATACGCGGAACAGTTGAGTGAAGTGGCGAAAGGTAGGAAACAATTTGAGCAACGAGGCACGTTTGGGCAACCGTACGTGTCTCTATTGTGCATGGACGAGCAATCGACGATGTCGATATCCAAGGCGGAGACGAAATCAGCGGCGTCCACGCCACCTGTATCGCCGAGAAAACACTTCTTTCAAAGCGCGTTGGGGAGTTTTGCGTTTTCTCAGCGTCAACGCCCGTCGTCTGACGATCGTGACGACCAAATCGAGATGAGAGAGGTGGAAACCATTATTAGCGAAGCCGGCATCGATCTAGAGTCAGAGTTGATGGAAGAAGTTGAACACGTTTCAGAAGATAGCAATAGCGATGCAAAAGAAGAAGAAGAAGAGCGACATGTCGCCTCAGATAGCGTAGAAGAAGGAAAAATAGAAACATCTGAACTGGAAGAACACGAGATACGACACAAACGACCGTCGGCGAGAGCTATTACCACAACCAGTCCCAGCGCCGCATCGGCGGACAAGAAACGTCTCGAAAAGAAACGCCGGGCGATTGCGAAGGTTTTATTGGATATGGAACGCGCCGCTTTATCGCCGCAATACGCCCCAGACGCTTTAGCCGTCATACCAAACTTGTCGCGAGATGACTTCGCGAGATATTTAAATTATCTTAGTTGCATTTCGCGATGTTCGGCGGACACGCTCGCGCATTCGGCTCGATTGGAGATGTACCACCCACCGGTTCCGAACGAGTTAGACGAGACCATCTTGTTCGATCTGTTCGTCAAAGAGTATCAACTATTTAACACCGTGTTGGAATCCAACAACGCGTTACTCCCCGGTCAGCGGCCTTGGTCGAACGCGGTGAAGACGATGAGAGCCGTTCGCGCTCTTCCCGAAATTGATTGGAAAGTAGAGATGCTGCGACGGTACAAAGAGAGCCAGAAACGCGCCACGCCGAGTTGGAGAGAGTTTGATTGATACTACACATAAATACATACACGCGCAAAAAATACAACTTCCTATAACTGCACCGTCGCATCATTTTATCACGCTATTCATCGGCAAAAACCAACTCTCCGCCTTGGCTCTCGCCGCTTCATTCGCGTCCGCTCTCGCCTTCATCCGCTCTCGACTACAAATAGTCTCCGCTCTCAACACGGAACTCCCAAACACTTTCGGCCGAAACTTTTCCGCCGCTCGCGCGATTCGTGCCTCTCGCTCCTCTTTTTCCTTCGCTTCTTTCGTTTTCATCTCGTACCTGTGCCTCGCAAAATCCATATCGCGTCGCCTTCTCGCCAGCGCTTCCAAAGGCGAACAGATTTTGTGAGAACTTTTACTCTCTCTCAACATCATCGCTTCCAACGAAGAACGTTTTTCCCTCTCGGAATTCCTCCTTTTCCTCTCTTCTTCGCGCTCTGAAATTCGCGCCTTCCTCGCTTTTCGGTCTTTCCTCTCCTTCTCTTTCGCCGCCTTCATCTGCTCCGCCTCTCTCTTCATCCGCACCTCTTGCTCCTGTTTCGAATTCAACTCTTTTTCCCGGCGCCATTTTTGGACGTCGAGCTTTCGATTTTGATTTTGATTTTGATTATTAAAAGAAGAAGAAGAAGAAGAATGTAACAGAAGCGGCAATACTGGTTTCGACGAGGAAGAGGCGATGCGCTGTCGGCGTATGCGTTCGGCGAGCGCGGAGACGTATTCGTCTTCGACCATTTTATTCTTGTTCAGTACGGGGAAATTTTAACGTTTGGCTGTCACTCGAAAGTTTAAAAATTGATACAAAAGCCTTGAGGATGTCGAGAGAGCGCTCGAACATTCTAGAATCTTCTCTCAACTGCTACTCTTTTACAACGGTCGCACTGTTACTACTACTGCTACACTACTACTGCTACACTACTCTTTGTTGCCGTCGTCGTCTAAATCGTCTGCAATATCGTCTGCAACATCGCCCACGCGACCGAGATCGACGTATTGCGGGGAACGCATTTTCGCGCGGTCGAATTTGTCTTTCCAGTGTTTTAAATCCGCTCGTTCTTTAAACTGTTCGACTAACTTTGCGGATATGAACCTTCCGCCGAGGTAGTGGCGACACGAGCTTATGATTTCAGCGAGAAATGAGAGGTCAGAGGAAGCGGCGTCGTGAGCTTTCAGGAAGAGTCGCGCGCGTTGTAGAACGCATTTTTTGGGCGCGGTGAGCGAGACGAGGGCGTCCGGGTGAATGCTGTAGTGCGTTGCACCTTTGTTCACGTCGTCTCCGCTGGGAATATCTACGCTCAATACCGTCGTTCTATGCTTTGTCTCTACCATTCGGATCTTCGCCACGGCTTCGAGGACTTGTTTATACGGCTCGCGAGGCTCGCCTTTGAAGGAGAAACCGAACAGAGCGTCGACGACGACGCGATACTCGAGCAGCTTCGGCCTCTCAAAATCCCGTTCCGCATCCGCGTCGACGAGTACATCTAACTGACTCTCTCGTAAAAAACGACATCCAGCGGCTTTACAGGAGTAGTAGAGACCCGTGAAGAGCTTTTCGTTCTTCCACGCCGCGCGAGCGGAAGGAAGAGGTTTTTGTACTTCTTTCTCGTCCACCCCCCCAAGCGCAACGTTCAACTTCGGGTGCCAGATATCCACATCCCACCCTCTCAAGGATAAATGTTTCGCCGCCACTAACCCGTCCCCGCCGTTATTCCCGGGTCCGCACAAGAATAGTATCCTTCTTTCCTCCTTCTTCTTCCCTTGGTTGCACAACATCTCCGTTTCCAGAACGTCAGCAACTGCTAGTCCAGCGAGTTCCATCAATTGCTCCAGCGACCATCCGTGCTCGGTAAACGTCATCAGAGCGACGTCGATTTCTGCGGCCGTCTCCGCGTCCACGTATTTCTTCATTCCGCCGTCGTCGTCGTCAAAGTTTCGGACGACTTCTTTAGCATCCTCGCATCATCCTTCGCTCTTTAAAGCGCGCTCTGATTGTGACACCTTTTAGATACGTTTTTTTCCCAAACTTTGCGCGCGCAAAACGTAAGAAGAGAACAACACACGCACTACTCGATGATGAGCGACGCGAAGATGATTCAGACGACACGAACAAAGAAATCATCATCGTCGTATTTTAAATGAGAGGTGAAAAGAGGTGAAAAGGAGGCGAGAGAGACGAAACGTCCCCCACATTGCTCCAAGGCCGCGGAAACACATCTCAGAGAGAATGTCGGAACGAAACGGAGGATCCGGAAGCGAACGGTCGCAAAAGTTCCGCCAAAGTTTCTTGCGAGAGAATATTAACAGCGAAAACAGCAACAACAACGCTGCGACGACCGCGGGGTGGAAACGAGAGCGAATCAAACTGTACGAGAAACGATTCCGAAACGAGGAGGATTTGGAGGAGGATTCGGAGACGAATTCGTCTCTGTTCGGGTGGTCGATTTTTAATAGGAGCAGTCATTTTCGAACAACAACGACGAGCGGTTTTGAGGGCGAGAACAACGGTAGCGGTGGTGATAATACTCGTTATTATTATTCCCGAGCGCCGGCAGAAAAGGCGTCGAAGAGAGTTGTTGGCGGCGGATCGAGATGGATTGGGAATTTTCACAAGTACGGCTCCGCGCGAGGGGGAGGTGGTGGTGATGGTGGTGGTGGTGGTGGTGATTCGACGACGCCGAGGTCTCCGGCGGGTTTGTCGTCCTCCCCTTCTTCCGTGGGCGGCGGGACGAAGTCGTCGTCGGTGTCGTCGCCGAGGTTAGCCGGGATCGAAGAAGACGCCATACACAATTTTATCAACGAGGAGGAGGAGGAGGAGGATTTGCTTTTTGAGGAAGGTAGAGAAACTATGAATAACACGAACGAGAATACAAGGACGAAGAAATCTTCGTTGCGACCGACCGCCGCCGGCGCCGGGGGATCGTCCTCGCCGAGAGAGTCGGACGGGAAAACGTCTGCAAAATCGGTCACGTTTGGTTTGCCGAAGACGATGAGCGAGAAAGAGCAGAAACGATACGAGCGAAAGAGAGCGAAAGAGATGTCGAAGTATTTAGAAGAAACGACGAAAGCTTTGTATAGCGAGGAAGAACTAAATCAAAACGACGGCGACGATAAGAGTTCATATTTTTCCTCCTTGTTCTTTCGAGATTTTGACGGTTCGTCGGGCTTTGGGTGCCTCCCGAGAACGGCGGTCGTGTTCGCGATGATAGCGAAAGGTTCGTTTGCGTTTGGCGGCGTTTCATACGCTTTGTTCGATCCGAGAGGGAATTCAAAAGTCTTTGGCGATATAGATAACGAAGACAACGGGAATGACAACGCGTTTCGAGCGATTGCTTTATTCGGAGGCGTTCTCGGGGCGATTTTGAGCGGGTATTTGTCCGATCACGCGATTGGGAGGAAAACCGTGCTATCGCTTTCTCCCGGC
>Ga0209090_10002736_pt1 | contig 11129 bp, 4 predicted proteins | sample ArcticOcean_MG_C_9_FD_187432 | JGI IMG/M metagenome (GOLD analysis project Ga0209090, IMG submission 187432) | Marine microbial communities from western Arctic Ocean - ArcticOcean_MG_CB2_152 (SPAdes) (version 2) | ecosystem: Environmental > Aquatic > Marine > Oceanic | place: Arctic Ocean... | reverse complement strand
AGAGTGGGAAGACGAACAGTCGGCGACGACAGGTAAGCACCCGTTCGAGTACAGTAGGGGAAGGAGCAATCTCGTGTGACAGGACCGACGTCGTGACCTCTGGAAGCTCGAGACTTTTGACAACCAACGAGAACGTGCAAGGCCACGGCGGTGGCATGTCCATCGACTCGGCCAACACGGCCTTCTCGGCGCTGGGCAGCGATCTAACAGTGTCCATATCGTTCTCTGTCGCCCTCGAATTTGTGGGCGCGGCGAGAGAAGCGCAGCTGACGGACGACGAATTAACGGCGCTTCTTGTGGCGATCGTCATCGCCGTCACGTCTACAAAGGGTTTCTGTGACAAACAAATAGCTCTTGCGCTTGCAAGGGAGCGCGAGATTGTCAAAAAAGAGTCGGTAGAGAACGAGGAGCCGTCGAATTTGGTGCTGTCTACGGGTAATCGAGGGCTTTTGGAATTCGTTTCGCTGTTATTGTCCATTCTACAGCGTATTGGGCTCTCGGTCTCAATTCAGGTGCTTTCTCTGAGCGTCCGAGCGTCTCAGGTCGCTCGATGGTCACGAATTTTAACACTGTTGGGTGTCGTTGCGTTTTTTGTCTTCTTGGAGAGTGCAGCGGTATCTCGGCGTCGGTAAGGTCGTTTAAAATAACGTTTTGTTCGTGTGTTTGTTCAGCAGGTGTATACGCTTAGACTGTCACAAACTAATGTCTACCGTTGCTCTAGAACCTTTAGTGAAATAATTATGCTTTCAAACACGACTGCAAAAAAGCCGTGTGCTGCGGTGCTGCGACTCACTTACCACAACATTCCGCGACCGTGGCCTGCCTGGAAACGACCTTTTTCTTCGGCGCCACCTTCCATGCAGTGAAGCTCGTTTGGACCGTTGGGATCATAGAGGCGGACGAAATGCGATTGTTGGTGATCTGGGCAGCGGCTATCATGCAATTGCTGGTTACTTTTTGGTGTAGCCCCACGCCTTCGCAGATGTCCAACCCAGTCAAGAAGACCGACTGCGTGTATGCGGTGATGGCTTGCTCGAAGAGCAGTGCCGCCCCGGGGGTCATCACCGGGAGTGCAGGTGCCGTCGTCTTCTCACCCTTAGCATCGGAGTTTACCAATGTCGCCTCGGATGACACCTCCCCCGCGACGTCTGCAAAGGCTCCAGACAGGAGCACTGCTATCGAGTGTTTCTTGAGTGTGCGGATGGTTCGTACTGGGACGTTCTTGACCTCGCCGTTTTTGTTGACAAACGTCTTGAGCCGTCTGTTTTTTCCTTTTCCAACTGTCTTTGGTTTTTTGAGCAGCATTGCGGACTTCGACGCCACTGACCAGATTTTGTCGATTGAGGTCTTGGATAGCTTTGCATCCTTTTTGACGTCGATCGCGCTCTCTTTTGAGGAAACAACTTTTGGCATTTGTATAAAGTGCTTCGACTCAATCGTCTGTTTATTTCCGGAATCGTCTCAAAAACTAGCGGTACAACAAATTCGTGGCAATCCCTTACCCACATCGATTGCGTTCGTTACACACTCGTGGTTCGAGCTTTGCGTTCTAGGTTGCGCCCGATGATCGCTCTGTAACTTTCCTGGTAGTCGAACCCCTTCATCTGAGTCTTCATTGCGTCGACTTTCGTATCGACTGAATCGTCCTTAGAGACGAACATGTTGTCGACGGCCGCCACCAGCGATTTGTCGGCGTTGAAAACTACCGCGACCAAGCGGTTCAGGTCATGGCCCTTGACGTCGTCTATTAGCAGGCGATAATCGGAGTCCAGTTCGTTGTCGAGAGGCAGTGCATGAGCTTCGGGAACGTCACGCAAAAATCTACGATCGACGAGGTCGTCGTAACACTCTAAAAACGACGGTTTGGTGCTTGGAAGCGCGTTGTGGTGGTGAATGCTGTTTCCGCGCAGGGAAAACGCCTCTGCTGTACCTCGCGCAGCATCAAAGTCTTTGAACAGCTGTGTAAACTTTTCCTTGTCGTCCGGAACGAAGTTCTTCGTCTCCAGGGCGTCTAAGCTGTCGTCGAAGTGGCCGCTTCGACCGCTGGCCGGGTCGTGCGCCATACTAAAAAACGTCTGGCGCAGCTCTACCAAAGTAGGTAGGCGTACCAGGGCATTGGTCGTTGCGGTTGGGTCGAACCCCGCGTATGCGCGAGGGTTAGCCATGATTTTATTGCCTTCGGAGTCCAGCCATGCGAAAAAACTGGTTGTATTGTCGAGGTTGTCTGCGTTGCGCTTCATGCGGTTTTCCTCTAAGACGTTACACACGTGAGTTGACCAGTGCTGCAGAGTCGAATGGTCGAAGTTGTGTGTGTACGACTCGCCCAGACCGTACCAATTCGACACTTTGGTGAAAGAGCTTGCATAAGCGACCGACCCGTCGGGCGCAAGCTGGCCACGGTTGATTAGGTTTTTCAATGTCTCCGTGTTGCTCACAAGTTGAAAAGGCTTTACGTGTTTGAAGGCAAGGCTCTTGTCCATATAACCAGGCGTATAGTCCTTTGAAATTGCCCCATCGATGCTCGACGACTGCTCAAATCCAGAAATACTGTAGTTCCATGGCGTCGGCTGTTTCCAGTCCGAACGTTGGGTGGTTTTGTAGCCTGCCTTTTTATAGATCTTCTCGGCACATGCGTTAACGAACATCACTTCTTTTAGTATCTCTTGGGCTTCTCTGCGTTGATTTTGAAATGCCAACACAAACCGCTTTGCCCCTTTTATTAACCGGAAGACTTCCGGTGGTTGATGTTTTAGTAGGCGTTCTACGAACTCATTGGCGTCGAAAGCTTGTGGAAAGAGGTTGTGGCTTTGCCACCCACTGCGAAGCCCTCGCGTTCCCAACGCCGCCTCTGGAAGCTCAATATTCGTGCCGATTGTCGTCGTCACCATCTTTCGCCACGTTGGATCCGCACAGGCCAAAAGTTGGCACACAAGGTTGAGTTCGTCGATCTGATGCGATAAGTTGTCGATGCAAGTTTTTAGTCCCGAGATCATGTTTGGGATGCGAACATCGAACCTGTCGAACCACCCCGTCGACTTCCCATGATTGAAAACAACTGCGTCAACTCGTTTTGACAAGCATTGGACATGGAGCATGAGGTCGTTGAATGTGTATGGAACGAAAGTGTCTGCGTCTTCGTGCGCGAGCAGCTGCGTCAAATGGACCACATCCATACTTCCATTATGCGTTGTACGATCGTCGAAAGAGACACCTACTTGCATCAAATTGTTATCGAGCGCGTCTACGCTTCCTTCCTTGTCGTTGAAGACGGTTTGAATCTGCTGTGCGATGCCGGCGATCAGATCGTTTCCGAACGACCCCCCTCGGCGCCTGACCATCAGCGAGAACATGTCCATGCGCCCGTTTGAGGTTGTGGTTTGTCGTGCGTGTTCGTCTTGGCTTGCCATTCGAGTTCCCACCGCCTTCATCGTCTGATACCACTGCAGAGTCGCGGCGCTCATTCTTTTGGAGAGAGATTGTTTGTTGTCGTCCACTTCCGGTGCAACGGGCTGTGAGTTTGTCCATGGAAACTCTGTTGCAATTTTGGAAAGCTCGTCTCGGGTCAGTGCGCCGTTGGACATGAACAACCTTTCGGACGTACCAAGGGCGTCTGGAATGGCATCAGCTGGCACCCACAGCACCGAGTTTTGATTGGCCAACGAGAGGTCGGATTGTACCGCTTGGACTCCAAAGTTAGAAAGGCTGGTGATGTTGAGCTTCATGTTCACGCAGCAAGCCATCAGGCTGACAAAGCCATCAACGTTCGACGTCGTTCCGCGATTGAGTGCTGGCTCGTCGTTGCCGGAAAAGAGCGTCGTTGCGGAGTATATGCTTGATTTCTTCTTCTTCTTGGAAGCATCATCGGTTCTTGAGAAGGCCATCACGTGCGGCAGCCCCCGGGCATTCGACAACTCGCGGTCGATTCGAAGCAACGTCCTGAGCTTGGTCATTTCTCCTCGCATCCAATCGAAGCAGATGGTGCCGTTGTTTGCGCATTTGCTTTTCAAGAAATTGTCCCGCCTTACACGGCTGCGATGGATTTCAAATCTCTGGTTTCTTGTCTCTGTAGCTTCCGCGGGGTCGATTTTTCCTTCGTCCAGCCCGTACGCAAACTCCGAAGAAAGCTGGTAGATTGCATTGTGTGCAGCGATGACTTGGTTGACGCCTTCCGCCTCTACCAATACGACGACGGCGGGCGGCGGCAATGGCAAAGGTTCTTGAATATCACCTTCGTTGTCTGCAAGACCAAGAGCGATCATTGCTTCAATGGGAAGAATACCCTTCGATTGACTTTGCCACTTTTTATTTGCTTCTTTGCGTTGTTTGGTGTCATACCCCAGCGTAATTAGATTAGGTCTGGTCGCATCTTTTGCTGCTGCGTCCTCCTTTTCTTTTTGGAGCAAGTCCAGACCCGTCATGCTCCACATTCGATTTTCGATGAGCGTTCTTGTCGTCGTCGCTCGTGGCAGGGGCGTGGCCGGAGCGGCAGGGGCGACAGGGGCGGCCGGAGCGGCCTGGGCACTGCCTCCCGCAACAAGAGGTGCGAGATCGAGAACACTGTCGGAATCGCCGCCGCCGCCGCTTGATGACCCCGCGGCGGCAGCCGGGGGGTTTGGATTGACTGGCACATCCCCCGTAACCACTGTGAGTCCCAATGTCTCGCGCGTAAGTTCGACAAGGCGCTTGAAGCGATTTAATGTGAGCTCAGGGATGGGCAACGAAGAAGCGGAAGATGCGGATTGATCCTTCTTCACTTTTATTACGTTCATCTTGTACACAGTGCTTGTCGTAGTTTGGCTTCCTTTGATATCAAACTGTTTGCCGAAAAACATCAGCAACACCAGCTGGCGTATCGACTCAACGATGTTCAAGTACTCTGTCGTATTTCCTACGTTTTCATATGGAAATGGCAACTTTGCTGGTGCGTCAGTTGCCTTTTTTTCACTCCACTCATTTGTCGATCGAGTTGGGGTCTCCAGTTTGGTTGGGTCTTTGGCTGAGACGAAAATCCAAAACGCCAACAGCATGTGGGCATTGTCAAGGCCGTCTGTTTGCATAGCTACATCCCCCCTTTTGGAGCTAGACAAAGTATTTGGCATCACCCCAAAGAGATTATATATCAGATTCTTTTGCTCGACATTCAAGTTTGAAATTGCACCTAACCGACTGTCAAGCCAATCGATGCTTTGCTTAATCCAAGTGTCGTCTTTGCTTGAATCTTCCTGTGGCAGGGGAGGCGGTGGCAACGGTGGAGATGCGAGCTGTCCTTGTTGTTGTTGTTGTTGCTGCTGCTGCCCTTGACCGTCGTTTGCATCGCCGTCGACAATTTGTTGCAGAACCTCGTCGTCGCGCCTATCGTCGTCCAGGTTGGCATCGTCCGGTAGATTGTCGGGGTTGTTGTCGTCTTCGCCTTCGTCTTCTTCGGGTGCGGTCGTGCTCGTCCCCGAGCCGTTGACGAAGAATGTCTTCCCGTCCTTTTTGTACGACGTACGCTTCTGAAGGAGCGTGAGCAACATGGGGATTTCAAACGCCTTGACGACGGTTTTCGTGCCGGGGAAGATCTCCTTCAGGGTCGCGAATCGCCGTTCTACCAGAACGTCGATGTACTCGTCGAATGCCGCTGTCATTGCCGAGATCGACAGTTTGTTGGAGTCCGAGTTCGATTCATTGATCACGTCACGTACCTTGTCCATAGCTGCGGTAAATATTCTGAGGTCTCCTGTTCGTGCTTTCATCTTTTTAAGGAGCGCTGCCTCGACGAGACGGAACCAGTCACCCCTTGAGTTTGGTTTAAGAAATGAAGTGTGGGCGTCGTGAAAGTCTCCTTTCAGTAGTTTCCCCACAAAGTCACTGTCTTGCTCCGATAGAAACGACAGATTGATTGGTTGAGCGTCTGACCGTCCTTCGGGACCAAAAATCCGAGATTTGTGATCATCAGACAACGTCGTCCCGTCGACGTCGGATGCCCTACTCATAAACAGGCTCATGATTTCGAACACTTCGTGCATTCCTTTCGATGCCAAGCTCAATCGTCGTCCATACAGTTTGAGGACTTGCATCTCTTTGAGCATTGCAACCGAGACTATCTCACATCGCATCTGGAAGTCGAAATCTGAAGGTAGCATGGAAATTTCTTTCTCGTGCGCATTCCAGAACAGCCAGATGTACGTGGACGCGAACTTTATTCGAGGCATGTCCAGTGCCTTCCGCATGCGTTTTACAAAGCTTTTGACACGCTCTTGGAGCTGAACGGTATCCACATACATTGCAGTGTGCGGCGTAGATGGGCCGAGTGCGGAGACGTAGTTGCACAATTCGTCCATCCCCTTTGCGTCGCGCCAGCGACGAAGGCGGCCAGGTACAAACTCGAAAAGGCTATCGCGCGCGTCTAGAGACACTCGTCGCCGAAACGACGGCGCTACATAGCTCATCGCTCGGAATTTGTTGTCGTTGTCGTCCCCTCCAACAACATCCCCGTCGCTCCATCCCTTCGGAAGTGCAAACTCTTTGAGGGTATTATCGTCGCGAATCAAGTCTCCGAGATGAACGTACCTGAAATCCAATCCATGCAAATCGGTGATCTTCGACAACATGGAGTCTTGGGCTAGCTTCACGGATTTCATGTCAAAAATTGAGACGTAGCAAGCAAACGTTGGATGTACCAAAGGGTCGGCGGCCGATTCGGCCGTCGAACGCTTTGCATTGAGGTTTTTCCAGTTGACAAACGACTCTTCGTCCAAAGTGTGTATTGTTGAAAACAGCCGCCTAGAGTCTGGTCTGGGTGCGACACCGCTGTTAACGTAGCGAGTCCACCACTCTGGAAGACCTCCCAAGTTCACCTCTTTGTCCGAGACGCTGAACACCGGAAGGCCTTTGTTCGTCGTCACTTCGAATTTGACACCATTTTTGACGTTTCGGTTCAGATCATTAGAAAACTGCATTTGTTGAACGGTGCGAGGAAATGTATTGCGAGGAATCTTGTCGCGAACGACGATGGGCAGTGTCTGTTTGTGGTCGATGTTGTAAAGTGCAGCCAACAGATTGGTCGGGTCGACGCTGCTCCGTTCGTCCTCGTAAGGGTCCTCGTCCAACGCGTTCGGTTCGGGTCGTGGATTGACAACATCGGTGACTGGTGAGCGGTTTCCAAGCAGTGACCACCATGGATGGGATGCAATGTTACTGCTGCTGGCGTCGCCTATTTTGCGTTTACCCGGCTTGCCGGGTGCTTTCTTTTGTTTCTTCGCTTGATTACCGCCTTCACCGTCGCCCTCTTCGCCCTTCGCTTGATTCGGTTCTCGTCCTTTTTTCTTCCGTTCGATCTTAAAAGCAACGTCGGGAAAGTAGTTATCCATACCACCGCTTCCTTGATCGACGCCATGATCGAATCTCACGTGCACCAGGACTCCTTCGTCAAACGAACTGACGTCAATGTTATCCTCGATGACCTTTTCAATCTTATTTTTTGTTCTCTTCAGTAACGTCGATGGCGCGATGAGCCCTTCAAATTTTTCGAAATCGAAGTTCAAAGGTTGTGGCGCGGGTAATGGCAGCAGTGACGACACTTGCTGCTGCTGCTGGCCGCTGTTTTGCATCGACCACCACTTCTCGGCAATCTCTTTGACTCCGTAAAGAGGGATGCCGCCGTCCATTACCTTTGGCCCTTGAACGATCATCAAACGTGCAGTTGTGTCGTTATATAGAGTCCCAGAAGTTTTGATGACATATTGAGGCTTCATGTTGATAGTCATGGGCTTAAAGCCACTTGGGTACTTTTGTGTTTTGACAAGCCTTCCGATTTCATCGTAATCACCGACGTCGTCGGTATCTACAAACGGCACCTCGTTAGAAAAGTCGACGACTCGATTGATTACTGTTTCGGCGGTCAGACCGGCAAGAATAGTCGTCCTCTCTTGACCTGTGCCGTTTGTCACCTTCAGTTCTAGCTTTTGTTCCAAAAATTGACTCATCGAATACCCCTGTCGAGTCGCGACGTTGAAATTGGTCAGATGCACGATGTTCATCACGTCCTTTAACGTCATCTTTGCTGCTGCTGCTGCTACGGCGTCTTGATCGTCGGCCTTCACGTTTGCATTCTCAATCGTATACGCAATCTTTTTTGCTATTTTGAGTCTGAGGTCTTTGACGAAGGTCTGCCTAGCTTTAAAGCTCGCAGCCGTATCAAACCTTAGAATGGTGCCATCCATGCGTGGATTGTTAAGCGTATCTGTACCGTCCAAGAAAGCAATGAATTTGTAAACCCATCGAGGGTTGTCGTGAAGGATGCTCCTCAAGGACTCGAAGTTTTGAAGGGCATTCGAACGCGTCCTCCTTTCGGCGGGACTGATGCCGTCTGCATCAGGGTCCAGTGGACTCGTTCTGAAAGAAGCTACAAACCGCCTCAATGCGCTGACAAACCGAGTGCCAAGCGCACCCAACTGCCATGCAATCTGCACATCATTAATACTAGCCTGTACGCGATTGTCGTTCCATTCGATGACAGCAGCTCGAAGTGTTGCGATGTCTTTGTTGTTCGCGACGACACTCCCACGACAGCTAACACCAAGAGAAAGGGGCGGAGGAGATTGAACAGGTTTCATCTTGTTCGTCACAACGTCGTAATAGGACGACGACGCCGCCATGGCTTTTTCCAAAGACAAAACTCTTTGTGTCCTTTCCAACTTAAGGCCATGTTCCAACAACATATCCAATCACTGGCGGCTTTTAAACGAGACACCAGCAGCAGATGTTCAAGGTCGGAGACGAAGAATGGCAAAAGATTGCCGGTACGTATTCGGCGACAACCGACTCACCGTGTACAGATCTAGTATTTTTGATGTGCTTGACGCCTTCCGAGCCAACAAAAGACTGGACAATCGGTGAGCGATTGATCGACATCGCTGTACGGTCATTCCAGCCTTCGCCCGAAATCGTTCATTGCGAGCTGTTCATCCCGCCGTCGTCAACAGGTGCAAAAGACAATGAAAAGTTTTTTGCCACATACATTGGTCGCACCGCTGGGTTTTACGACTCGGATCCGTCTGCAACGGCATTCTACTTTGGAGAAAACTCGGGAAAATGGCGGGCCATACCGATCGCCACACGCGATGCATCAAACTTGCTACGTTCGGAGTGCCGATCACACATCAACACACCCTATTCGCTTTGGAAGTACCCATTCTCTGCACCCCCATTTCGTGCGTTTGCAACACTGCTCCCAGCAGCCCCACTCGTTTCAGCGCACTGTGCAACCGTGTCCGCAAAGATACTCGCACGATCTCTTCCATCCCCGTCCTTCAAACACACTCCGGCGTGGTACGGTCCGAGCACCTTGATGATAGAAGCGTCAACGGGGTCCATTGCTCATCAAACACGTGACTACTTGGATCAGCGAGAGCACACCAAAGCGACAACCGAGAACGAAGAGTTGTTAACAACAACCGATACGTTAGTACGCGGCACCGACGACGCCGTCAAGGCGCTCAGCCAATCGGCTTGCTCAGCAGCCATCAGGAACATGGCAGTCGGTGTAGCAAGTCGATTTGATCACGGAGACGACGTGGGGTCGTCCATCAGCCAGCAGCTGCTGGCAACTGCTGTGTTACGTTGGTCCCTTATTCGTTGAAAACTATCTAAACTACAAGTCCATCGACTAGTACACCGACTAAATGTGTGTGTTTGTGTGTGTTTTGACGAGATCATGATCGTCCGGAGCGTGCGTTAATTATCTTTTCAGATATTCGCTGCGTGCACCGTTGCTTGAAAAACGCGCGATGCGAAATTGCAAATCGCGACAATTTTAGAAGCAATGTCGGTGGGCAGCCAAAGTACTTCCAGCTGTAACTTTGAATCGATAGCACGTGGTTGTTGAACGGGTTCGTTCCTTGTCTAACAAAGTCTCGCATGATACGGCATCCCACTTCCAACTGTTGGCGAACGGCGTCGTACGCGACTCTTTTGAAGCGTTTTGACAGGCAGCAGATATTGATGAACATTCGATGAGAGCGCACAGGCGAAGGAGATGACAAGATGTTGCTAATCACAGCTTTGACAATCAACCAATGAACGTCGTCCAAACACCCATCGCTCAACAAAAGTGGAGGTGGTGCAATGGAATCAACAACCTCCGTGTGCTCCAAGACGTGTATCGTACTACCAATGCGTCTTAAACACCACCGCTTGCATGCCGGCCCCGCAGAACTGTCCGTTGCCATCGTCGTCGGTTTGACCGTTATCGGGTTGTCGGGGTACCAACCGTTCCAGTTAGACGGTGAAATCGCAGCCGCCCTCAACACGTTCGTCATGAACTTAGGTGATGCACCGACCCGAGATCGGATCTGAGTGATTTCGACGTTCTCGCTTAATGTGCGTTTGTTGCACCGCTGTTTTGCAGCGCTTCTAAAATACTGCACGATGCCGTTCTGCCCATCGGACACCAAAAATCGCCCCGTGCACAGTAACGCAATCAAAACGCGGTCGCTCGAGGACAGCACGCTCAAACTCTCCAGCTTAGTTGCACCGAGTATGTCGACTGCTCCAGGGCGTACAGACGATGGGAAGCTGCGTTTGGCGTCGAAAAGCGACACAACAGGCGGCAGGGCGACGTTGCCTTGTGAAAAAATGGATGTCGCGTGGAGTGTCGTCGTCGTCGTGACAGACGAGACGAGTTCGCTCAAAGAAAAGCTATGTGCATATGACAGAGACCATAGAATTTTACAGCCACCAACCGCCTCACTGCAAACCATGCTTCCCAAGGAGCTTCTCATCCCAGAGACGGAGATTGCGTACACGTACGCATTTTCACCCTTCGTCGTTTTAGCCAATGCAACCGGCACCGAGCATTCAAAGAGGTGCGCCACTTGATCGCCCGTAAAAAACGCCCTCCCGTTCTGTCGCGAGTTGACGAAAATCGAGTAGAGGTCGCTGAACGATATCGACAACGGCTCTGAGAAGAACTGCACCGACGTGCTGGGAATCTTGAATAACATCCCAGAAATGTCGTCTATCATATAACAGCACGACCCTCCACCATGTCCATCGTCGTTTTCGTCGTTGTTGTAGATGTTCATAATTTCAGCGATGGGAAGGTCGCAAGCCGCTTCACAAACTCAGTTTAAAATATAGACAAGGGT
>Ga0209090_10002732_pt1 | contig 11134 bp, 10 predicted proteins | sample ArcticOcean_MG_C_9_FD_187432 | JGI IMG/M metagenome (GOLD analysis project Ga0209090, IMG submission 187432) | Marine microbial communities from western Arctic Ocean - ArcticOcean_MG_CB2_152 (SPAdes) (version 2) | ecosystem: Environmental > Aquatic > Marine > Oceanic | place: Arctic Ocean... | reverse complement strand
ACGGGTTTTCTGACTTCCCAACTACAACACAGAACGCAGATTTATTGAAGTATCGGGAGCCATCATTATTATTGTAGATGCCATTCCATATTCTTGGATAGGTTCTCGAATGGTTCTCAAATACTTAAAACAAAATCTCTAAAATAAATACCCAATAAAACACTTTAGAAAAAAAACAGGAATTCTATTCAACAAATTATTTTGAAAGATTTGAGAACCATTCGAGAACCCCGCACATATTTATGGATCATTATAAGTGTATTTCATACAAAATATATCCATAACACTAACTAACCAATCATTGGAAAAACAGACATATTGCTCTACAATTTCCGGCTCCTTTTCATAAGGTTTTATCCCCAAAATATGTTGCCGTGTTAACGACGCTACATCTTCGTTATTCACAATCAAACGCCCACTAATGAAGGTAAACAGCATTTCGATGGACCTACTATAATTCACTAAATGGTTCTCCAAAAACTTCATATTAAACATATCCATAGAAGGTTCATTGAACCGTAACGCGTAGAACAAATAAATCAAGATGAAATAAATATCGCTGGTCCCGATGTCACTATAATCAGTAAATTTGGTTATCACCTTGCAAAGTTTACACACTAACAGTCTATCTTGTTGTCTCGAAAAGAGTTCATATTGTTGAATGACTTTGTTCCGTTTATCAACAACGCTAATAACCTGTACTTCATCATATGATTGTATTGTCGGTGTATTTACACTGCGCGAATAGAGATAGATAATGATATGGTTCTTCTTATATTCAATCGTCTTTTCGTGTTTCAAAAAGTTCCCCATAATATTTTTGATGGCTTCAGTCTTAAACGCATTTTCCACACGCATTATTAGTGTATCTTCTGGTGGGTTTCTTACAATGTTCTCAGACATATCCCTATGTCCATTCATTCGTTTCTATATATGGTTCGTATTATTTATTATTTATTATCATTTATTATTGAACATTTGTATGATGCGTCTTTTCGACAAAACGTGCGACGTTAAGTCGCTCGGATGTAGAGTGCTGTCATTTTCAGTAGGATAAATAAACATCGGATATTTGTAGATATAGGTTCTCAAACATTTGAATAAATAATGGTCAGCTTCGTGTGTATGATAATTTCGTAGTTTGTATCTTTGCGTGGATTCGTCGTAATGTTCACCGATGAATTTTATAGCCGATTTTTTGTTTATGATATATGCCGCCAAACTTGCGGTGTTACCATATTGGTTGGCTTTTCCGTAATTGGAATTAAGGGTGTATTCTTTGTTCATTTGTTTCGATGTAATATAACACAGTTGAATCATTTCCCAATTATATGGGGCTCGATCAATGATTTCTTGTATGGACTTATTCCAATAAGGTTTGAACTCGAGAGTGACATCATCTTCCATAATAAGCGCAGTATCATTATCAGACTCGGCGAATTCCCTAATGGCTTCTAAATGAGATAACAGACACGCATATTCTACTTTCGTATTATTTATTTCGTTGGTTTTGAGTTTATCAAACACTGGGTACGATGTGCCATCTATAGCATTTATGCGTTTAATGCATTTTTTCTTGGACAAATGTTTGAATGATTCATCTTGGAACATCTTAAGCATATGTTGTCGTCTCTCCGTAGACCTTTCTAAATTTATCCAATACACTTGATCGATACCGTGTAAAAAATCATGTTTGTATATCGAATATGAATCAAACCCATAATATCTGTAAAAAATAACAATTGATAATAAGAAAAATACTCCATAATACAAGTTGTAATGACTTAAACAAACCAAAAGCGTCAACAATAAAAGTTTGCCCATCATTGTGTTCATAAAAAATACTATACTGGTTCCACTTGGCATTCTGTTTTTGAACTATATAATATATAATATATAAACAGTAATATTTTACTCGATTATATTTTTTTGTGATACTATTTTTGTGATACTATTTTTGTTGATCGATGTATACGATTTCTATTAGAGACTCGACAACCAATTGATGATAGTGCTCTCATCGTTTATATCAATCTGTAATGAAGCAACATCCATAATCTCGTATGGTAATGCCTCTGAGCTTTCACGTTTCAACCAATCAATATGGTATTTATGACACTTTTCTAAATAGTTGAGAGGTATCGACTCTTCGCCGACTCGTCCTCGTTGTTTTATTCGCGAATCACATATTTGTGGGTCTACATCCATAAACAATACCTTGTCAACGGGAAATTCTGTTTTCGAATCATTGTATAAATGTCGATACACTTGGTAACTCATATTATCAATAAGCCCATCATCATACAACATTTTCGCGAATATGTTGGAATCAGATTCAAGCGACCTTTCACAAAATATAATGTCACAATCTGGATTGTCTCTGATAATGCGTTTATACTCGATAAGTCTGGTATTGAAGACCAGTGTCTGGAATGGGAAAGCAAATGTTTTAGAGTCTCGGTAGAAAGCTTGTAGAATATTCTCCCCTGTTTCAGTGTTATAAACCTTTGACCACATATCAACGGGTTCTCTCAAAACTATTATCTTTTTGTTGAAAGAGTTTTTCCCGACGATTTCTTCGATTTTGTTTACAAGTGTAGTTTTACCCGAGCCAATATTTCCTTCTACTGAAATAGTTGTGATTGTCATTTTAATATTAATATGTATGAATCGCTATATATACATTAAATAGAATCAATTTTTTGTAGAACACAGTTATTCGATGGTAACCCATATATTTATCTTGTTTGAATCGATGATGACCAATTGTGGGTTCCTATCAAAGTTGGATATGAAAAAATGGTATCGGTCGTCTTTCATAAAAAATCCCGTGCAAAATTCCACACTGAATTCGTTGAAATAAAAACAGTTGCTGTGTCTGACGGGCTTGTATGTGACAGGGTCCAACACAACTAACATATGGTAGTAATTGCGTGGACTACCTTCATCGCTAAAATGAACCACTCCAATCAATCCTTGTTCGGTCTCTTGAAAAATAGTTGAACCTCGTGCGCGATTTAAAAGAGGATGGTCATTATCGTGTGTATGAATGATTACAAGTTGTTGTTCGACGATTTTCCCGATTTTTAAAGGATGCCAACTATAAATATAGTATTGAGTTCCGGTTTCTTCATTGTATGGTAACGGAATCCAGTTTTTCTCACACACAACGGATCCATCGGGAGATTTTATATTCTGCACATCACACATATTATGTGTTTCGTAATCATAATTGCCAATAAACATCGAATTGGTGCCTGTAGGAGAATAATTAACGTTTGTGGCGATGAATTTCAATGTGTGACCTTCACTTATAAATAGGCGAATATCCTCGAACCCATATATAGAACCTCCACGACATACTAATCCGGTCACGTCGGTTTTCATTATAGACGATTCATCAATCGTTTCTAAAGATTGGCGATTCAACACAGAACACATATTTTTCGTGTGTATGTGCTTTTCGGGATGATATATGATGTAATGACTGGTTGGGGTGAGTGTATAGTTGACGTAACGGGTATTTAGTATGTATTTATTATTGTATTCTATGAACGCGCACGAACTCGGAATAAATCCGTCGATAGGGTCCAACACATAACTTTTAGAAACCGCTGATTCGTGTATTCGGTGCGCAAAATATTTCGACGGTATTTCCAGTATGCGTCTATTGTGGTCACTTGGAAACCACACTGGTCTCCAATTGTATTCGTGTTCCAGATACGCCCAGAAATTGACTTCCCATACAACTCTCTGATTATTCTTAATAAAAGGTAGTAAATGGTCTATGTGTAGTTGATAAAAATCCCGGATCGCCTTTTTATTTCCTGCGAAAAAGCCCCCACAAAAACGCCAATGAATATAGTCTATTATACTATTGGTATGTTCGATTTTCGACCAGCATCCAGGAATAACGACCGAATCTAAACTATGACTTATATGTGATATATGCTGGAGATATTTTTGTAGATATCTTACATCGAGTTCACTCGCGAGAACTTGCATGATACTGAAATCAATCCACGCAAAGTTTTCTGTTTGAAATGGATTATGGTCCACTGCGATGTTCATAAAGTCCATTTTGGCGACCATTAGGGAAATATATTCCACAGTATCCTTTTTGATGTTCCTTTGGCTCGGTAAAGAAACCTGTTTTGAATTTTGTACGCAAATTTTATACAAAGGTAAATTCATATAGGATGCTATCAAATTCATCACTTTGATATTGGTATAGCCGTTTTGTGTTATTAATTCCTCCAATATGGGTAGCGAATCATCGCACGCATATACATATGCCAAAACCCCACTGTCCGCTAACAGTCCAAATTGGGTTACTCGTTGTTCGAGAGAATACCGTACAGTTGTTTTGTAAATGTTAGCTAAACAACTAACATATGTAGTGTTTGGTTTGGGAACTATTTTTAGAGACCTCTCTATAACCTTTTTCATAATATTGAATTCTTCATCAAAGACGTATGGTTCTGTAGTTTCGTCAGGGTGTGCCCGCAGATAGATTTTGAATATTTGTGAACCATTTGGCGTTGTGTGGTATAATTCTAATTTGGAAGAAAGACGATGTTTATCGTATATGAGGATAAAATACACATTTTTCATAACGGTCTTACCATAATGGCGAATAAATCGGTCTACATTCAATATGTCTTCGATTTCTTCTTCCGAATGGCTTATATACACGCCCATTTTGAATGGTCCATTCGCTAAAGAAGACCGAGCCAGTTCGCTACATTTTTTATAGTATGTGTAATCTTTGTTGCCCGCGTTTACCTCATCATTTGTGTGATCGAGCAGTATATTCGACAATCGCGATATATTCCAGTCAAAATCAGAATTCTCGTGTTGTAGTCCCATTCGGTTTAATAGCCCACTTTTCGTACATGTGTATCCCAAAGAGAAGCATTCGTATTTTGTCTGATTCATAATAAATGTCTATATAGAGAATGAACCCAGTTTTTATTATCTTTTCATTGATAAAAAATTGATTCTTTTTTTCCACAAAATATAATGTAGTATAAAACACTCTCGTCAAACACACTACAAATGACTTATAAACGCGTTCTAATTTTCGATGTTGAAACCACCGGTCTTTTACCAAAAGGCTTCTCCCAAAACTATTTGAAACACTATCCGATACACAATCTGCCGTATGTGGTTCAACTCAGTTATCTGGTGTATGACTTCTCTTCGAAAAGCATAGTAGAAATTTTCAACACATATGTTGATGCTCCTGTGGAAATCCCACCAGAGATAACCAAGTTGACCGGAATCAGCAAAAAAATGTGTCAAACACAAGGAATGGAAATGCGAGATGTCTTGAATAAGTTCTATCAAGCCTATATTGGATGCGATTGTATTATTGCGCACAACTTGGGGTTTGACCGGAATATGCTAATTATAGAGCTCGAAAGAAACCGGGAGAATTTTGCGACCGATGATGTGTTCAATCTGTTTGTCCCCTTATACAACCAAATGCTGAGCATTTCGATGTTATGCACGATGCAGATGTCGAAAGAATACTGCAATATTCAAAGGACAAATAGTGTAGGAACCTACCTGAAATTCCCTACACTCACGGAATTACACGAAAAGCTCTTCCAAGAAACCCCGCAGAACATGCATAATTCGCTGATGGATATATTCATATGTCTGAAGTGTTATTTGAAATTTCAGTTCAACCTGGATGTTCCAGAAGAAAACACAAGAAGAATCCACGATGAAATCGAAATGAGCACGTGTTCATCATAAACAAATAAACAAAAACAAACAAAAACAAACATACATAAACATACATACATAAACATACATAAACATACATAAACAATGCTCATTCTTGTAGGTGCAGGAATTGTTTTCTACGGTGTTATTGCGCGGTTGTCTTTCTCAATAATTGAGAACCCAGCAAACCGTCCTCCAAGTTTATATACAAAATCCAAACTGTACATCCATCCATATACACTTATGACCCGGACTATATAAAAAATTGATTCCCTTTTTTCATTTTATTTATAAGAATCATTAAAACCCAAAGAATAATTTTGAAGATGAAATTTACGCCAATCATTAACATCACTGTGAGAGACAACCGGAACAAATGCTCAGTGCAGTGCTGCAATATAACTGCGAAAGTTGTCTTGAAACTCAGGTTGCATAGACCCGTTCTGAAGATGTCGCTTGAAGATGAACGACATAGTCAGCGATAAAAAAGACAAACACCCGGCAGCTTGTTGCTAATTTCAAAAACCAAAAATCGAAAAATGAATAAAACATCGGTAAAAAAATAATATTTATAAATTCATAAAAATTATTTTGTATTTTTAGTGGAATCCTTCCCTTTTTTTGGAGGTTCCTCTTTTTTGGGAGATTTAGCCTTTTTTTCTGGAGGCTTCGTGGTATTGATCATTTTATTTATAGAATTTTTGAAGTATCGTAAAATCATAGACACGTATCCTAAAATCTCTACTACAATCAACAACAAGAACAAATATTTCACCCAACTGTATAAACTAACCCGAAAGTATCCTACATAAATCAAAATGAGACTGAAATAGGAAATGTCCAATGAAATGCCGTTCAATAATGTGTATAAGATGAAAAAGCATATTCCTAAATACAGAAATAATTTATGGACATCAAAATCCACTAAATATACGGATAATGAATCAAACATCTATATATTATGCTAAACACATTATGCTAAACACATTATGCTGAACACATTATGCTGAACACATTATGCTGAACACATTATGCTGAACACATTTCACAGATTTCATCTTCTTCGTTGTCTCCGTGTTTGGCCTTTTCTGGTTCAATCGTGAATTGTTGCGCTTGATGTCTTCCTCGTCTACGCAGGTAATATATACCTGTTTTTAATCCCTTTGACCAAGAATGGAAATGCATCGACGTTAGGTTATTGTAGTTGGGGTCTTCCAACCACAAATTCAAACTCTGAGACTGGCAAATGTATACCCCTCTATCGGCGGCCATATCAACCAACTCTCTCATTGGAATCTCCCAAACAGTTTTGTATTTATCCCGGATTTCTTGGGGAACCATATCCAATTGTTGGATTGAACCATTATTGGCAATAATATTGTTTTTGATAGAGTCGCTCCACAAATCAAGCTTAATCAAATCCATCATCATATATTTGTTTGCCAGCACAAACTCCCCAGCACCAGTTCGTCTTGAATAAATGTTACTGGTTATAGGCTCAATACATTCGTTGTATCCCAAAATTTGAGAAGTCGACGCGGTTGGCATTGGAGCAACCAACAACGAGTTTCTCAGACCGAATTGCTGGATTTTGGCCTTCATATCGTTCCAATCAAAGAATTCATTTGTTTGAGAGTGCTCCCATAAATCAAATTGTAAGATCCCCTCACTCGCAGGAGATCCCACAAAAGTCTCGTATGCGCCATCTCTTCGAGAAAGCTCATATGAACATTCTAATGCCGCGTGATAGATGGTCTCGAAAATCCTCTTGTTGATAGCCTTTGCTTTCATACTATAAAACGGCATATCCATCATAATAAAAACATCCGCCATACCTTGAACCCCGAGACCGATGGGCCTGTGACGCATATTACTCACACGGCATTTATCTGTTGGATAAAAGTTTATATCAATAACGCGATTTAAATTGTTTGTAACCACTTTGACTACTTCGTGTAATTTACTATAATCAAACGTGGCATTTTCCGAATCCACAAATGTAGGCAACGCAATAGATGCCAAGTTGCATACTGCGGTTTCATTTTCGTCACTATACTCGATGATTTCTGTGCAAAGGTTTGAACTCTTAATCACTCCCACATTCTTTTGATTGGATTTACGATTACAAGCATCTTTGAATAACATATAGGGTGTTCCAGTTTCCATTTGAGCATCCAACATATGAAACCATAACTGTCTGGCCTTGATGGATATTCTACCCTTTCCAGCTGCTTCGTAAGATTCGTAGAGTGTGTCGAATTCATCGCCGTAAACATCTGCTAACCCGGGACATTCATCGGGACACATTAGGGTCCAATCGGCGTTTGCCTTTACGCGCTTCATAAAGAGGTCTGGAATCCACAACGCGTAAAACAAATCGCGCGCCTTCAATTCTTCATCACCGTGATTTTTACGCATCTCCAAAAATATTTCTATGTCTGCATGCCACGGCTCCAAATAAATTGCGAAACTGCCGTTTCTTCTTCCGCCTCCTTGATCAATGTATTTTGCAGTATTATTGAAAACTTTTAGCATAGGAACTATGCCGTTAGATTTTCCGTTGGTTCCGCGAATATGCGACCCGGAGGCGCGAATATTATGGATATGAAGCCCGATTCCGCCAGCCCATTTAGAGATATTGGCACAGTCTTTGAGTGTGTTGTAAATACCGTCTACACTATCTGATTCCATTGATTGTAAGAAACACGATGACAATTGAGGTTTAGGAGTTCCGGCATTGAACAAAGTAGGAGTAGCGTGTGTGAAATATTTTTGGGACATTAGGTCATAGGTTTCTTTGACACGAACTAAATCATTGCCGTGAATACCAATACTCACACGCATCCACATATGCTGGATGCGTTCTACAATAACCCCGTCGATTTTCATCAAATAAGAACGTTCGAGAGTCTTGAACCCGAAATAATCTATCAAGTAATCTCTGTCATAACAAATCATAGATTCTATTGTGTCTGAATGTTCGCGTACAACGGTATACAATTCATCTGATATCAGGGGACAAATCAACCCGTGTTTATCTTTAAAGTTGGATAATTTTGTCATCGTAGTTGCGAATGTCGTATTTGTATTCTTTTGATGGTTGGAAATGATGATACGGGCACACAAAATATTATAATCCGGGTGGGTCGATGCTAATGCCGCGCACTGTTCTGCGGTCAATTCGTCAATACGCTCTGTGGAAATTCCATCATACAGTTGGTCAATTACCTTTATAGCAAGTGCCGTATAATTTAACTTTAGGTCCACCTCTTTTCCAATACGTTTCATTCTTCGCAAAATCTTATCGAAAGATACTATTTCTAATTGTTCGTTTCGTTTCATTACATTCATTTCATCGTTAAGATGTGTTGTTCCCAAATACGATGATGGTAATGGAGATGTCATGATAATAATACTAAAAATATTATAAACGGTTTATATGCTTTTTTATGTTTCATTATTATATATTATGTCTTCAAATACAACATTAATGAGCCTTTTCCAATTGTGCACAACCGTCAAGGGGGTTATGGACCCTCAAACAGATTCAAGCAGTAATTTTATCCTAAATATGGTCGAAGAACTTGTCGAGAGCAAACTCGATGATTATTTAGAACATATTTTAGATACAAGTGAAATAAATCCACTAAAATCTTCGAAGGATATCATCAAAGAAGCTAAGGAGAAAATGAAGAAATCCAAGGAGAAAGTTGAAGAAAAGATCGAAGAAGTAAAAGGAAAAATCGAAGAGAAGGTCGAAGAGAAGCTCGAAGAAGTAAAGGGCCAAATTGAAGAGAAGGTCAAAGCGGTCGAAGAAGTAAAGGGCCAAATCGAAGAAAAGGTCAAAAAGATTGAAGAAGTAAAGGGCCAAATCGAAGAAAAGGTCAAAAAGGTCGAAGAGATCGAAAAGAAGGTCGAAAAGAAGGTCGAAGAGAAGGTCGAAGAGAAGGTCGAAATAGTCAAACAAGATGTGAAAGAAATAGTATCTGCACCAGCCAATACAAAAGAGGCTAAAGTATAAACAGTCAACCTTGTTTTATGATATTTAATTGCTTTGTGAATACAAATCTTTCATGATACATCGTCCGCCTCTTGATATTGCACGATAAACAAGCGATTTCCAGATTACCGTAATTGTGACCAATTGAATTATCTAAACGTTCTAAGGTCCACTGTTTGGGTTCACGCACATATTCGTAAAATAATTCCACAGTATTCAAACAATAAAAACACTTCAGAGACGATTTTTCGAATAAATGGAGGATTCCTGAAAGGTCTATAAACTGGGTTTCGTTGAAAATCTTTTTCTCAATATCCTGTGTTTTATAGCCGTAGATTTTTTGATTAATTTGTTGGAGAAAGAGTCGTTGATTTTCTCGCAAGAGGTCTTTATTGGTTGTGTTGAGGTTATCAAACAATAAAGAAGTATCCTTATCCAAGGAGTTCCATTTGGTAGTACTTGTGATTTTACGTTTTAACTTCTCCTTTGATTGTTGACGATTCCCCGTTTTAGCCATCTTTTCGTGTAAATCAACTACAATAATTTTTGTAGAACTCATATAATTATAATTTAAGAATATAATAAATATATTGATTAAATGAGATAAACATAATTCATTAATTAATATAGAGAATAAACTGTTATATAATGTTTTCTTCAAATGAAAGCACATCAAATAATGACCCAAGTACCACTAGTGAAAAAAATGAACCAAACACTACTACTGAACAAAATGATACTGCGTACAACAAATATAGTAAATACAAAACAGCCCCTCAATCTATCCAGAAGGAGATGGGTATGGAAGATTTAGATAAAATTTTGGAGCACGAACAAAACAATAACAAAAGTGAAAATTGGAACAAACTGGATAAAACTCAAAAAATTCACAAACTAAATCAATATTCAGACAAGTATGGGAGAGAAAAGAATCTACAGGCGAGTGAAATAAAAATTCTTAAAATGTTTTTTAAGGATTCTTTGAATAAAAACAAGTTGCAGAAATCGAAGGACCTCCAATACGACAAAGAAAAAGGCGAAATATCAAACATCCCATCATTATTGTTTAACCCTATAAACCGTCTATATACCCTCAAAAATATGGACCCTAAACGTGTATCTACGGTTAAATGTTTACATAAGAATAAAAAAGAGACCACTGAAACAAAAAATTGATTGAATTTAAAAACATTTATAAATATGGTATATACTATATTTATAACCCAATTCATAATTATGGAAAATCATAGAACACAATCTACACAGACCGTTGATAGTGGTCCCATTAAATCATATTTGTGTGAAAACTGTAGCAAAATCCTGAATGTGGATGGTAGCGCGGATGGTAGCGCGGATGGTAGCGTGGATGGTAGCGTGGATGGTAGCGAGGATGGTAGCGAG
>Ga0209090_10002727_pt1 | contig 11146 bp, 9 predicted proteins | sample ArcticOcean_MG_C_9_FD_187432 | JGI IMG/M metagenome (GOLD analysis project Ga0209090, IMG submission 187432) | Marine microbial communities from western Arctic Ocean - ArcticOcean_MG_CB2_152 (SPAdes) (version 2) | ecosystem: Environmental > Aquatic > Marine > Oceanic | place: Arctic Ocean... | reverse complement strand
GTATCCTTCTCCCCTCATCTTCCTGTTCCTCCTCGTCCTCCTCTTCCCCGTAGTACCCACCACTCAAAATCCGTCTCTCTTTCACCCCCATATCCTCTCCGACGATTTCGCACGTCACCTCTTTCCCTCGTTCCAACATTTTCTCCGCGTGCGCCTTCGCTTTGCGATACTGTTTCTCCATCCCCGGCGGCGGCGGCGGAACGTACGCGTCCTCCATACCTTCCCAATTTTTCACGTAAAACTCCACCGTCCTTTCAGCTTCTGTCTCCTCGTTTAACCCTTTTGGAACTGTCACTTTAACGATCGGTCCGAATGGAATCTGCGCTCGTATCGTTTCGTTCGCTTTCACGCCTAAAGGAAAGGACACTCGAAAGAATCGAAATTGTCTCAACTCATCTCTCGTTAGCGGTTTTTCATCCGTTGGTGGTCCTGGTATCCCGGTGATCGTTTGATCTTCTTTCTCGTCCTCTATTACTTCTTGTTGTTGAGAATGCTTCATAATAATCATGCTTTTGTTCTTCTTTTGCAGCTTTTCCAGAGCGAGTTTCCGCTTGACATCGAGCTGTTTTTTCCGTTCCATTTGCTCCGATTTCGTATTACCATGTTTTCTTTTATTCTTCTTTATCTTTTCATCGTTTTCTTGAAGGGTTTGAAAGTACGCGTCGCGTTGGTTCTTGAGTGAGCTTTTATCGTTTGTCATGGTGCGTTTATGTTGTTGTTTATGTGCGCTAAAGTTGAATAATGAGGAAAATTGGTTCCCTTTGGATTCAATTGTCGAAGTAGAGTTTTCCCCTATGTTGTACTATCTGTGCATCGTATCTGCTCTGTCGCGTTGATTCTTGAGCTTAAAGTTCTCGCGGAAAACATAAACACGTATACATAGGCTTGTGCGAATTTTCAGGGGCATTTAGAGCGAGATGCAGAAGATACGCACGCGCGAGTGATCATCTTATATATGCAAAAAGAAATAAAACGCCTGAATGAAATCACACGCGAAGAAAAAAAATCTTCACTTTTTGTATCTCTTATCTCGTTTCTTCTTCTTCTTCCTTTTTGAAATGCTTGGTTGTTTAAACGACGACGTCCGTAATCAAAAGACGAATGGGGGAGAGGGATTCTTTTTTGTTGTTGTGGGATGTGGTCGTGAAGTGCGACGATATTTGTTTCACTCATATTTTACCGAGATTGAATGGAACTGATCTTAAATTCTTGTACGACGTGAATACGGAGACGAGAAAGTTGATTAAGAGATCGTCTCGCGCGGGTGATTTGAGAAAAGGGTTTAAAGTGAAAGAGATGTCGTCGATATCGACTTTGGAGTTTGCGTGGGAGAATAAATCGTTGTGGCCGAGTTACTGGATGGACGAAGAATATTTCTGCCGTGAAGTTGCTAAAACGAATAAACTCGAGTTGCTCAAGTGGGCGCGAGAGGAAAAAAAGTGTAAGTGGGCTCCAGGGGCGATTACTGCGGCCGCAGAACAAGGTAATCTGGAAATGGTAAAGTATTGCGTGGCAAAGAAGTGTCCTATCAGTACGTGGGCGTGTGCACACGCTGCCGAAAACGGTCATCTCGAGTGCCTCAAATACTTACGCGAAGAAGCGAAAGCGCCTTGGAGTTCGCTAACTGCCCATTGGGCGGCTCAAAATGGTCATCTCCACATACTCGAATATCTTGTTGAGCGTAAGTTTGATCAATATAACGTATTTGCGTGTAAGTATGCGGCCGAGAACGGCCACTTGGACTGTTTGAAGTACTTGCACAAAACCGCCAAAGCGCCTTGGGACTCTTGGGCCGTGCGAGACGCGCACAAGAACAACCGCACCGAATGTGTACAATACCTCCTCGACAACAACTGTCCTCTCCCATCCAATTGGCGATACGAGGACGGAACTTTACACACCTCATAAACACACAAAAGCATACTACACAAAGCTTAAAATGTAACACAGACACACACACAGAGAGAGAAAAAGAGATACAAAACGCAACAGAGCGAGCGGTTCGGCGAAAGAACCCTCCTGGGGTTACGGGGGGAGACCTTTGACGGAACCAGAACGAAACATCAAACAGAGGGCGAGAATTGCACACAACCTCGTAAAAAACACACAAAAACATAAATACACAAAGCTTAAATGTAACACAGACAAAACACACACACATACGAGAGAGATACAAAACATACAGAGCAGAAGAGTCTCCCCAACTCGTATATACCCTAAATCAAACCATTTTCTTCCGTTGGAAAATTCAAAATTCTTCAGACTTTTAACTCTTATATATCAAAGATGTTTACGACGATCAACGACAAAAGAACCACCTTTATTACCACCACCAAACGCAAAAGCACGCGTTCCTCTCCCTCTCATAAAAAACTAGGCCTCTTTATTACGTTCTGGGCGTCTGTTTTACTGGTTTCACGATTGAAAATCTTTCCAATTTTAGACGAGAAAATCTTCGTTTACGCCGCTGCTGAACATGAACACCATCATCATCAAAGGATGCCGCCGCCCACGCGTCCTCCTCCTCCTCACCATAAACATCACGAGCAGCATCATCAAAATCACCATCCGGGAGATGAGAACCGGAAAGAGCACGAACAACAGAAACAGAAACCACCACCACCACCTACAGGGCGGATGCACGCCAGAAAGGTGGATCCGCCTCTAAACCGTAATGATGATGTTGATGAGCAAAAGGAGCAACCGGATCCGGTAAAGACGACGACGCCAACAGAAAAGAAAAGAATGACCGCACAGGAGTACGTGGAAGCGAGGAAAGAAATGAAACCGCCGCCGAAATCGCCGGGGAAAGAGAAGAACTTTATGAACGAAATGGTATCGAGCGTACTCGCTCCGGGGTATAAGTTCGTGGTCGGACTTCCGAAAAACAGTTTGAAGTTTGTGGTTGAGAAGTTTACGTCGACGCGAGCGATGTTTCGAGTGCACGCGATTGCGATGTTGTCGTCGAAACTCCTGAATGCCGGGAAGATTTTGGACGTGAATAAATTCGGCGCCTACCTGGCGGATGCGTTTTTGCTCCTGTTTACGCTCACCGTCGCGCGCATCGTCCACCTCTTCACGCCGTTCGCGAAACCACCGCCGGCGAGCGTGAGAACGCGAAAAGTTGGTTCCGATCGCGTGAACATTCAGTTTCACATGCCGTTCGCCGGCGGCGCGGATAAGTGCATCGTGTTTTTAAAAGGCAACAAAGTCTTGTGTCGATGCCCGGAGAAAATGTTGGAGTGCGAGACGACGTTATCGGCGCCGGCGAAAGGCTCGACGTGGATCATCTTCGAGGAACCGAAATGGCTGGAATATAAAGACGAGTTGGTCGTCGTCGCCAAGAGCGTGAAGAAAGATAAAGAAGCGAAGAAAATCGAAAAGATGCCGTTGAAGACGCCGGCGGCGAGAAAGAAGAGCGCTTCGAGGACGACCGACGAAGGCGAAGAAGATCGAGCGCCGGCAAAAGCGAGAGCTTCGAGAAAGACCACCACGGCGACGACGACGAAAAAGACGCCCGCGGCGAAATCGCCAGCCAGTCCTCGACGCACGAGGCAGACGCCCGCGAAGAAGAAGTAAAAAATAATTATTATCACTTATATCACTAAGAACGTTGTGTTTGAATAATAGTATGATACTAATATTTATCGCGTAAAATCGTCGCGACTCTATTCTATTCTATTCTCTATTCTATTCTATGAAAAAGTTAATCTTCGTCGTCTGAATCGTCGTCGACTTCTTCTCTCGCTCTCTTCGCCGCCCTGCGGAAAAACGCGACGTTCTCCGTCCCTCTAACAAATTCGCAAAACTTCAAATCAATCTTCGTCTGCGCGAATTCGCTCTTTTGATCTTGTAACATCGACCCTTTCGGTAAAAACATCGCCTCGGTCACGCGTTCAAACTCGCTCGATTTTGTAAACTGGGCAACTTTGGACAAATACGTCGATTTATTCCCGTTTGACGCTTCGACGCATTCGCGCTCCACGCTTTCGGCTTCCTCCACCATCGCTTTCAACTTTCCTTCATTTTCCTCCTCAAAAAACTTCGTCGCGACGACGTCGTCGTTTAAGTCCTCTCCTCCTCGCGCCAATCGAATCGCGACTAATCGATACAAACACTTATACCTCACCGCGGTTGGCACCGTTTTCTTCTGTTGTTTCATCGATGAAATCGCCTCTTCTTCGTTCAGCATCAACAGTTTCGGTTTCGCCGACTCCGGGAGTCGCTTCACCAAAGCCAAATTGCTCGCGTGCGCCGCTTCCGCCGTCTTTGATGTAACATTGAATGTAAGAGAGAGAGAGAGAGAGAGAGAGAGAATACACGTAAGTTACGCGTTCATACCAACGACAAAATGTCAACGTGTGAATAGAAAATGCAATGTATAATGTATTACCGTGAGTGGTGCTCGCCTCGCGTCTCCGTACGCCTCGTAATATTCAGAGCTATACTTCTTTTCTTCTTTGATACTAGTATTCGTATTACTCTTCATACTAAACATTTCCCGTCCTCGATCGCCTTGCGGACGACCAACTCCTTCGAGATTTTCTCTTCGAAATTCCAAGAATTCCATCCTTTGTCTTTTCGGTTTAATCGCTTCTATTATCATTGGATTTTGTTGTTCTTTACTCCCATCGTAAAATGCGTCTTTGAGAATGCGTCTCTTTCGCGTCGTCGTCGTCTTAAGCTCGCCTTCTTCTTCGTCTTCTTCTTTGTCCGCTTTGGAGGAAATCTCGTCTTTTCTCATCATTTCATCACTTCTGAGACTTCTTTTACCGCGCAAACAACAACAACAAGAACAAGAACAACAAGAGCAACTTTTAGCGATGTGACGATACGTTGTGACGACGAAATGTGAAGAGATGATGATGCGTTTTGTGTGTAAGATGAGAATACTTAAAATGAGGTGATTCTTTGCTCTCTATGTTCCTAAACAACTCTATACTAATAATGCTCAATTGATGATCAATCACGGCTTAATCTTGTTCTCGTTCTTCGAGATGCTGATGTTGTTGACATTGAGTCTTCTTTTTGGTTTTTTTGGTCGCCACGTGGATGACTCTTCGGGCGATTTCGGCGACGTCGAGATGGCTTCGGCGAGAACGGCATCCGTCCGTAAAGCCAAATCTGGATGTTTTGTCGTCGGAACTCGTCAAAGTCTCTTTCGCGTCTTCTTTTCTAACTCTAGGCGCACGCTCGAGCATTCCGGAAAGAAACATATACGCCATGTCCACGGATTCTTTTTCGAAGACGTATTTGCCGACGGCTGGGATCCATAAGTCCGGGCGGTCGGCGGTCGCCGCGCGCGTCGCTCTGAACGCCAGGAGGAGTTGGTCGAGGGTGATTTGGTCGCCTACGTTTTCTTTCTTCTTTGTCTTCTTCTTTTCTACGTCGTTTACGTCAAAAGTATCGGTATCGTCGAAAAGGTGGTCGTCGTCGTCGTCTGAATCGTCGTCGAAGAAAGCCTCCAGGGCGTCCAGGGCGTCCTCGACGACGTTGTCGCGAACGATTTTTCCGTCTTTGGAGAAGAGGAAGCGCAAGGCGTCTTCGACCGCGTCTACGGCTGAAGATTCCGACGATGTATCGGTTTGGTTTTCTTTTTTATCGTCTTCTTCTTCCTCAAAATTCCGATGATGTTGGCCGCCGCTGTTTTTGCTGCTACAAAAGACGTCTTCGACCAACGTCTTGACGCCTTTGGCGGATTTGCGGGAGAAGTCGCGGAAGTATTCAAACGCGTTTTCTCTTCGCAACTTTTCCGCTTTCGTGACGCCTCTGGCCCGATCGAAATCGTTGAGGTATAAGGATCTGTTGGATTCATCATCGTCTTCTAAATCGTCTTCTTCGTATTCGAAAGAAAAGTCATCATCGTCATCATCGTCTAAACTCTTCGTAGTATTTTTTCTATTTCTAGCGCCGCTTTTACTCATCCTCGTTGTGTGAAACTCTCCGGACACTTCCGAGCCTTTCTCGGCGTACGCCTCGACTAATCTTCTTAACCTCGCCCATCGAACTTTCCCACTCTTTTCGTCCAACAACAAGCGTCTCACGGCCGATCGCATTTCCGGCGACCGGTCGCTCGTCACTCGTGCTAAAACGTACGGATACGATTGCTCTAAAACTTTGAAATTCGGATCGATGGCTTGCGCGGTACCTTCTAAAGCGGCTAAAGCTCTCAAGACTCTCGCAAACGTCGGCGGCAGTCGGAATCCTTTGTATAACAAAGCTTCCGTGAGTTGCGTGATGACCGCCATGAAATCGTTCGAGTCTCGAATTCGATTGCCTCGTTCGTCGAACACCTTCGTCAGCGCTTGGACGCACGCTTCGTCGTCGGCGTCCTCGGGCAAGAAATCCAACGTTTTCAAATCGCTCACCAACGATTCCGCGTCTCGATTGACGAAACCAATCAAACCTCGAATCATCGCTCGTCTTTGGAACTGCGGGACGTACACGCACGTGCCGAAATCTAAATACACCAAAGCGCCTTGTTCGTCGACGATTAAATTTCCCGGGTGCGGATCCGCGTGCATGAAACCAGTCGCCAACAGTTGGTGTAAAGAACACCGCACGCCTCGTCGAAGGATTTCGTGCGGCTGAAACTCTTTTTTTAACTTTGATGAAAAGTTTCTTTTCTTCCTCTTGCCGCCTTTTTCGTCGAGTTCCCACGACGAATCGTCGCCGTAGAGCTTTTGTAACCCGTCGATGCGTTCGCCTTGGACGAATTCCATGGTTAAAACTCGACTCGTCGACAACGCGTCGACGACGACTGGCGCTCTCACGCGACCGGCAATCTTTCCGTCTTCGTACGTCTCTCGAAATCGATTGCACTGCTTCGCCTCGCGTTCGTAATCCATCTCTTCGAATAATCGTCCGACTAATTCGTCCACTATTCTCACCACGTCAGAATTGAACTTTTTGATTGGATTCTTCGCGCTATATTTAGCCACCAATCGTAACACGTAACTATCCAAAGCGACGTTCTCGAACGCCTCTGGTCGCTGCAACTTCACCGCGACTACTTTCCCGCTCCCAACTAACGTCGCTTTATAAACCTGCGCCAAACTCGCCGCCGCTATCGGCGTCGGATCAAACGTCGCGAACGCCGCCTCCGGCTCGCACTCTAAGTGTAACTTCAAAAACTCCCTCGAACTCGCCAAATCCGACGGCGCCATCGAATCTTGCAACTCCGCCAACTGCTCGCAATATTCTCGAGGCAAAACGTCCTCTCTCGTCGACAAAACCTGACCAAACTTCACGAACGCCGGTCCTAACTTCACTAACTCGTCTCTAAAAAACTTCGCCCTGGATTCCGTATCCCCGACTTTAAAATACACCCGAGCGCCGACGAACGTCATCGACGATACAATCTCATACATGCGTTTGAGCACTTTGAACGGTTGCTTCTGGAAGTGTTTTGCAAGTAACTCTGGGTTGTACTCTCGAAACGTTTTCGCGCACAACTTATTCGTGTTTGATGAAACTAAATATGTATCATTGGCATCGTCGTCCTTTCGACGAACATTTTCTGAAGCAGCAGCTGCTTTTTCTCGAACGGATTTCAAGTGCACGGAGAGCAAACGTAACTCCTCTTCCGTCGCCCACGGTTTTATCGTATCATTGTGACTCCTCGAAGAATACGAGCGAGAGGAGTAGTGGTAACATAAAGGCGCGACAAAAACACCGTTTTTCGATGACGACGACACTGATGCTTCTTTACTCATATTAAGCCGTCGACGCATAAGAATTGGATTTCGAGACTGAAATTGGATTATCAAACGCGCATGTTTGGTCGTCGCTCTTCGCATTTTGATGAGAAAGAAAGAGCAGAGTATACTATTCTCTCTCTTTCTTTATGAATGTGCTTTTAATATAACGCTACTCTTCATCTTTGTTGTGTTTCCTCTATTACTAAATGATGGATAAAATGGAGCAAAAATGCTTCCAATTGGGACAAAAGAGTGAAAGATGACAGATTTGACGTCATATTACAGATTTCCAACGATTGAGAGCTTTTCGTGAAAGATATGTTACGTGAAACTCTCTCTGTGTGTGATGGAGAGTATACTCATAATACGTGTCGTTTTGAGCATGTTGATTATTATTTCGTTTTGTTTGTTTAAGCTACTACATGTCGTGTTTTACGCTTTTTACGTACCCGACGCTAAAGACTAAAAATGGTGCTATAGTGATGAGTGCTCTCAACTACTTACTTCTCAGGTTTTGGCCGCGAGATGATGACTACTTCTTTTTCGTCGTTCCTTTCGTTTCTTCTTTTTCGTCGCGGACAAAAGCCGAGGTGCCGATTCCCCCGATTCCGTTAGTATCGACGACTACGGCTAAAGGCGATTCCGGATCCAACCAATAGCGATACCCAAGCGATGCGGCTCGGGTGAGCATCAACACGGCGATGCCTAACCAGACTCGTTCTAAACCGTTATTATTACTATCATTGAGCCCTAAAACCCCCAACAAACCGCTGTCGAACGCGTCCGCGAATATCGGCGTTTGAAACGCCGCGAGCGCGAAAAGCGAACAGACAATCATCGCCTTGGAGAGAAATTTGAAATCGTTCGCGCCTTGGAAAACGCCGTCGCCGACAAAGACCAGCGCGTTGAGTGGTTGAAGCGGCGCTAATATAAACGCCAACGGGACGAACGTCGCGGCCGTGACCGCGGCGTCGCCGGTGAAAATTTTCGGTAAATCATCCGCGAAAAGTTCCGTGACGACGGTTAAAAGAACGCCGAGCAAAAACGACCAAAACAAACACCTATCGACGGCTTTTCGCGCGGCTAAAATGTCCTCCTCGCTTCCGTCGTTTTTCGCCAATCGCGAGGACACTAACGTTTGCGCGGCAACCGCGATGGCGTCCAGCACGAACAGCTCGATCCACCAGACTTGACTGACGATTTGGTGCGGCCCGGAGACGTTGTTTTCCGTCGCCAACGCCGTCGCGCGAACCAACACGAATTGTAAAAACAGCGTTCGCAAGAGCTGATTGGAACCGTTCGAGACTAACTGGCCGAGTTTACCGCTCATATCTTTCACATCGTTTTCGAGGAAATCCTTTGTTCTTTTATAGAAGAAGAAATCCTCCTCCTCGTTTCGTCGCGGCGGTACATTTAAAATCCCTCGGTCGAACATCGCTCGCGAAAACAAACTAAACTCTAACACCGTGCTCGCAAACGTCGACCATCCAGCACCTTCTACGCCTAAGTGTAATCCTAAAACCAAAAACCAATCTAAGAAAAAATGTACGGATTCGCTCACCAACGCGACGTTCAAAATCGACCTCGTATCCGCCACGCCTCGAAACGCGCCGATACCAATCAACGAACAACAGAAAAACGGCAAACCCAACGCGCGAATTTTCACGTACTCTAACGCACTTTCGTACGCGTTTATTTCTAAACTGTTCCCACCGCTCAATCCTAACAACCATTCCGCGTTCGTCTCGACGAGAAACGTCGCCGATACGCCGACGACTAAAGCTAATGCTAAAGCCGCCGATATTGTCTTCGACGCAGAAGACGATGATTCAACAACCTTTTCATTTTCATCATTTTCATCATCATTCTTTCTATTCTTCCTCTTCGCTTCTTCCAAAGCGACTTCTCGACTGACCAGCGGCGTCGTCGCTTGCGCCAGAAAGCTTCCAGAGTAGCTTATAAAGTTGAACACCGAAGAGCTCACGGCTAAGGCCGCTAAGCCGGAATTTTCTCCTTTTTCTTTCATAAAAACGCTCTCTTCAGCTTCTGTTGTTAAAGTTTCTTCTGATTTGCCGACGAACGCGGTATCTGCGGCCGTCAGGAGTGGGTCTAAGAGTAAACTCAACAACGCTGGAACGGCGAGAAGGAGGATTTGTTGGTCCAAATCCGCATCCGTATCTGAGGCTTTTTGTCGTATACTTCTTCCTCTCGAGGACGAAAACGTGAATTCTGGACGACAGTTACGATGATTCGTGCACGTATCACTCGCTCGTCGCGGAGAGGAGGATAAAAGGACCGAAACGAACGGTCGATTAAGCGTCATGTGGTGCCATTTTTTATGCGGAAATGTGATTGAAATTGAGTCAATTTCCCCATAAAACAGACACATTTATAGCATCAAACGGACACGTAAATACTGCATAAATACACGAGAGCAGCAAAGCATTCATCGATGCTTCGTTTTGGTTCAATTGCCTCACGAAACGAGTCCGGTTGTATCGCCAGAGGTCGGATAAAAAGAAGCAGAAAATGCATCAATTTTAGGGGAAAATCATCACCAAAAGAAAAGGATATGAATGATGATGTCAACGACGAAAAGAACGACAACGAGGACGTCTCGTACACCGAAGACGAAGAATTTTTCGAAAATGTCAACATGTCGCCGTTTTTGCGCCCAGCTGGAGGGCCAATTTTAGCGAACACGACCGACCCGACCGTTTGGAAATTGATGCAAAAAGTGTTGAAGAAAGCACAGGTGTGATGCGAAAATCTTCCTCAATCGAATGTTAATCTGACCTCTCTCTCTCTCTCTTTATACTTATATATCGAACAACAAACACTTCTAATATCATCATCTTCTTTATTATCAGGTGGAGCAAATTATGCCGAAACGAGCGAAAGAGTTAATGCAAAACGAGAACTGGATTTTAGTCGACGTTCGGCCGCAAATCGATTGGTGCCGAAAGCACGCGTATCCGTCCAAAAATTGCCAATATTTTATTCCGCTGGAAGTGAGAGATTTGAGGACGTTTACGAAACAAGCGGCATCGCTGGCGATTTTTCCGGAGAGGTTATTTTCCAGCAGCGGGTACGCGAACGTGGAAGAGAACGAGAACTTTATAGAGGAAGTTGTAGAGGAAGGGTTGTGGGGCGAGAAGGTGATTTTATACGACGACGTCGGCGGGGTCATCGGGGAGGAAATGATGGATTTTCAAGACGGAGTGCAAACGCCGTCGTTGATGGCTATTCACGAATTAGTAGCTCGAGGATTCGGCGCCGAGAATATAAAACACATGGCGGCGGGTTTGGAGTGGTGGGACGAAGTCGAAGATTTCGAAATCGGGAGAGCCGAGCAAATGCCTATGGGTATGTAATAAATGATACTAATAATAATAACGATTTTAACGCAATTAATAATAAGCTAATAATCTACTCATCCTCTAAAC
>Ga0209090_10002725_pt1 | contig 11150 bp, 6 predicted proteins | sample ArcticOcean_MG_C_9_FD_187432 | JGI IMG/M metagenome (GOLD analysis project Ga0209090, IMG submission 187432) | Marine microbial communities from western Arctic Ocean - ArcticOcean_MG_CB2_152 (SPAdes) (version 2) | ecosystem: Environmental > Aquatic > Marine > Oceanic | place: Arctic Ocean... | reverse complement strand
CTTTTGGCGGTGGTCGTTTCGGCGTCGACGTCATTGTTGTCGTCGTCGTCGTCGTCGTCGTCCTCTTTTGCGATTTTGTCGTGAGCGCGTCGTCAGAATTTCCTCCTCCCGCTCCTCCTCCTCCTCCTCCTTTTCGTAACTGCAACATGAACGGCCTGACGTTCGGGACAAACTGCTTGTTGTAAAACGCGATGATATCGCCGCGACTGACGACTTCCAACCCGGGATTGGTCACCGTTAATGGGCAGCTCCAAAACACCTCTTCCACGCACTGCGGTTGTTTGTGGTATCGATACACGATGTCTTTGAATTTCACGTTTCGATCTTGTTCGCTGGATGCGATTTTGCACGCGCCGTAGATGGACGCCAAGATGATTTGATCGAGATGTCGATTGTACAGCAGAGAGGTTTTTTCAAACACGACGAATTCGCAGATTTGGAACGCGCGTCGGGTGACTTCTTGGTTGACGTGGAGCCGGGCACAAATATCGGCTAAACGCACGGCGGCTAATCGGAGTACTTTGGCGAAAAAAACGTCCAAGGAGGCTTTCGCGCGGCGCTTTTCGTCGTCAATTTCGAAATCATCGTCGTCATCGTCGTCGTCGTCGTCGTCTACGGCGTACTTGTCTGGTAACGGTAACGGTATTTTCGCACCAACACCGGGCGAGGAAACCGCTCGATTATATTGCTGCTGTTGCGCGTGCGCAATCCCACTGATTCGCTCTACGTCTGAGGACGATGATCCCATGTTCGCGTTATCGGACGCTCGTCTCGCCGGAGTTGAAAACGCCGTAAACGCGCTTGTTTTCAAAGGGGAAAGTGCGCTCATATGGCCACTACCAATAATAGTCGTCGTTCGAGGCGGCGAACGCAACGCGGTATGTGCCATTTGTGCCACATCTAACGCCTTCTTCTTCTCTTCATCAATCGGAGAGTCATCATTCGAGTCTCCTCCTCTTCCTCCTCCTCCTTTCCCGAGAACATTGCGATCGAATTGTTGCATGTGCGTTAACGACCGCGCTGTGTGGTGTTTTGAGAGCGGTTTGGTGACTTTTTGCCCTGATGCTAACGTGCCGCCGAGAAGTACGGCGGCGATTTGATTGGCGCTGTTTGAGTGGATGTTGTCGTTGTCGTTGTTGTTGTTGTTGTTGTTGTCCGTAATATTATCTTCGCTCTTTGCAGCAGCAGCAGCAGCAGCGGCAGCAATCGCAGCGGTCTCCCCGATGTTCTTCTTCTTCGCGCAGCTCTTCGTCGTCGCCACGCGCAAAAGTGGATACAAACTCGAATCTTTTTTCCAGCTTAACTTTTCTAACATAGACTCTTCGATTCGACCAAAGTACGCTCTAATTTCTCTCGGCATTTCCGGTCTCGATCTCACGAACGGCTCGATGCCGTTCAAAACATCGAACGCGTTTAAACCAATCGCGTTGGGAATGGCTGGAAAGCGCAACATAATCGCGCGATTACCGCCATTCCCGGTAAAACTTGGACCGACGTCGTAGATTCCATTACTCGTGCTCAAATGGACTCCGTTTCGCGCGACGGAAACTACCTCGACGGATAAGGCGACGACTACTTCGACGAATCGTTTCGAGTCCACGAGCATCGATATCGCACGCTTCGTCGAATCAGAGATGGTGTTTGCGTTCGTCGTCGTCGTCGTCGTCGCCTCCATGCGATTGATTTCGTCTCTCAAAATCGCTCGAAAGAAGTATTTGAACACCGCCAAGGCATCCGTCGCCCTGTTGTCGACGATGTTATCGAGTGATTTCGAAACGTTGCCTCGCTTCGCAGCGGCGTTGAGATTTGTGAACGCATCTTCGCGAGTGAGCGTGTTGCACTTGGTAATCATACGCTCGGCGCGCGCGTACGCGTCTTGGAGTTTATCTTTGTCGTTGTACTTTGTTCGGATGCATTCGCGGAGTAAACGTAAAGTCTCGTCGTTTTGCTGCGTGTTATCAACGTTGTTTGATGATGGCGAAACGATTCGATCGATCCATTCGACGCCGTACATGACGTTTGAAATCGGCGTGTTTTGAACGTTGTTATAATCAACCGCCGCGCCGGCGACAGTTTTATTGAACCCGGCGTACGGCGATTGCGGCGTAGGCGGAATAAAAGTCCCCCCGTTGTTCGTAGTATTCGTCGCAGCAGCGGTAGTAGCAGCAGTAGCTACTGCTACAGCTGCTTCCATCGCGGATCCGGTTTGAAACGTGAAACTTTTATCCTTCTTGTGCATCGGCGTTGCGGCTCGCAGTCTCGCGAAACCAATCGGTTGTTCTCGCAAATCGCCTTTGAGCACATCAAACGGCGCGGGAAGATTTTTCTCTCGTTGCTTCTCCTCATCTATTTCTTCTTCCGCTAAAAGGAACGGCACGTACAATTTCTCGTTGATTGCGCGACATCCGAATTTCTCTCTCACCGCTTCCACGTACTCGCGTTCAAAGATATCCGAAGCTAACTTGACGTTCTCCATCGCCGTCTTATTCTTCTTATTCTTCTCGAAATACTTCTTTCTCAACGTGTTCTTCTCTTTCAAAATAGATTCGTGCAACTTTTCGATGTTCTTCAACATTTTCTGACAGCTCGCGAGCTTCGTCTTGCTCGATCGACACAAAGATTCCAGCGCCAAAGGCTCGCCGGTTTCCGGATCCTTTTCCGTCATCGAGAGCATGTTTTCCAAGCTCGTTCTTAAACACGTTTCCGGGGCATTGGTTAACGCGAACGCTTGAATCGCGACGAGAAGGTGAAACTGCTCGTACAAATTTGGTACTCCTCCCGCGTGTGTGGTGTGCGACGAGACTTTTTTGTTCTCGTTATTAAAGTTGCTCTCTCTTCTTTCGGCGTCTTCTTTTTTAATCGTCTCTTTCTTTTCCGCGTACGTGCCTTTCCTCTTTTTATGTCTCGAGGACAACATCAGCTTTGGTTTCTCTTTCGTTTTCTTGTCGTCGCCGTCCTCCTCGTTATCCTCGTCTTCGAACAAGCTCGTACCTAATTTCACTTTCGTCAACGAAAACGCGTTCCACGCGAACCGACAATACGCTCGTCCCAACGTTTCGTCCACGCGAAAGTGCGTCTTACAAAACTGCTCGAACTTTGTCGCGATGACTTTGCTAAACGCAAACGACGCTCGCAAATTATCCATGCCCAAAAATTGCTCCAATCGTTTCATTTCGGCAATTTCCAAGTCCTCGGAATCATCCGCGTTGAGTTTAGGAGATTTCGTTTTTCTCGTCGGGATCATCGGCGCTTTCTTCGTTTTTGTATCGTCGTCGTCCTTCTTGTCCTCGGTTTTCTGTCTCTTCCTCGCGTTTTCATCTCCGTCTTCGCTCTCGTCCTCGTCCTCGTCCCTTTCATCTCCTTTCAACAGAGGATGTTTCGTTTCCTCCCTCAAAATCTTCCTCAGCGGCTTGGCGCACACGCACGCGAACGTCCGACACGCGGTGAAGAAATCCGCCGCGTTGACGCGAAAATGAATCAAAACGTCCCCTAAATTTTTCTTCACGAAGTACTCGTTCTTGTACGCGTGAGATGTGAGTACGACGTACGCGATGACGCAATGCCACAGGTTTTTCGTCTTTAGAGAAGAAAACAAAGGAGTTCGTTAGAGATCAATTCAGAGAGAGAGAGAGAAAAGAAAAGCGACATGAAACGTTCTTAAAGAGAGAGAGAGAATGTATGTAAATAAAAACGTACCACGCCATCGTCGTTTTCCCCTTCTTTTTCTTCTCCTAAAATCTCTCTCGCTTTTAAAGACGGGAAGCACATCCGTTCGATTTTCGAGGCGAGATGTGTCAACGACGAATCGATTGGATGCAAGAACGAATCGATTTTAGATTCATCTTTTTCCTTCTCTGAAAGCTTCTTGTTCTTCATCTCTCTTCTGACTCTTCTCTGCCGCGTAAAGGTCGAGTTTTGAATTCGAGAAAAAGAGGCGTTCGTCGCGAAAGGCGAGAGTTTAGTAGCGCGCAGTAAATTACGTTTGTATCTACTACACTAATGAGGAGAGAGAATTTTGGCGGGAAAAAAAGTGGTGATTTTAAGCAGAGTAAGGAGTACGTACTCAGAGTATTTAGGGTGTGAGTACTTAAGTCTTACTCAAATTTAGCTCTCTGAGTGCTTATTTCTTACTCTTAAGTGCTTAGTTCTTACTCGTTTAAGTCTGTATTTCTCCCCTCTAGAGGAGTATAACTACCTTTTTCCTCAGAGTATACGACGCTAATCTGAGCGCGAAATATGTCCATTCATTAGTAGTAGGAAAGAAAGCATTTACAATCACAGTCTCATCATCAAAATGTCTGGAGGAGGAGGAGTAAAGACGAGAGCGCAGAAGAGGAATGTTGGCCAGAGAGATTCTTTGTTGTGGGATTTGATCGTGAAGAACGACGATGTTTGTTTCACACATATTCTTCCGAGGTTGAATGCGACTGATATCAAATTCTTGCACAGAGTGAATACGGAGACGAGAAAGTTGGTGAAGAGATCATCTCGCAAGGGGGAGTTGAAAAAGGAGTTTTCGATTGAAGAGATGTCGTCGATATCGACTTTGGAAGTTGCGTGGGAGAATAAATCGTCGTGGCCGAGAGGCTGGATGAATAAAGAAATAGCTTTCTGCAATCGAGTTGTTCGAACGAATAAACTCGAGTTGCTCAAGTGGGCGCGAGAGGAGAAAAAATGTGAGTGGCATGTAGAGACGATTACTGAGGCCGCAGAACAAGGTAATCTGGAAATGGTCAAGTATTGCGTTGCAAATGAGTGTCCTATCGATTGGAGAACGTGTGCACGTGCTGCCGAAAGCGGTCATCTCGAGTGTCTCAAATACTTACGCGAAGAAGGCAAAGCGCCGTGGCTCTCTTGTGCCGTTCGAGAAGCGCACAAGAACAACCACCCCGAATGTGTACAATACCTCCTCGACAACAACTGCGAGTTACCATCCGGTTGGCGATACGAGCATGGGGAATTGCACGTATCAGAATTAGAATCAGAATCAGAATAATTGCACGCGTCCTAAAGCCGCCGCACCCTTGTAATACTAAAGAGAGAGAGAGAGACAACGCTACGCGACTCGATTTTTTCTTCATTTTTTCTCTCATCACATGAGTGACTTTTCCTTCTGTCATCGCGCGTTACTGTCGTCGTCGTCTTCTTTCCTCCTCCTCCCGACAAAAATCGCTTTTCAGAGGAAAAAAGGAGGGTGGCGAAACAACAGGAGTAAAAGAAACGAGGTGTTGTCGTGCTTTTCAGACGCTTCTTATTCCTCCTCCTTTTCTCCGTTCAAATGTCCCACGTGCGCAAAACCGTTAACGAAGAACTCGACGGCATTACGATGCCCAAACGAGCACTCGAGAGATATCGCGAGAGAAGGATTCGCGAACTTACTGATGACAAAAACAGTAACAGGAGATACGAAGGAGATGGTACAAAGCCGGAAACTGTTTCTCGACTCCCAAAAGTTTGATTTTCTCTTCGAAGAGAAACTGAAACGAGAAGTAAGCGAGGCGGTGTCTCGATGCGTCGAAAGAGAGGAAAACGCTGACGATGATGAAAGCAGTGGTATAAAGAATAGCAACAGCGAGAAGAGCGAGAAAACCCATCATCATCCCGATGGGAATAATAATGGTGGCTTTAAAGTTGGTCCTCGACGGAAAAAATTGGAGGCGAAGAAACGCGCGCGAGCGGAACAAGCGCTCGAGAAGAACAATAAGAGGAAAGAAGACAAAGAAGACGAGGCGGAAGGAGTGGTATTTTGTACGATTGCAGACATCGGGTGCGGCGACGGGTACTGGTTGGAGAAGATTTCGAGGTGGTTGGTGTTTGGGGAAAACGATTCAGACGATTCAGATGTCGTATCGCTGCGCGAAAGAGCGAGGAAACGGAACGTTCGATTTAGATTTATCGGCATCGACGCGAGTAAAGAAGCGGTAAGAGTCGCCGCGAAACGAATGATGATAACTACTACTGCTAATAAAAATGAAAGAAGCCGAGAAGAAAAAGTAAACGGGGCGGAATTCTTCTTTGCCGTTGCCGACGCGAACGACGTGCCGATGGAAGACGACAGCGTCGACATTTCTTTGAGCGTCTTTGCGCCTCGAAACGGAAAAGAAATCGAAAGAACGATGAAAGAAAAAGGCACGTTACTCGTCGTCTCTCCGTCGCCTTTGCATTTACAGGAGTTGCGCTCGAACGAGGCGAAAGAACGCGGCGTTATTTGTCTCAACATCGAAGACAACAAATCCGAACGCGTCGAAAAGCAACTCAAAGAATTGACGTCCTTATCGCCAATTAGTCGTAGTAGTAGTAGTAGTAGCGAAATCATCGAACGCGCCGTTCCGATGTCTTCGCAAGACGTTCAACTCCTCCTAAAAATGGGCGCGTCCGGGTTCCACCAAACAGATGCGTCCTTAAATGCCGCGCGCACCTATTGGAACTCGAACGCCGTGGCAAAAACAAGCTCTTCAGCGAGCGCAGAAAGAGGAGGAGGAGAAGTAGTAGTACACGAAGAAGCGCCGCAAAGGAAGGTCACCCTGAGCTTCCACGTCCGCGCGTTTTCAAAACAGAAAAAAACAGAAGAGAGTTTCAACAACGAGACCTGTGATGACAGAGAATTAAAGGAGTAGTATTACAGCGAGAGAGAGAGAGAGAGAGCTAAAGAGATCTTCTTCTCGCCGCATCATTAATGTCGCGCTTTGCGTATTTTTCTCACATTTTTCCAAGTGGTAGACGTCACAAAAAACGAGAATTTAAGCGCGATAAGAACACCATTAACACCACCATTTTTTATACGAAATAAGGTTTACTTTCTTTCTCCGTTACGCGCACGACACACCTGCGCTGAAGCCCATCTTTGCGTTCTTCTTTGCTGTCGTTTGTGTTTCATCTCTTCTTCTTCTTGCTCTGATTACTCGTTGGCGGCTCCCCCACGGGAAAGATTCGATGACGCGAAGATTATTCATGAGCACGAAAAGAACAGCCTCGGAGGTTCTCAAAGACGCGAGGAAACTGGTCGTCGAACGGATGAAACGAGGAGGCGTAAACAGAGGAGAAGACGTGGTTGCAAAACAACAACCGCGCCCGAACAAGAAGGATTTTTACGGAGCACAACAGACGAGTACGAGTAGTAGTAGTAGTACTCCTACCAGTGCGTTTGGTCGGATCGAAAACGCGAGGAAGACTTTGAACGAGTATTGGTCGTCTTTTAGTAGTAATAATAGTAAATTGAGCAGAAGGACCCAACAACAACAACAACGTTTGAATCAAAATCATCCGACGACTTCTACGGCGGAAGCGGGAGGCGGGTTGTCGGCGCCGTCGTCGTATTTTTTTAACCCGTACTGGCAAAAAAACGAGCAAGTGATCGATTACGCGACCATAGATGCGGTGGCCAGAGCGTATAAGAAACCACCGAACCCGATTAGTTCTTTACGTCACGCCGGGGTGAAATTTCCGAACGTTTTGTTTCATCCGGCGACGTTGAGATGGTACAAGGAATATTGGATGTGTTTGTACGAGAAAGTGTTTTTAGAGAAGCCTTTTTTAGCCGCCTTGGCGACGAGTGTGTTTAAATGCGTCAGTTCGGACGCGTTTGTACAAATATTCGTGGAAGGGAACACGCATTTGGATTATCAGAGGGTTGGGTGTTTCTTCGCCCTCGGCGTGGCGTACGTAGGCGCGTTTCAGTACTCTTTGTACAATCACATGTTGAAACCGCTGTACGGGGTGATGAAACCAAAGATGGGGATTCCAGGCGCGACTGGGGCAATCGTTGCCGCGGATCAACTCTTCGTCGCGCCTTTTGTATACTTCCCAACGTTCTTGGCGATTAAGATGTGGTCGGAAAACAAAACCAGCGCGGGAGAGTTTTACGGGACTTTGAAAACGTTATGGAACGATACGGTGTTTGAAACCATGCGCGCTTTGTGGATCGTCTGGGTTCCCGCGCAAATGTTCAACTTCTGGGTCGTTCCGAGGCACTTGACGATTCCGTTCATGAACATCGTCGGGTTCGGGTGGAACGGGATTTTGTCCTTCGTCCACGGACAGAGGAAGATTTTAGACGCCAAGGAGAGGGAGGAGGCGAAGATATTCGTGGAAAAAATGTCGCCTTTGTTGAGCGGAAGCAGAGAGGCGCATCCTTCTTCTTCTGAAGAAGAAGAAAAAGCAAAAGAACGAGGCGAGGAAAAGAAAGAGGACGGATTAATCGCCGGCTTGATGGATTCTCAAGTGTCGACGAAACCACTTTTACAGTCGGAGCCGGAGGAGGAAGAGGCTCCCGAGAACGAACCGCGAGAACAAGACGCGCAACAGTAGAAATATAAACATGTGCATATAGAATTAGTCCGCAAATAGAACGATCGATATAGATAGATTGATCGATAGCAAACAAACGCTTTTGTATTTTTATGTGATGTAGATAAAATGTACCAGTAGTAGTAATGAAGAAAATATAATTTTTGCACAAGGCGTCCGTCGTTAATCAAAAACGGCGAGAGCGTCGGCGTTGCCGCCTCTGGGATCTCTCTCTCTCTTTCGCGTCTACAGACCGTCCATCTTCTTGCCTAAATCCGAGGCCGTTCGCCCGTCGCCAGAGGTGATCGTATCCTTAAACGAACCCCCACCTGGAACCATCGGTAACACGTGCTCTTGGTGAGGCACCATGATGTCCAACAAGTACGGCCCCGGCGTGTTCACCATGCGTTCAATCGCGCCTTTCAATTCGCTCATTTTCGTCACTCTCTCCGCGGGGACGCGGAATCCCTTTGCGATGGTCACAAAGTCTGGGAAAATCATCGACTCGTCTTTCGTTTCGTGGTACTCCTCGTGGTCTGGAGACCCTAAGTACGTGTGTCCTCTATTCGATTTGTAAAATCGGTCCTCCCATTGTACGACCATGCCTAAATATTGGTTGTTCAAAATGAAGCATTTGACCGGCAACTGCTCGGCGTGCAACGTCGCCAACTCTTGAATGTTCATGACGAACGACCCGTCGCCGTCGATATCGACGACAACTTTATCCGGTCTCGCGGCGGCGGCGCCAATAGCTGCGGGTAAACCAAAGCCCATGGAACCTAAACCACCGCTCGATAACCAATTTCTCGGTTCGTCGAACAAATAGTGCTGCGCGGCCCACATTTGATGCTGACCGACGCCGGTGGAAATCACCGCCTCGCCGTTGGTCACTTCGTACAACAACTGAATAGCCGCTTGCGGTGAAATCTCGTCGTTTTGCAAGTTTGGCATCGGGAATGGGTGCAACTTCTTTTGTTCGTTGCATTCGTTTCGCCAGGCGGAAAAGTCCGGTAAGTTTGTCTCTCTGCTCATTTTCTCGTTCAACAATCTCAACGTCGGTTTGATGTTTGAAAAGATGGAACAGTGCGGTTTTTTGTTCTTGCCGATTTCAGCCGGGTCAATGTCCACGTGCACGATGGACGCGCGAGAGGCGAAAGCGTCTAATTTACCAGTCACGCGATCGTCGAACCTAACGCCAAAGGCCAACATTAAATCGGCGTTATCGATGGCGTAGTTCGCGTACACCGCGCCGTGCATACCCAACATGCGCAAACTCAAATCGTCGCTCTCCGGGAACGCACCTAAACCCATCAATGTCGAGCAAATCGGAATCCCAGCAGCTTTTGCAAACTGTGTCAGTTCATCGGAGGCATCCAAGCAACCGCCACCGGAATAAATCACCGGCTTCTTAGCATTCTTGATCATCTCCATGACTTGGTCGATTTGCGGCGAACTCGGCGGAATCGGCAATCGAGACAAGTACCCGTTCAAACTCACTTTCGGCGACCAATACGGCACGCTCATTTGCTGCTGCACGTCTTTCGGGATGTCCACTAAAACCGGTCCGGGTCTTCCGCTCGCGGCTAAGAAAAACGCCTCGCGAATAATCCTCGGGATCTCCTCCACGTTCATCACCAAATAGTTATGTTTCGTAATCTGCCTCGTAATCTCCACAATCGGCGTCTCTTGGAACGCGTCCGTACCAATCATCGCTCTCGGTACTTGACCGGTAATCGCTACCATCGGCACCGAATCCAACAACGCGTCCGCTAACCCGGTGACTAGATTTGTCGCGCCCGGTCCACTCGTCGCGATGCACACGCCAGTTTTCCCGGTGGCCTTTCCGTACCCTTCCGCGGCGAAGACCTCGCCTTGTTCGTGTCTGCACAACACGTTCCTGATCCCAGTCGTCGAACGCGTCAACGCTTGGTGAATCTCCATCGACGCGACCCCTGGATAGGCAAACACGCAATCCACGCCTTCTCTTTCCAACGCTTCGACCAAAATATCCGCGCCTTTCCTCGGCTCGTCGGCAGCGAATTGCGAGACGAACGTTTGATCCGTCGGGCGTTGCGAGGCCAAATTTTTCATCTGCGACGTCGACAACTGCATCTCGGTGAACTGCGACGGGGAGATAAACGCAGGGGTGAGATCAGATTGGCGTCCTTGAGAACTCGGTGGTTCCGACACCGCTTTATTTTGTTGTAAAGCCTTCCTCGCGCCTCTTAATTTTTTCTCGCCTCTTTTGCCACCATCCACGTGACCACCACCGGAAGGGTTTTTACTCGCATCGAATCGAATCGCTCCTTTCCTCCCGCCGTAAAACGAAGAAGGCACTTTAAAAACCACTCTTATCCGCGTTCGAGAATCTTTCGAGGCGAGTAACCCCTCACTTCCTGTCGTCATCTTTGCGTTGTTTGCGCGAGAAGTGGTCGTCGCGGCGGCGCAACGCATCAACGTCGTCATTTCTTTCCAATTATATCTCAAGGAGTAAAAAGTTCAAGACTAACAACAACAAACGAGAGAGACACTGTACTAAAACAGAACAAAAACAAAGAGTAGTGAACGCTCTCTCTCTCGCTCTCTGCTTTTTGTCCTCCTCTCTGAGCGTTCAAAGTCTCGTCCTCTCTTTTTTGCGTAGTAGTAGTAGTAGTCGTAGTCGTACACCCAAAGCGCTTAAAAAGTGCCAAGAAACGACAAAAGACAGACGTTTGCTCTTTTTTCTTTTTTTTTTAAAGATTTAGGGTTTATAGTGAGACCCTAAATGAGTGTCTTGCGTTTTTGTGCTCGAGCGACTGTTGAGAGAAAAGACGTCAGAAGTACGAACACGATGATTACGGTGGATGAGTACGAGTATTATCGTC
>Ga0209090_10002723_pt1 | contig 11151 bp, 4 predicted proteins | sample ArcticOcean_MG_C_9_FD_187432 | JGI IMG/M metagenome (GOLD analysis project Ga0209090, IMG submission 187432) | Marine microbial communities from western Arctic Ocean - ArcticOcean_MG_CB2_152 (SPAdes) (version 2) | ecosystem: Environmental > Aquatic > Marine > Oceanic | place: Arctic Ocean... | reverse complement strand
CGACGGCGGCCACGGCGGCCTCGGCGGCCTCGAGCGCTTCGAGGGCCTCGAGGCCGGCGAGCGCCGCGTTGCCGGCGGCACCGGTGGGGGCTTTCTTCTTCTTTTTGGCGGCAAGGGCGACGCAGCGCGGTGGTCGCGCGCGCGGCCGCGGCGGCGCGAGCTGGCGCGCCGGGCCGGCCACGAAGGGCTGGACGCTCGGCAGCGCCGCAAGGAGCAATACCAGGCTAGGTCGCATCGTTGGTCGTCGTCGAATCATGCCGTCGTAGAATCCAGCTTGGCGCCCGCGGGCCAACGCGGAAGGCTGGTTGAGGGAAGTCCGTATGGCCAGGTGGTCTCGCGTCGCTACTCCGTAGAGGGTCGACGCGAGAGCGACAGCTTCTAGTAACGTCCAGAAGGTGCGCTACAGTGTCCTTACCGTCCAGCAGGTCGGGCGATGCTGAACTCAACATCAATTTCACGCTAAAACCCGTCTCGAGCTAATGTGCGGGTATGCAAGAGTCCGGCCGATCCACTACGGCCCCGACAGGTCCGGAGAAGTCAAACTCACATACTAGCATTTACAAGTTCTTCAGCCGCAGGCACCCGTCCTTGGCGGCAGAAAAGACGCGCGGCCGGTTCTCGCCCTCGGCCCCGTCCACGACGGCCAAAGCGACGACGGAGGCGCCGTGGTTCGCGAGGCACCGCGCGCGGCAGGCGCCCGTCCGCGCGTCCCAGGCCTTGACGAGGCCGTCGGCGCCGCCCGTTACTAATAGACCGCTTCCGGCACAAGGGGTGAACGCGACCGCAGTAACAGCTAAAGCATGCGCCTCCCATGCCCGCAGCTGCTTGCCGCGGTGGTGGTCCCACAATCTCACTTTCCCATTCGTCGCGCCGCACGCGACCGTTGAACCAGGATTCGTCGGCGTCGCACTTCTCATCGCCTTGGGGATCACCGCCAACGCCTGCACGAAGCCCCGCTGGCTCCTTAAAGCGCGCATGCAGGCGCCCGAGGCCCGCGCCCACACGTGCACCGTCGTGTCCCGCGCGCCGCTCAAAACGCCGCCCTTGCCGTTGTCCAAGGTCGGGTCTAATACAAGGGTGGTGATGGCGCCGAAGTGCTGGGTCAGGGCGAAGCGCTGGCGCCCGCACCGCAGGTCCCAGGCTCGGATGGACGTGTCCCGCGACGCGGACCAGACCACGTGGTCCTGGTCCACCACCAACGCGTTTACGGAGTCCGCGTGTCCTCGAAGGACCATGGTCTGCGGCTTTCTTAACCTCACGTCCCACAACCGCACCGTATGATCTGACGAGGCGGTCACGACGCACCCCGCCCAGGGCGTGCCCCTTCTCTGATCCCGGGCCTCCGGGCCGCCCAGCACTTGGACCCTGGTGATCGTGCCGTTGTGGCCCTCCAACGCGTGCAAGAGCTGTTCCGTCTCGACGCACCACACGCGACCAATACCGTCATCGGACCCGGTGACGCAGCGCGCGCCGTTCGTCGTGAGGACGCACGTGCCGACGGCCGGCGTCGCGTCGGCGAGCGCCGCGCGGTCCAACACGCCGGCCGGCGCCGTGCGCGAGCGTATGCGCGCCGCCGGCGACCGGGCGCCCTTCAAAGATTCTAAAGCGGGCCGCAAGGTCGCGGCGATGCGACATTCTTCTTCCCTATAGTCCACGACCACGACCCGGCCGTCAGTAGAAGCACAGGCCAGGAAGCCGCCGCCCGGCGCGGCGGCGATGCACGTGATGGGCGCGCCGCGGTGCACGAGGTCATCTCTCTCTTCGGGTGCAGGCGGGGGAATAGATTCCAAGTCGTCGTCGCTGTCGCACTCCAGCAAAGGCCTTGGAGCGTCCGGCGTCGGCGGCGGCCGCGCCTGCAACACCGAACCCTCCGTGAAGGGGCGCCGCTGCTCTTCGGGCCGCCGGCCCAGGCGGTGGGGGTCGTAGGCCCGGTCCTCCTTGAGGAGGGACCCCGCGAACTCGCGCTGGATGCTCGCGGCGTCAAAAGCCCGGCGCTCCGCCGAGGGCATGCCGTGGAGCGCCGCGGCCTTGCGCAACGCGTCCGCCGCTGCCGGCGCGCGCCGGTCCGGCGACTCCCGGAGGGGCGGCTTGGAGGACGCGGGCCGCGCCTTGTCCGGCGCCTCCGCGAGGCGCCGGTCCGGCGACTTCGTGGGCGGGCCGGAGGGGTCGCGGCCCGCCAGGCCCCCGCCCAGCGGCGGGATGCGGCCCCGGGGCGGCGCGTTCGCGAACTCGAAGGGCTTGCGGTCGTCGGCCTCCGGAGCGACGTCGTCGTCGAGGCGCGGGCGCGCAGGGGGCAAGCGCGGGCCGTCGAGCTCGGCGGCCCGGCGGAGCGTGCGCCGCGCCACCTCGGCGTCGTGCGCGCTCACGACGTCGTCGTCGAGGGCCGGGGGCCGCCGCGGCGACGCCGTGACGTCGTCGTCGAGGACCCGCGGCGAGGCGCGCGCGCGCGGCGGCGCCCCGCCGTGCGGGCTCCGCGGGTCGTCGTCGTCCCGCACGGGCGACGCGCGGGCCCGCAGGTCGCCCCGGAAGGCGGCGAGGCCAGTCAGCGGCTCTTTGACGGGTCCGTCGTCCGGGGCGGGCGCCGCGGTCGCGGCGTAGGTGACGACGACCGGGACCTGGAGGCGGTCGTCCTCCAGGCCCTGGAGGCGGGGCCGCGGCGGGCGCGGCGAGTCGCGCGCGGGCGGCGAAGCATCGGCGAGGCCCCCGAGCCGCGGCGACGCGCGCGCCCGCGGCGGCTCGAGGTCACCGGGCGCCGTAATCTGCACGCGGCGCTGCTGCCGGATGATCTTGCGCTCCGTCCGCGGGCCCCGTTTGTGCTCCTCCTTCTCCGCGCGATAGGTCTCGGCCGCGGGCGGCAGGCGCTTCGCGGGCGACGGGAGGGGGACCAGGTCCGAGCTCGTCCGCAGCCGCGGCGAGCGCATCGGGTCCAAGGTGATGGACTGGTCAGGCGGCGGCCGCGCCTCGTCGCGCTGCCGCCGTAGCACCCGCGCCGGCGACACGTCCTCGTCGTCCGACGCCGCCAACCGCCGCTCGAAGACCGTGGCGTCCGTGACCACCCTCAGACTATGGCTGCGCCGCACGGCCTCCTGGGACATCCCCTCGGTCGCGGAAGCCGTCATCGGCCTTCTGACTTGCTCATCATTCGTCCAGGGCTCGCGCCAGACCTGTCTGTGTCTCGTGGCCACGAAGCGCTGCAAGAGTAAAGCGGAGACTTGAGGCCTCAATTCGGGATCCCGGTTAAAACATGAAACAAGAAACTCGTGGCCGTCCGGGCCCAGGGAAGGCGGCAGGTCCGGTAATTCTTCCACGCACGCAATGTGGTACATGGCCGTCACTGGGTTCGAGTACTGGGACCAGGGCGGCCGCCCCGTGGCCATCTCGATGACGGTGCAGCCCACGGACCAGACGTCGGCCTTGCGCCAGGAATTCTTCTGCGAGGACTTTATCACCTCGGGCGCCATCCACAACGGCGTGCCTTTTGCGTGGCCTCCGGTGGCGTGCAGGGGATCCCCGGCGATTTCCCGCGTGCGCTTGGAGGCCCCAAAGTCCGCCAATTTGACGATGCCGTCCTGGGAGAGGAGGGTGTTCGCGGCTTTTACATCACTATGGGCGATGCCGTTCGCGTGTAAGTATTCCAGGCCTAGTAGAATTTGGCGGCCGTACAGGCGGACCACTCTTTCTTCTAATCTTCCGAACCTATCCAGTAACGACCGGAGAGAGCCGCCCGAGACGTACTCCAAAAATATGGCCAACGTGTTTTTCTGGGAGTCCACTCCTAAATAGCGGACGATGTTCGGGTGCGACAAGCCGCGCATGGTCTGGACTTCGTTTTCTAAAGCATGTCGTTCTCGCGACGACACTTCTTCGGCCTCGAGCATCTTGACTGCCATCAGCTCTCCTGTATCTAAGTTGAGACCGAGGTACACCATGCCGAAGGCGCCCTTGCCCACGAGCTCTCCGCGCTGCCACCTTATTCTACGCTCCTGGGGCTGGGGCGCGACCTTGGCACTTCTGGGTCTCAGCTCCTGCGGCTGGTTGTCGTCGCTCAGCGACTCGGCCAAGGAGCCCTCGTCGTACTGCGGGCGCCGGTCCAGGGGGTCCAATCGTCGCCTTTCGGGATTCTTCTCCGGCGACTTCGTTTGCGCGGCCTCGATGGGCTGCATCAGATGCCTTCGGGGCGTGCCCTCGTCGATTTGCGGGGGCAGCGGCGACGCCGGCGCTCTTAGAGGATCCAACATGGTATGAGCGGACGAGTGCGGCGTCGGCGAGGAAATGAGCGCGTGGAGCTTGCGCGACCGCCGCGGCGTCGCGGGCGACGTGGGGGGCGAGTCCCGCGTCAAAACGTCGTCCTCGGCCTCGAAGTCCGCCACGTAGTGGCCCGGCAGGGGCGAGACGCGGCCGCTGTCCTGGGGGTCCTCGTGCGCCGAGTCCTCTTCCAACTTCATGACGCGCACGTTGGCCGCCGCGGCGCCGCCGTCTAGCAACTCATTCAGGTCGTTCTGCGACGCGAGCGTGATCAAATCGCCGTCGGCGTCCTGGTAGGCCAACGCCAATTCGAAGCCGTAGTCGCTCGTGAGCCGCTGCTTGAGGGCTCTAAATGAAACGCTTTCTCCCCGCCTAACGTTCACGACGCGGATCGCGCGCCGGTGGTGGAATTTTAGGCGCAGCACGTCCTCGCGGCGGCGCAGCGCCGGCGTCGGCGGCGGCGAGCTCGCGCTCACGCTCGGCGAGGCCGGGGGGGTGGCGTTGTCTTCTTCGACTGGGCAGGCGAGTTCCGGGTCCAGCATATTGTGGGCTGCGGCCGTGTGTTCACGCTGCTTGGGCTGCCCCGTCTTGGTTTTTGCGGGCCACCAGTCTTGGTTTTTGCGGGCCACCAGTGCTGCCTCTGTTTTCAGTGACTCCAGCGGCAGCGCCACCCAACTTTCTACAGGGTGGTCACAGCTCAGACGCTCCGCATGGCACCAACCACCGGCTGCGAGTTTTTTGGCATTTTTAGCGTCCCCATTTTTAGGCTTTTTAGGCTCTCGTGTTGAGCCCACATGGCCGGCGCGATTCTTGCGAAATCTCAAACGCACGTACCGCCACTGCTGCTCGCATCGACGTTCGCGGTGTTGCGGCATGGCCCTCGTTGGGCACCGCGTCCGCGCGCGGCCCCGCATGCCCTTGGAATCTCCACCGGACTCGTGCCCGCCGGCGCCGACCCGGCGATGGCCCCCGAAGTACCAGCTGGCATTTAAGCGGCGTTTAGCGTCATGCGCGTGTGCTTCTGCCTAGCCTAACTACCTTAGCTTTTGATCGTGCAGACAGTGGTCTCCGCTTCGCTGCGCGCATCGCCTGTGCAGACAGCCCCCGGGTCAGCTGGCCTTGACGACAGCCTGAACGGTCGCCCAGGCAAGCCTCTGCGCAGCCCCCGCCAGAATGGCGGCGCCCGAGGCGGCTGTCCACGGCCTTGGAGAAGCCGCATGTCCACGCCAAGCCATGGCTCGGCTTCGCGCTTTGACCGTCCACGAAGTGAGTACTTTTCCCTCGCCCCCAGGCTGTCTCTGATGCTCGACCTCGCTGCGAGCAGCCCTCCAGGGCAAGCCCAGCTTCCGCGGAACCCGACGAGGCGGCAACACTCAATTTAAAAATGATTCCCCCATTCCCCCCTTTTCGGCTCCGCCTGGCTCCTCCCGAGTCACCGGCTTGACGACCGTGATGTTTCGAACCATATAGAGAAAATCTGCTCGCCCTTCCGTCCCCGCCTTCGGCGTGCAAGTATCTTGATTTCGACACCCTCGCAGGAACTCTACCGACCGCGGCCAGATTATCTCGAGGCCGTCCAGCGCGACGGCATGTCGCCGCAGTGGCGCCCCAAAATCATGGCGTGGTTTGATCAGCTCGGCGACTCCTTCCAATTGAAGCCCGAGACGCTGGCCATGGCCACGAACTACCTGGACCGCTACCTCTCGCGGCGGTCCTGCGGCAACGTCTCGTTCCAGCTCGCCTCCATCGCATCGATCTTCCTCGCCTCCAAGATCGAGGAGACGCGGCCGTTCCGCACCTCGGACTTCGTCACACTCTCGGACGGCCTCTTCACCGCCTCCGACCTCCGCCTCATGGAGCTCGAGTTGCTCTGCACGCTCAAGTGGCACCTGAACCCGCCCACCGTGCACGCCGCCGCGCACCTCCTCGCCGGGCTCTTAGAGGATATGCCCAACCTCGAGGCGGGCCCGTTCGTGGACCCCGAGGAGGTCGCCGACCGCGCATGCGGGTACGCCGACCAGGCGCGCGCTGATGCTTCGTTCCTCGAATATCCGCCTTCGATGGTCGGCGTCGCCACGGTGATCTGCGCCCTCAAGGCGATGAACGCGCCCATCGATGTCGTCCAGCAGTGGATGGCGCGCGTCGAGCAGGTGCGCCTCCCGTACGCTGACGCCCCGAACTCCTCCGCGCGCGTTACGAAGTGCGGCCTGCGCATCCTCGAGCTCGCCGGCCTCGACGACAACCTCCATGACGTCGACGAGACCGCCAACGACGCCGAGGTCGAGGCCGCTATGCAGTCCGAGTTCACGGAGCCGAGCTGCGACTCGTCCACGTCGTCCGACGAGCTCACGGACCGCAACTCGCCGTCGTCCATCATGGAGATCGACGCGATCTACCCCGGCGGCGACGACCTGCGCGCGGGCGCGCACTTCTTCCCGAGTGGGAATTACTGAACACAAAAGCGCCGCGGGACTCTCACGAGAGAGTTTAACCCCAGCGACGTCCTGAATATTACTCTGCGGTTCCGCCACGGAACCCGATCGAAGCCACACGCGAGGCAGTGCGCGGTGGAGACTCGACTGAGATGCAGCCTATTTTATAACCCCATGCCCCCCGGAATTAGTATCGTGATATAGAAACTATATGATACAGGAGCGCGAAATAGCCACGCAGCCGCGCGTCTATGCTACTAACCCCAGCCGGTGACGCTGTCAGCCAACCCGTACGTGACGGCCTCCTCGGCGGAGAACTTGAGGTGATTGTCCCCCGCCCCCGCGATTTCCAGCGTGACGGACGCCGCGCACTTGCGGCCGGTGAATTTTGCGATCATGTCGAGCATCATCTGGTTGAGCTTCAGCATTTCTTCCGGCGTGTCCTTGACGTCCTGGACGCGCGACGCGCCCGTCTTCCGGGCGGCGGCGAGGTCGCGCCTGTCTTCGTCGCACCTGCGGCGCAGTAAGGAGGCCTCCGCCTCCAGCACGTCGACGCGCCGCAGGGCGTTCGCCTGCTTCTTCGAGCAAAAGTCTTCGCGCGTTCTTTTGCGATCGGACTGGGGCAAGTCGCCCTGCTTGGCGTCCGGAACCACGGCACCAGACGCAATTTTGTTCTCCCTCAATCGCTGTCGTACGCTGCCGCCGCCTCGCGCTAAAATCTGTTCGAAAACCACGCGGATGGCATCGCGCGCATTGTTCTCGCGATCGACCGCGCGTAACGTGTCGTAGGCTTGCTGCAGTTCCTCCTTATGCACCGCAGCAAACGCACGGTTCTCCACCTGACGGGTCTGCAATTGTTCAGCGACATAGGCGTCGGCCCGCTTCATCATGCGGTCCGCGATGGCAGGCTCGGGCATGCGCGGCCGCTTTGCCGGTGGTAAATCATCGGAGCCCGCGCCACCGCCGGCGTCGCCCCCAGCTAAGCGCAGCTCGTGGATCATGAGCCGCGTGGACTTGTATACTTCGCGATGTCCTTTTTTGCCCGCCGCCAGGACGACGGCGGCCAGGCCGCAGACGCGGCCGAGGCCGATCGTGTGCACCGGCGACGTGATGGTGCGCATCACGTCGACCACCGCGAAGATGTCCTGCGTGGAGCCGCCGTCCGAGTTGATTACCAGCTTGATGGGCTTGCCGGGGACGGCCTTTTCTAGATCCATGAGCGCGCGTACGACGCGGCTCGCGCTGCCGTCGGTGTCCTCGAAGTAAATCGTGCGATCGGGGTACCATGCGGGGTGCACGGCCAGCCGCATGGACATGTCCTTGTTTCCTTTTTCGCTTAAGTAACGCGGACGGGCGCTGTTTGCGCTGCGCCTGACTATGTCCCTGGTTCCTTTTGTGCTTAAGTGATGCGGACGGTGCTGTTTTGCGCTGCGCCTGACTTTTGGTCTCAAAGCCGCTCTATGGGCTGCACCGTCGATGATCGTGCGCGCTCTCGACGTACCAGCCTGTACGTTCTCCGAGACACCTCGTTTTTTTTGAGCAAAGCCTGAGCGGAGCGGCTCCACACAGCTGCGGTAGCTGTGAGCTAGGGTTCCTAGCTGCCTCCGAGTACCTGCCGGCCGCATTTGCAAGGCCATTTTTTTCGGGCGGGTTTTTCGCTCTGTGCAGTTTTGCAAGTGCAGCGCGCATCAGAGAGTTCAGTGCTTCGCATCACATCGCTCTAGCCTCCACGCAGTGCATCGTTCACCACAAGCAAGAAGTTCCAACGTTGCGCATCTTTAGAGCGCACACCACCATTTGGCTCTGCTTGTGCTGCAGTACGACATGCATCGATCCATGCTCACCGCGACTCTTTTGACGGTGCACACGTGCGCATCGCTACACCAGCCGCAACGACAACCCAGCATTCGCCGCCGCGCCGCCACAACGCCTGCGCTAGCCTTTCTCGCCGCGCTCGCGGTCCAACCGGTCCAACCGGCGGCCGCGATCCCGCCGCCGGAAGGCTGCGTGTGGACCGGCGAAGGCTAATATCCGGGACGCAAGTCGGGCCAGGACGTGAAACTCATCAACGCGAACCTCGATTGCAACGCGAATTTCATCAAAGGCTTTGGCGTCTCCGAGTTGATCGTCACGCCGGCCATCCTCGGCGTCGCGGCTGCGCGTAATCTCTTAATAAAGAGATTACGCGAATTACCCTAGTAAGATGCCCCGGTTACTAGAAAAGACGTCATCTCACTAGCCCTAGCAAATAAACAAAATAGTAAAGTGACTTGTAGAATTTCTCCGCTAAATCACGCAGCTGCTCATTAAAATGTCTGCAATCACGCAACACAGCACCTCGCAAGCGCTGCAGCGCGCGCTGGAATCTCAGCCCGGCGAGAAGGGCGGCAAATGGAGCGCGAACGACGAGGCAGCTACAATGGGCGGCGTGATCGACTTCCTGCAAAAATACATGAAGAGAGGCGGTAAAATTGAGGTCGACGGCAAAGAGAAAATGAAGGGCCAGGCCGCGCGGCTCGCGTTAACAGCGCTGGACTTCGCGAACAATTGCGGCGGCTTGACACTGTCATTTCACATGGATAAAGTAGCAGCAGCAAGATGTGTTACGATTGACAGCAAAGACGACGAGCAGCTGTTGGCGTCGCATTACACAAATTCGCATGAATACTTGGTCATTTTTTTTGTTTTTGTTTTTCTTATATTTACTAAATATTTTTTGTTTGTTACTTCTGAATGGAAGCGAGCGGGTTTTCCCGTGAACTTTCATTCTGATGTAATAAACGCCGAAATTCATATACTACTATATTTGCTCACGCGACGTAGGGGGATGATCTCGGGGATCTGACCGCCGGAATCGCATAATCTCTTAATTAGTTTACGGGGGGCTAGTGAGATGACGTGTTTTCTAGTAACCGGGGCATCTTACTAGGTTAATTCGCGTAATCTCTTAATTAAGAGATTACGCGGCTGTTATAGCGAACTTTAGGGAAAGAGAATAATATGTACTTAGTCCGTCGATGCCCGCGACCGCGGCGGACCCCTCCGTTTCTGGTGGCGCGACTTCGCTTGCGCGGCGTACCAGTTGTGCCGCCGCGAGGTGCCCCTAAACTCAGGATTCAGCGCCACGAGCATCTGCTCCCCGTCCTCGCAGACGATGAGCCAGGTCCGGTCCTTGGGCACCTGCACGCTCCGGTCGTCGCGCAGCGTCTCCTTCTTGAACGCGTTCCGCCGGATGCGCGCCTCGCCCCAGCCGTAGGGCGCGTCCCACTTGAAGCGGATGCGGACGCCGTTGTCCGGCCGCGACAGGATGTCCTCGTCGACGTCGGAGGGGCAGTCGGACAGGACCTCCGAGGGTTGCAAAGGGGGCGCCTTGTAGGCGCCCTCGTCGTCGTCGTCCTCCCGCGCGCGCGGCGGCTTCCGCAGCTTCTTGGGCGGCGAGTACTCTGACGGCGCCAGGGCGCGCTTCTGCTTCTTCGCGCCCAGCTTCTTCGGCGGCGGCGAGGGCGGCTCGGTCAGCTTCTGCCGGCGTCGGATGGACGCGAGCACCTCCACAAGCGCCGGGGCCTGGGCCTTCTTTTTTAGGATTTTGGGGAAGAGCGCCACGGGCACGACCGCGGGGACCCCGACGAGCTTGACCCGGATCGCCACCGTCGTGTCGCGCGAGGAGGACTTCTTGGAGCCGATCACCGCAACTAATTCGGGCGGAACCGCGCGGGGCGTCTTCCCCGCCTCGCGCGCGGCCTCGCGCGCTTCTTCGGCCTCCCGCTCCTGCTGCGCGGCGAGTTCGACCCGCAATCTCTGGGCCTCGTCCTTCTTCTGCTTGCGCTCCTTGCGCTCCTCGGGGTCCGTGCCGCAGGAGTGCTTGACGTGGCGCCCGCGGCACGCCTCGCAGGCCAGTTCCTCGGGCGTCATCGCCTCGTCTGGCTCAACCTCCACCGCGGGCGAGACCGCGACCTCCACCGCTCCCACCGCCGTCACGGGCTCGTCCGTCGTCGGGCACCGCACGCGAATGGCGACGGCCTGCGTCCGCATGTGGAGCGGCGCGTGGTCCGGGTCCTCGTAGGCTTCCAGCTTCTTATGCTTTGGCTCTCGCTTTGACCGCCGCCGCGAGAAGCCGCACTCCTCGCCGCCCAAGACTTCGTCCCGCAGCACGCTCTTGGCACTGCCGCAGGCGTTGGACTTGAACACGACCAAGACGCGCGCGAGACACCGCGAGAGCTCATCATCATTCGCGCCCCAGGGCCCGGCGCGGCCTTGAGCCAGGACCACAAGTTCGCGGAAGACCCCGGAACCCCCAATCACGTTCGTGTTGCAGCCGATGGCACTCCGCGCCACGTCCATGACCTCCCCCCGCGCCTTCTCCCGAAACACGGAATCCTCCGGGTCCGGCTTGCACGCCTTCGGATGCTTCTCCTCGGTCCGCTCTTGTATGGCACCGTACTCCGCTAGCTTAAGACCAAGCATGTGCGAGGCG
>Ga0209090_10002720_pt1 | contig 11162 bp, 8 predicted proteins | sample ArcticOcean_MG_C_9_FD_187432 | JGI IMG/M metagenome (GOLD analysis project Ga0209090, IMG submission 187432) | Marine microbial communities from western Arctic Ocean - ArcticOcean_MG_CB2_152 (SPAdes) (version 2) | ecosystem: Environmental > Aquatic > Marine > Oceanic | place: Arctic Ocean... | reverse complement strand
GACTTGCTTTTTTCTTCTACATCTTCTTCTTCCGTTTCTTCTCGGCCGCTTTCACCTCTTTCGACGGCGTCGAGCTTGAACCATTCGGAAGCGGTGACGAGGAGATTTTTGTTGGGAGGAGGAGGAGGAAGAATGCGCGCTGCTGGTTTGAGAAGACCGTTGAGAATGTCTTCTTTTATGGCTGAGGCGGTTTCTTCCGCACACTGGACGTTCGTCGCGATGACGCCCGAGGCGCCTCGCTTCGCCCAGCCGCAGACGTAGAGACGACCGGTGGCGGAGGCGGAGGAGTCTTCGTTGTACCGAACGCGGCCTAGACCGTCGTGCACGATGGTTCCGTTCTTGTCCGATGGAACTAAATTCGGTTCGAGTTTATCGCCGACGTATCCAACTGAACGTATGAGAATATCGCACGGGAGGATCGTTTCGTCTCTGACTTGATCGTTGGAAAGCGTCGCTTGTCGATTCCCAGTTGGCCCTTGGAGGATGTTTTTGCGAATTTTCACGAATCCTAACGACGACGACGACGAGGATATATCATCTTCAGGGAGTAAACCCGTCGGCGAGCGTAAAAAGAGTACGCGCAATATCTTCCTCGTGCCTCCTTTGGCGTCGTCACCGTCTGATTTTGTCGCCGCTCCTTCTTTCTTCGCCTTTTCTAAAACCTCAAACGCTCTTCGTCTCGGCCTCGACGCGTTCATTTCCTCGATATCTTCCTCGGTGACTTCTAAATCGTCAATTTGGACGTCCAAATCCGGTAGATTGAGGACTTCTCTCAACTCCTTGGGAGAAAACTTCGCTTGCGCGACGCTCCGTCGACCGACGATGGTCACGGAATTCACGTTTGCCTTCTCTAAAGCCTCCAACGCGTGCGATGCTATATCCGTCTCTTTCAACTCTTCTTGCGAGCGCAACAAAATCCTCGCGCAGTCCAAAGTAACGTTCCCGACGCCAACGATGACAACGTTCGATCCGTTTTTCTTATTTTGTAATCTGTCCACGATATCCTCGTGCATCTCTTTATTCCGCGTCGGCGCGGCAGACGGTAACCCGTTGTACCAATTTACAAACTGCCTCGCGCCGTACACGCCTCTTAACGTATCTTCGTTTTCAATCTGCAATTTCCGATCGTTATCCGCCGCACCGTGCGCGAGCACCACGCCAGAGTATCGTTCGAGTAACTCTTTCGTGGACACGCGCAATACACCCCTATTATTACCCTCTCCGCCGTCCCCCTCGTCGTCGTCGTCGTTTTCATTGCCGCCGGGGCCAACTTTCACGTTCGCAAACAACCGCACCCGCTCGTCTCTCAACAAAGCGTCAAACTTGTTCGTGACATTTTTCGTCGCCTGGTGATCCGGAGCGACGCCGAACCGGACGAGACCGTACGGGAAGCACTCTTTCTCGTACACGTCCACTTTCGCGTCGATGAGTACATTATTACCACCACTACTACTACTACTACTACTACTACTACTATTACTACTACTACTCTTCATGTGGAGCAACTTGTCCGCCGCGTACATGCCGGCTGGACCAGAGCCGACGATGGCGAACGAATACTGTTCATTTTCATCGTGGTTTGACGACGACGCGGTAAACTTCCTTCTAAAATTCGTTGTCGTCGTCGCGTTCCATCCTCCTCTCTTCTCGCTGTTGTTGTTGTTGTTTCCGCAACAACGATGACAACAGAGACTTCTCATCCTTCCCCGTTGAAATGCCACATCATCATCGACAAAACTCTCTCTAAAGATTCTTCTCCCCCAAACTCCTCCTGAAAGAGAAGAAGAGGAAACAAAGCTCATCGCGACGACGCTCCCATTTTGAAGAAATTGTCGTTGTTGTTGTTGAGAATAGATGATGCGCTTGGATGCAGAACAGAGCAACGTTTTGTACAATCGATTTTGCATCATTTTTGTTTTGTCTCGTGACTTGTGAAGAGTAAATTGTAGCTCTACACAGCAGCTCTGCTCGTGCTAAAATTGCTCTCGCTCGAAGAAGACCATCGACAAGACGACGCTGATTTCGTAAACGTAGAGTTGTGTGTGTATCTCTTTTATGTATTTAGTAGTGTGAGGAATTTCGGAAAAAATGGAAAAAATGAGGAAAATTTTCTCTCTGTACTCGTATTTCTTCTATTTTATAGAAACGGCTTTTTTTTTGTTCTTACAATACTACTAATAATAAGAATAAGAATACAGAGTAAAAAGTTTTAAAATCTTTGACTACTCTGACCTCTGGTGAACTCACTCCAAAGAAAGACGAACGACGACGAACGACGACCTCCCGCTTAAAGATTTGGCTGTGAGTATTGATTGATGATGATGATGATGCGAAGAATTTTTTATTTTTTCTCGATGATGATCTCGTGCGTTTTTTTGTTCTTCGCCTCGGGAACACAAACGGTGAATGTGGTTGCAGAGGAGACGACGATTCAGACGACGAGTTCGAGACGGGAGAGATTGCAAGAGGAAGCGGAGTTAGTCGCGAGGTTGGCGAGGATTTTGGTCGAGGAAGAGCGAGCGTTGGAGAAGGAGGAGGAAGGCTTTGAAAAAGTGGCGATGCCGAGAGAGGAGGAGTTTACTAAGAAGACGAAAACTTTCGCGGTGTTGGAGGAGGAAAAGGAAGAACGGACGCTTCCACCACCACCGACGACGAAAAATCCGGACGCAAAGTTCTTATACGACCTCTCGAAAGCGTTCGTTCGAACGGCGAGGCAACAGTTTCCGAAAGAAATCGCCGAGTCGGACGATTACGCCATGCAGGCGAGGTATCAAGCATCTCGATGCGCTCGATCGGCGGACGCCACGCTGTCGTTGGATTGGTTTTTCCAGTTTATGGAGGAATTAATCGAAAAGGAAGAGGTAGAAAAGGGCGGTGGCGGGAATCACTACAATTCGAGAATGCATAAAGGAGGAGGTAATACGTATCGTCCGGAGATGTACGCCACGAGCACTGCAAACGGAGAAGAAAGCGCGTTGATGCCCGTCGAAGACTTATTTTTACTCCGCGCTCGCTCGTATTACTATTCGAATCAAGTGCAAGCGCACGAATCGCGTGCCGCGTTGTCGCCATTTTGCGGCTCGCTGGTCGGATTCTCCGTCGCGTCGGCGATTTGGATGTTCAGTTTCTTCCCGTTCGTTCTCATATCTACGACGGCGGTATCCGCGTCCTTCGTGAGCATTTTGGCAGCGTCTGCTTCCAAAAAGTGTTCCGCGTCCAACTGCTTATATCCACGTAAATGCTGCGATTTAACGTTGAATAATAAAGGTTACGAAACGTGCGCGTACCATTTCTCCATCTGTCCTGATTATTGCGGTCACGAGGGCGACGACGACGGTAAACGATGCGACGGCGGACCTCCGCACCCACAAAATTTCCGCGCCGTGAGTCCTCAATTCGTCGAATCCTACGAACGCTTCTGTTGCGATGGTATCTGCTGCCCAACCGGTTTCGTCTGTTGCGACAAAGAAGACGCGGTTGGAAAACTCGGTCCTAAATGCGAAAAAGTAGAGATGTGCGTGGACTCTAAAACGGGTAAAACAAATTTGGCACCAGGACGGTTGCGAAAGATTCCTCAGCTTTAAGAAGAAAGATATTATAAAAGATATTTAGGAGTCTCTCTGTAATCGTCGTTAATATTAAAACATGATGATGTATGATGACTTCTATTTGTACTTCACAATGTGTTGTTGTTGTTAATGTTAATGTTATTATACACAAACAGACGCTCTCGTTTTTCAACGAGAACAAACAAAACGAGAACGGCATTTTAAAACTCGCGCACGGATCATTCATATCGTTTCTGTGTTATGCAAAACCTCTCTTCTTTGCTTTTTAATAGTACGACACGACCTTCCCTTGGTCTTTGCACGAAGCCGGGCGAAATTTCAAGTCCACGACGCCCCGATGGCGTATCGCGATTTGATCAAACGCCGCGTAGGACAAATCCAAGTGTTCGCGATCGCCGCAACACCAACGTTTATTGCCTTCGTTGGGATGATTACACGGACACGAATCCGTAATCTTCACGACGACCGATTTCACCGCCGGCTCTTGACATCCAGCCCACTTCCCAAGTTCAGACCATTCGAAACCCCTCGTGGGACCGTTCACGCAGACCACCTCTATGCACTTCCCGCACTCCTCGGTCAAACCGTAATCGTAGCCGCCGTCCGTTTGTACCGCAGTGATGAAGTGATTCCCGAGATCTTGGCCGTAGCCGCACGAACCGGTGTAAATGCTCATCCCGTCTGGCCCAGGTCCGGACGGGCCGCCGTACCACGTCGCTCGCCCCGCTTTCCAATCCGACGTGTTGAAATCTCCAAGCACTCGTCTCGGCCGTCTTTCAAACTTGACATAAGAAGGAGTCTCTTCCTTTGAGGGTGGATGTAAATCCATTCGTTGCCTCTCGAACAACTTTAAAGTTTGCTCCAACTCTTTCGCTTTCTTCGCGATTAATGAAGTCGTCGCGTCGATCTCCGCTGAAAAAGAAGAAGAATCCTCCGCAATAGTAATCGCGTCGTCGTGCTTCTCTTCCTTCTCTTCCGCCGAAACCGAAGAATCCTCCGCAATAGTAATCGCGTCGTCGTGTTTCTCTTCCTTCCCCAGATCTGACATCGATGAATTCGAATTTGAATTCAACACATCTGTGTTGAACGACTTTAAGAAAGGAAACGCGCGAACAACGGGTAAAATCTCCACCAAAAAGAACAGAAACGCGAATAGGAGTACGCTTTGTGTGGTTGTCGTCCTCCTCCTCCTCTTCCTCCTCTCCAAAGAAGCAGAGGTGTGTTGTTGTTGTTGGTTTTGACTTATAGGAAAAGACATTTTTTTGTGACGAATTTCAGCCACGAACACGACGAATTCATTCATTTTTTTTTCAAAATACGAGTCAAAAGAAAGTCTTCTTGGAATACACAACAACAGAAAGAATAACAGAGACAGAGAGAGAGAGAATGACCGATTCGAGAATTTGAGCATCATCTTATCGATTGAGGTGAGGAGGTGATTTGGATTTTAATAAAAGTCTCGTTTGGTTTTGTGTTTTGTGTTTTTCCCCTAACTACTAGTACTGTACTTGTTAAAGAAGGAGGAATAGGTGTTTTTTTGCTATTTTGACTCTCTGCGTATTTTTGAATTTGCGAAAAATGTTCTACATAGTAATAGTCTTGTTCTTCTAAGTATCATCGCGCCGAAGAAGGAAAATCTCTCTCTTTCTCTCTGATCGTCGCAGCTTTTTATTTACCGCCGTTTGCGAATGATTTTTTAGCGGTGGTGGTTCTTTCGGACGACGTAGCAGCTGAAAGTTTAGTTTTCGCCGGGGCCCTTTTGCTCAAGGAAACGCTACCACTACTACTACTATTCGCAATAGAGGTTTGATAGGCGTACGTTAATCCACCACTGACGACGAGTGCGGCTGATATGGCTCCAGTTTGACTCAAACACTGTTTTTTAGCGTTCACGGAACAAAACGCGGCGTGCGTGAAAACGATGACCCCGACGGATCGCATGGCGTTGGACAACGACAACGCCGTCGCGCCGGAAGATCGAACAATCTTCATCATGCATTTCGCCATCATCGCTCGCGCACACGCGTTGGCCACGTAAAAGAATACAATCGAGGAAAGAGCATTCGCGGCTAACGATTTTTTCATCGGTTTTAACACCCAGTCTTCTTTATTCGGCACGGTGACAAACACCGTATACGCCGCGAACGCCGCCAAACCAAACGTGCCCATGGCGAAGCTCATCTCGTCACCACTCGGTGGATTTTTTGTCGATTTCGACAAGTATTCCATCAAAATACCTCTCATAGAATAACTTATCCCCGATACGAACGCGCACAGAACGCCGAGAATCGGAATACTCGTCGTCGTCGTCTTCGATTGATTACCGTCCGCCCATAACACCTCGCTCGCTTTCACCGCTAACCCGCAGATGACCACGGAAACCCCCAACAATTGCCCAACCGTGTACTTTTTCTTTAACAATATACTGGAAAATAAAACCGTCGTCGGTATTTGCATCCCGGCTAAGGTTTGGTACAACGGTCCTCCGCATATTTCCATCGCTCGAATAGCGAGCGTTAACCCAACGAATTCACTCACCGGTAACGTGTAAAACTGCCACGGATATCTCTTTTCCTTATCCCTTCCCGTCTTCCTCCTCCTCGTCTCCATCGTCGCCGTTTTACCACCACCACTACCACTCGCCAATGTCTTCGTGATCATTGCGGACAAAACGTCTGCCAAGTACACCAAGCCGGGGACTTGCATCGTGTTCTTATCGAGCAATTGAAAATTCATGATTTTCTGCGCGGTGAGGAAATAGGAGATGCCAAAGAACACGTGTAAAGCGACGAAGAGCAAAACGCCGCTTGTATTTTTCGTCGTTGTTTTGGTCGACGCCATGATGATAGGAGAGGCGATTTTTTGTTGTTTGAATACTACTTTAAACGCGCGGGAGTAGATAGATTTGTCAGGGGATTTCTCACAGTTTTAGGGGGAAATTTAGGCGAGAAATGACCATCTTTGACGCGCTCTAGATGTACACAGAAGTGAATAAAAAGAAGCGAGACGCATATTCAGTGATAGAGATCTCTCGATTCATCTCGTTTATTTGTGTGTCTCGTTCGATTTGATATCTCTATAGAAGTCTTCAAAGTTGGCATTTTGAGAGAGTTTTTAAGTGTTTTTGGTCTAAATAATCAAATCACATGCGAGAAAAAAAACGAAAGGCGTTTATATATATTCTATTTTGAAAGCGCCGCGCGCATGAACACTATCATCGCAAAAGAAGAAGAATAATGAGCAGCAGACGGAAAAATCCACATCCGCAGCGCGCGGTGAACGCGAGGACGGTTTTGGTGGTGAAAGAAGAGCAACCACCGGTGTTGTGTTTGAAGATTCCTGACGAGGATGAAGTCGTTTTTGAAATCGAGCAGCAAAAGGAGATACGAAAAGAAATGACGACGACGACGAAGAGAGGGAAGAGGAAGAGAGGGCACGAGTGCGATGTTTGCGAGAAGGTGTTTGGATATCCATCCCAATTGGAAAGACACATGCGTATTCACACGAACGAGAAACCGTACGAATGTGATGTGTGCGAGAAACGTTTTAGTCGATCTGGTCATTTGCAAGCCCACATGCGCATTCACACGAACGAGAAACCGTACGAATGTGAAGTGTGCGATAAAGCTTTTCGTGAATCTGGTGATTTGAAAAAGCACGAGCGTATTCACACGAACGAGAGGCCGTACGAATATGATGTGTGCGAGAAGCGCTTTCGTAATTCTAACGTTTTACAAAGGCACATGCGTATTCACACGAACGAGAAACCGTACGAATGTGAAGTGTGCGATAAAGCTTTTCGTGAATCTGGTGATTTGAAAAGGCACATGCGTTGCTGCCATTAGCTCTTCTTAATATACTCCCAGTACATACATACATACATACCAGTAAGACGGCACCTTTACGCCTTTAGTATCACGTGCTTTAAACCGAATACTTTTTAAAGATCAAAAACACCATTTTCACTGCGAACAAAACGAGACAGAGAGAGCAGAAAGCACTCGTTTTTCTCCATTTCCACTTCACGCGCATTATCGCACACACACAAACGCAAAATCAAAATGTCCGACCCTCCTCCCGATGAGGAAGAACAAAAAGACTTCCCCACGATTACGTTCGACCCGAAATTGGAATCGTTCTTCGACGGTTTGTTCACCGCCGACGGAAACGACGACGGAAAATCCAATTTTCGTCGTGACGGCGCCGTCACGAATGGCAAAACGAAGAAGAAGAACACAGAGAGAGGAGAAGGAGACGACGACGGACAAAGAAAAACGACGAAAAGGATGTCGTCCTCCTGGGATTTCTCTAAATATAAAAGCGAAGCCGAGGAAGAGTTGAAACGCGAGGACAAGACGAGCGTGGACGAGAAGATTCAGAGGAAAAGGAGAGAGAGAAAAGAGGAGAGTTCGAGCGAGGAAGAGGAAGAGGAAGAGGAAACGCCGGCGTGGCAAGGGAACACCACCACGAGAGAAGAAGGAAAAGGAGGAGGAGAAGACGACGAAGAATTAACGAGCGATGATGATGACGGTGATGATGATGATGATGATGATGAAGATGCGACGGGACGCGCGAAGATGAAGAGCGTTAAAGAAAAGACAAAGAAGACATCCTCCTCGAAGAGTTCCAACAAATCATCCAAATCGGAAAAGAAGTACACGGAACGCGCCGTTGCAAAAGACGGGACGACATTTTCCGCGCAGTGTTTTAGTGATTTGCACTTATCGAGACCGTTGTGCCGAGCGTGCGAGAAGTTAGGATACGTGACGCCGACGCCGATTCAAGCGGCGATTATTCCAATCGCGCTCACCGGGAGAGACGTGTGCGGGCGAGCGCAAACCGGGAGCGGGAAGACGGCGGCGTTTGCGTTGCCTTTACTGGAAAGGATGTTGCACAGACCGAAGAACGCGGTGAGTGCGATACACGTCGTGATAATGGTACCGACGAGAGAGTTAGCCGTGCAGTGCGCGCAAATGATTCAGCGGTTGGGCGAATATACGAACGTGCAAGTGGCGACCATCGTCGGCGGGTTATCCATGGAAAGGCAAGCGGCGGCGTTGAGGCAAAGACCGGAAATTGTCGTCGCGACACCGGGTAGATTGATCGATCACGTGAGGAACACGCACTCGTTTGGTTTCGAGGACGTCGCCGCGGTCGTTTTAGACGAAGCCGATCGGTTATTAGAGATGGGCTTTTTAGAGGAGATTAAAGAAATCGTGAGGAACATGCCGAGACAGAGACAAACGTTGTTATTCAGCGCGACGTTAACGAGCGCGGTGGAGGAGTTGGCCAGTTTATCCATGAGAAACCCAGCGCGATTGTCCGCGGATTCCTTGGGCACCACGCCGATGACGTTAACCGAGGAAATCGTGAAAATCAAACCGCAATTCGTGGCCAAGAAAGAGGCGCATTTGTTATCGCTCTTATCGAGATCGTTCAAAGGGAAACAAACCATCGTGTTTGCGAAAACAAAAGTCCAAGCGCACCGATTGAAAATAGTTTTAGGTCTTTCAAACATTAAAGCGTGCGAATTACACGGCGACATGACCCAAACGCAACGATTAGCCGCGTTGGAAGACTTTAGATCCAACGCCGAAACGAAAATTATGGTCGCCACGGATGTTGCCGCGAGAGGTTTGGACATCGCCTCGGTCGATTTGGTCGTTTCGTACGACGCGCCGAAGAACGTGGCGTCGTATTTACACAGAGTCGGGAGAACAGCACGGGCTGGGAGGAAAGGGATCGCCATCACATTCATGGAAGAATACGACAGAGCGTTGGTGAAGACGTTGCAAAAGAGAGGTCAAAAATTGCAATCGAGAATCGTGCCCAGAGACGTGGTGGACGAATGGCACGAGAAAATCGAAGGCTACGCCGCGCAAATCGAAGAAATAGAAGAGGAAGAGCGAGCGGAAAAGCACATGCAAAAAGCCGAGATGGAAGCGACGAAAGCGGAGAACATGTTGGAACACGCGAACGAGATTAAATCGAGACCGAAAAAGACGTGGTTTGAAAGCGAGAGAGATAAGATGGCGAATAAGAAAGCCGCGGCGAAAGTGATGGGGAAGCAAGGCATAGATTTACTCGAGGACGATTTGGAATTAGGCGATATGCCTTCAAGGTTTGGTGGTGGGAAAAACGACAACGAAAAGAATAAGAAGAAACGAAAGAAGAGCGACAAAGAAGACGAGAGCGAGCTCACGAACCCGTCTCGTCTCCCGTCTTCCAAAAAAGGCCGCCGCGCGTTAGCCGCCAAGCAGCGCGCGCAAAAAGAAAACGAATACGACGACGAATACGCCGACTCCGACGACGAAACTGGTAAAACCAAAACCAAAATCAACCGAACGCGAAAAGTCACGCAAGGCGTCAAATCGGTCAAGAAACTCGAACGGGACGCGAGATTACAAGGCGTCACGGGAAAAAAAGCGCTGAACGCGTTCAAAGCCATGAATAATAATAACAACAACCAAAAGAAGAAGAAGGAGAATAAAAAAGAGACGACCACCGACACCAAACGCTCCTTCGGGAAAAGAGGTTTTGACGAGAAACCACCGAAACGTAAAGTAAACGCGAGCAAATCTAGGCACAAAAAACGACGTTAGTTAAAAAAATCCGTGTTGCAATTGAATGTTGAAGTTAGGATTGTGACTCTAACACCCCCTCCGCAAGACTAACTTCCCATATGCCGTGTGCCGATTCTCAGATGATGTCAGCATGGATTGAACATATATAATAGGCTGACGTTTCATTTTTATTTTGTATTTTTTCTCTCGTATTTTCGTCTTTGGGTTGTGACTCTCACAAATGCAAACGTGGTCCCTCGTAACGGTATTTAATTGAGCGCCACATACGCATAAATATCTCGCGATCTGTCTCGCGAGACAATTTTTCCACCACAAAAACTCTAAAGCGCGGCGTACTGTACACCGAGAAAAGACAGAGGCTTTCGACAAGGAGGAGGAACAACAACAACACAGAGTACTACGAACACATTCAGACACGCACAGAAAACAGAGACGGAGAAGAGAGCAGCGTTACTCTGGCATTACTCCTGCGATACGATGCCGACGACGTGTGCGTCGTGCGTTGTTTCTCAACATCATCGACATGGAAAATCGAAACGTCGTCCTTTTCCGCAAAAGAGATCAAATCTTTTGACGAACAACAACAACGACGCGCGTCGTTTACGTCGTCCTTTCAATACTCACGCGCTCGTGGACGATGATAACACACGCAATAATGATAACAGATCCGCCGAGAATATTTTGGAAAAGATGCCGAAGATGCTGGAACCTCCGCAGAGAGATACCGGCATACCGAGCGAATTGGACATCAACATCGACATAGATGCCGGTACGATATTTAGGGTTTTTGTCTTTGTGTGTGCGCTTTCTCTCGAGGAACAACACGTTAAACGCTTTTCTCTTTCTCTGTTTCTTCTGCGAAGAACAACAACGCAGCATCTGTGTACCGATTTACTGAGATTGTCGTATCTTCTCTTCTTATATAACAGAACACACGAAAAAGATGAAAGGTATCGATCCGGAAACCGGGAACTCGTGGTTCCGGGAAAGCGGCGTCGATCGAGGCGAA
>Ga0209090_10002718_pt1 | contig 11173 bp, 17 predicted proteins | sample ArcticOcean_MG_C_9_FD_187432 | JGI IMG/M metagenome (GOLD analysis project Ga0209090, IMG submission 187432) | Marine microbial communities from western Arctic Ocean - ArcticOcean_MG_CB2_152 (SPAdes) (version 2) | ecosystem: Environmental > Aquatic > Marine > Oceanic | place: Arctic Ocean... | reverse complement strand
CAGTTCAATTGATTCGAGAATTTGATAGCAGTATGATAGACATCACCTTAGATAGAGTAGATGGTCATAAAATTAATATAAATCAAAAAGGTAGCGTTGCGCCGGAGATAAGAACAGATGAAGCGGGTTATACTTCTACTATTGATATTAATATTCAGTAGTACTGTTGCATATGCTGAAGATGTTTTTATTCTTCATCAGAGTTATGGCAACACTCATCAAAAATGGAAGAACAGATTAGAAGATGCTGGTCATACAGTTACTATGGGAAGTTCTCTTCCTAGTGTTACGACTAGTTATGAGCAAATATTTGATATAAGATATTCGATTAACTTATCCTCAGCAGAAGAAACAGCGTATAAAGCTCTGCTAGCAAGAGGAGGAACCTTGTATCTTCAAGGTGAAAATCCTCACGCCACTCTTAATCCTCGTAACCAAAATATAACAGAATTTATTAAAGATGAATTGGGTGGAGGAAATGTAGTTTATAATAACTCCACATACTCTGGTAATTCGATTACGACATTTAATACATCTCAATCTTATATTGCTAATCATAGTGGTAGTCTTACTTGGTCTGCCGGAGGAATTTTAACTTCGGTTGGTGATGGTACATGGTTGGCTAAAGATAGTAGCGGTAATATTGTTGTAGCAGTATGGTATGGCGAGAGTTTAAACAATGCGTATAGTGATGGTATAGTTTTTGTATTCACAGATATTAACTATGCATCTCATAGCTCATATTATACTAATAACAACAAAGCATTTATGAATGCATTGCGTACTGCTATAGCAAGTACATTCAACCAACCAACTAGCGCTGTAACCATATCAGCAGCACAAACTACAAAAAGAACTGCTGCAATAAATGCTAGTATAGAAAGTGGTTGTAATATTTGTATAGTACAATCAGGTGCCAATCCCACAATTAACATACAACAAGATGGTAATAATAATTTTATTGTAGATAAAGATTGGTCAGGGCCCGCTACTTTAACAGGAGACAATCTCGTATTAACTATAAAACAAGGCAACGTAACTACAACTGGCAGCAGTGATGAGAATGGAATAGGGTTGTTTATAAATGGTAACAACACAAATTTAACAATAAGTCAAGGAGATCATGCAAACGATCAAGGAGAGCATAAAGCAGTATTAGATATTAATGGAGCTTCTAATGTTATGAACCTTACTCAATATGATGGTGGAACATTATCAAAACACTTTTTTGAGGCAGACGTAGATGGTGGTAGTAATAATTTCACGATCACACAAAAAGACAATGGACAGAAAACAATGTTCTTAGATGTAAATGGAAATAGTAATGAAGGAACTTTTATACAAGAAGACACTGGAACTCACTATCTTGACGTTACATTAGATGCAGATCATGAGGTAAATATTACTCAACGTGGTAGTGGTAATCATGGAGCAAGAGTTAACTTAGATGGTCACAGTACTGATTTTGATTTAATTCAACAAGGTAGTAGTGCTCAATATTATGATTTAGACAATACCTGTAGTAACGCTTTAGGTTGCACGATAAATACAACGCAAGGAAACTAATATAATGACAGAGCTAATGCTACTATTAATGGTGTGGATAAACGGAGCGACCGGGCTACCGATCCCTACAAATACTCCAAGCATACAATTTGTCAGTGATGTTGAAATGTTTCGTATTGCACATCAATGTGATGACGATAAACTTGCATCGCAATGGTGTGATGACATTGCTGATTCCAAAAATAAAAACTTGATAGCTAATACTCCTATCGCACTATATAATAATGAACAGAAGACAATCATATTAAAGGATCAGTGGAACCGTAAGACAATCAAGAACCAGAGCATTCTACTCCATGAACTTGTTCACCATATGCAGTATGAATCAGGGATTGAAAGCGATTATCCTTGTAGGGGAGCGATTGAGAGGGAAGCGTATGAAGCGCAGAATAAGTGGCTAAAAGAGCTTCATGATACTGATATTTTCGTTGTCCTTGATCTAGGAAAGATGTACTATATTACTATTACTAATTGTACAATGTTTTCACATCATGACACATAGGGGGATGTCTTTTGATGACGGAAAAGACAATGGAAGAAAGAATTACGGATATTATTGATGAATATGTTCAGCCTAGTGTAACATTTCATGGTGGTTTCGTATCATTACATGAATGGGATGAGGATAATGGTATAGCATATATATTCATGTCTGGTGCTTGTTCTGGGTGTGCAATGTCATCAGTAACATTGAAGCAGGGTGTAGAGGGTCTATTGCAACACTATATTCCAGAGATTTTATCGATTGAAGGGGTTGATGATCCTAATTCAGAGGTGCAGCCATTCTACGATAGCGGGAAATAAAAATGAAGAAGTGGCTTATATCATTATCAGTGATTTTAGTATTATGTGGCATACGTTTCGCTGACCCTTGGTTTCTCGATATGGTTCGCCTGAAGGCAATGGATCAACACCAACGCAATCAAACAACACAGATTCTTGATACTACAGTTACCATAGAGATTAACAACCAGACGATTAGGGAACGTGGTCAGTGGCCATGGGACAGAGAGACGCTCGGTAAAGAGATTATCAAACTCTATGAAGCAGGTGCTGGTCTTGTTGTTGTACCCATTCTATTCGCAGACCCAGACCGTGGCGGTAAGGACAAGTTCTTTGCTGACGTGCTCAAAGACACTCCTACTATCATTGGACAGGCGCCTAGTACTGACAACAGTGCTTCTGGTGTAGTGCGTGGTGTTGCTTCTATAGGACACCCTTGGAAACCTTGGGTGTACAGATATCCTGGCGTTGTCGGTCCTATTCCAGAACTAGCTGAGAGTGCTCAAGCTGTTGGTATGATGGTAATCTCACCAGAAGCAGATGGTGTTATTAGACGTATGCCTCTGGTAGTCGCAGTAGGTGGAAAGTTATATCCATCTATTAGTATGGAAATCCTACGGATGGCTGCCGGGGACATATCGTTTCAGATGAAGACTGGCCGTGCTGGTGTAGAGAAAGTACGCATACCAAAGTACAAGATGATTGACACAGATGCCAACGGTAACATATGGTTAGATTTTCAATGGAAGACAGATACCTACCCATTGCATGAGAAGTTACCAGACCTCACAGGTAAGATTGTAATACTAAGTATGACTGCTTCTGGTCTAGGAAGCCCCGTAGCAACTCCTGTAGGGGTCATAGAGTCACATGATCTTATCGCTGCATCACTTGCTACTATGATGACAGGACGAAACATCACTCGCCCATTTTGGACTGACCTTGCAGAATTAACCGTCAGTGGTGTTGGTGCGTTAATTCTAACGGCTGTAGTTCTCACACTTACATGGTGGTTTGGAGCAGTGTTGCTGCCGCTGTTCCTTGTCGGTTCGTTCTATGGTTCAGCATATCTATTCACAGAATATAGTTATCTAGTGGATTGGTCATATCCTGTCCTTACTATGTTTGTAGTTTGGGCTGTATCAGCATTTCTAAGATTCATGGAAGAATACAAACAGAAGATGGAAATCAAAAAACAGTTTGCTGGTTATGCGAGCCCAACTGTTGTTAGATTACTACAAGAAAATCCATCACTAATCAAAGATGGTATGAAAAAGGAAATCAGTATTTGCTTCTCTGACCTTCGAGGCTTTACTCCATTGGGTGAAAGTTTCGGGGATGACGTGAAGGGACTGACACAGATTATGAATGGATATATGGATGCAATCACACAGCCCATTCTAGATTCAGATGGTATGGTGATTAAGTATATTGGTGATGCGAGTATGCATATCCACAATGCACCGATAGATGATCCAGACCATCCCAAGAGTGCAGTCAAGACTGGGTTAGCTATGTTAAAGGCAGTAGAGAAGTTCAATGATAAAATTACATCAGAGGGCAGACCACCTATAGGTATGGGTGCTGGTATCAATACTGGCCTTGGATATCTAGGAGAGATGGGCAGCACTAAACGACACAGTTATGACGTACTAGGAGATTCTGTTTCAACTGCTGCTAGAATTGAAAGTAAGTGTAAGGAATATGGTTGTCTGCTGTTGGTTGGTGAATCCACCTATGATAAAACTAAAGATGACTTCTTCTATTTGAAGGTTGATGAACTAGCAGTAAAGGGTAAGACGATAGGTATTCGAATCTATACCGTTCTTAGTGATATGGATTGGATGATGAAAAATACTAATTGGACTATGGCAGAAACCCAGCATGAGAAGATGCACGACTATTATAGTTCCCAACAATTTGATCATGCCATCCGATTGTGTAACGATCTAATGGATCACTTTGATGGTAGGATGAAGAATTATTATATTATGTGGATAGAGCGTTGTGAGTTTATGAAAACACAACCGCTTGAAAAAGACTGGAACGGAGTGTTCATTGCAACAACCAAATAGGAGAGTATAATGAGCAAGAACTTTTTTCCATTAAAAACAGGTCATGGCCCATCTGATGAATATTTTAAGAATTTAGCAGTTTGGCATGATATTGATTTGGTGAAAGCATTCTTCATTGGAGCTTTAATTAGCCCCATTATTTTATTTTTGATTTGGGAGTTATTTAATTGAAAATAGTACTTGACATTCTCTCATTTTTATTGTATAGTGTATATAGTGAAAGAAAAGAAAGATAAATATTGTTATGGACCCATATCTACACACGATAATCGCACTAGGTTGTATGGCTGGTTGCTATTATGCCGGACATTTTTTGGCAACAAAAAAGAGTTTTAAACCTTTAGTTGAAGGATTGCTAGACAGACTGGAAGCGGATGGTTTTATCTATACCACCACCGACAAGGATGGTGAGAAGGAACTTATTACTATTTCAGAGGTAATTGCTAAAACATTGCGAGATTCAATAAAATAATCAAAATGACCTTGACAATTTTGTTATGATATGATACATTGGTGACTATGCACATATTACCAGTATATTTTACAACTACAAACACCCGTAAACGTAAGAAACCTAAGAAGCCTGCCTCTTTGATTGAGGCAGAGCGTCAACACGCAAAGTTTATTAAGAAGATGGGTATAGGCATTCGTAGCTCAGTTGGAATAGAGCAACGGTCTTCTAAACCGTGGGTCACAGGTTCGAGTCCTGTCGAGTGCGCCAATAAACGGAGTGTAGCGCAGCCTGGTAGCGCACCTGCTTTGGGAGCAGGGGGCCAGAGGTTCGAATCCTCTCACTCCGACCAGATTCCCCTATCTAATGACATACCTGTAGGTGTTGCACCGAAGAAAGAATTGATTCCACATAATTTTACTATTGCCCCGGCATATAATAAAGGGCCGTATCAAGTAATAAGTAAGAGTAACATAAAGGATATTGGAAGATGAGAGTTGATGTAAGAAATAATAATGTCGATCAGGCATTAAGGGTTTTAAAGAAAAAGTTGTTGTTGGATGGATTCTTTAATGAACTAAGAGAACGAGAATGTTTTGTATCAAAGGGTGACAAACATCGCCGAGGAAAGGCTGCTGGTATTCGTAGATTTAAAAAAGAACAGAAAAAACGTATGGAAGAATTGGGATATTAAAATGGCTAGAAAGAATAAAATTGCTGTTAAGACTGATAATAGTAATTGGCAGGCACCCAAGGTTCGTAAGAAACGTAAACCTATGTCGGAAGAGCAGCGGGTTGCAGCTGCAGCACGTTTAGAAAAAGCGAGGGAGAAACGCAAAGAGAAAAATCCTGATTATGGACAAAGTTCGCTTCCACTAGCTTTAAAAGATTTACCAGAGGATCATCCAAGACATCCTAAAAAAGTTAAGGATTGGATTAAAACTCAAAAAGACCTTGCTAGTTCAGCACGAAGTGCTATAAAACAAAAAATAAAGGGAGCAGAAGCGCAATTAGCCAGTCATGAAGGATATATAAGGAATATGCAAAGATATCTTAGGGATGGTGATTGGGTTGATGATTTTTATGGTGAGCATCAAGAGAACAAAATTAATTACCGTTGTGTTGCAATGGCATTTTATGATGATGGAACACCTAAAAGGAGTATGGGTGTTTATTATTCAGATTTGGGCTGTAAGTACACTCAAGAAATTTTTAACGAAGAGGAAGGCATTTCTAATGGCGGATCAGAAAAACGGAAACGCAAAGGAAAACGAAAACGTAATACAGGGCCCGTGGCCAAAGTCAAAAAGAAAGGTTAAAATTCCTGATGAGGAACTTCTTGAATTACGAGAAAATTTGGAATTTGCTGAAGAGCTTAATCAAAAAGTAATTATCCATATGGTTCAAATGTTGGGCGAAAATGGTATTAATGTTGGTGATGTATCTTTTATTCGTGATTTAGGATTAATAGTTGAAATGACAAAAGGAAGTATATATAGAAGTATGGGAATTCCCCATCCAACACATACATTTTTCGAAACTGTTGTAGACGTTAATGTTGATGAAGATGACAACACTATTCACAGCGAGATTGATTTAGACATGCTAGAAAAATTTGTTGAGATGAGTAAATATTTAGAAGATGATGATGAGGATGATGACCCCGAAATTTCATAAGCCATTTAGTCCTATTATTATGGAAACAGAAGCACCAAAGAGATTTATTGATACAATCAATAAAACTGCTGATAAGGTGCTTGGTAGTGAAGCTGAGAGTGTGGAATGGGATTGGTCACACAAGCTTGTTGGTAAGGTACATAAAGAAGTACTAATTCCCATAAAAGGCAAAGATGATAAGGAGTTTCTTTTAAATGTGATGAAGTCTGGATGTTTAGATTATCTAAAGGAAGCTATAAAAGTGGGTAATCATCATACATGGAAGAAAATTGCTGGTGATGCAACTCCAACATTGGATAATATTCATCTAACTCATAGTTGGGTAGTCAGCCAATATGCTGGAGAATATAATCCTTGGCATCATCATACTGGTGATTTCTCGGCAGTTATCTATCTTAAACTACCACCTAACATGCACAAAGAAATAGAAGAAGATTATGAGGATCATTATCCAGCAAATGGATTAATAGAATTTATGTTTGGTGAAAATCAAGGATTTAGAAGTGACAATGTGAAGTTTAAACCAGAAGTGGGAAAAATGTTGGTATTCCCATCATGGTTGAAACATTTTGTATATCCCTTTAAGAGTGAAGGTGAGAGAAGGAGTATGAGCTTTAATGCTCATATGTTTGTGCCAGAATGATATTAGTTGATATGAATCAGATTTCTCTTGCAAGTATGATGATGCACTTGCATATGAGTAAGTCTAAAGAGATAGATGAAAATATGGTGCGTCATATGATTCTCAATTCACTACGGATGTACCGTACCAAATATTCATCTGAATTTGGAGAGTTGGTTTTGTGTTATGACTCTAAGCATTATTGGAGGCGTGATTACTTTCCAGAATATAAATTTAGCAGACGAAAGGGTAGAGAAAAATCTGATCTTGATTGGAATGCAATTTTCTCTTGCTTAAATCAAATCAAAGATGAACTTAGGAATAATATGCCATATAAGTTTATAGAAATATATGGCGCAGAAGCTGATGATGTTATCGGTGTTCTTTGCTCAGAATATTCAGAAGAAATCATGATAATTTCTGGAGACAAAGATTTCATTCAGCTTCAAAAATTTCCTAATGTAAAACAATTCAGTCCAATCACTAAGAAAACAGTAAATGGTGAAAACCCTGGCGCATATCTTAAAGAACATATCTTTAAGGGTGACACCAGCGATGGAGTACCTAATGTATTATCTCCTGACAATACATTTACTGACGGCCTACGACAAAAACCATTAGGTAAAAAGAAAATTGCTTCATGGATGGAACATAATTTTGAAGATGTTGCTCCTAATGATGAAGTGAAAAGAAACTATCAAAGAAATCGTAAATTGATTGATTTGACATACACACCAGAAGAACTTTCTTCAGAGATAATTAATACATATAAGGAAGCTCCATATGGTGATCGAAGCAAACTACTAAATTACTTTATACAAAAACGGTTGAGAAATCTCACAGAATCTATAGGAGAATTTTAAAATGGATTTACTAATTTCAGAAATTTTGGAACAAGTTTCAAAGGTTAAAACTAAGAAAGAAAAAATTAATATTCTACGGGAGCATGATCACCAATCTTTGAGAATGGTTATCAAGTCTTCTTTTGATCCAAATATTGTATGGTCCTTACCAGAAGGTGATGTTCCATACAAACATAATGATGCTCCAGCGGGAACAGAGCATTCTTCTTTATCGTATGAATCTCGTAAGTTATATCATTTCATTAGTGGCGGAAATCCTCAAATTAATCAGAACAAGCGAGAATCAATGTTTGTTCAACTATTAGAGGGACTTCATGAAAGTGAAGCGTCACTTCTGGTTGCTGCAAAGGACAAGAAATTGCATCAAATGTATAAGGGTCTTTCTGCTCCTGTAGTCAAGGAAGCATTTAATTGGAATGATGAGTATATGGTTGATGATCATCATGTTTATCCTCAAACGCCAGGAGCAGCAAACGGGTGAAAAACGATGCCTTTAACAAGAAAACGAATAATATATGATCGTTCTGATGAAAAACCGTATATGATTCGACATCATCTGATTTTCAGAGAAAAATCAGAACATTTAGAGAAGAATGTGAAAGTGCCATTCAACGCATATATTCACAAAATTCTTCTCTCTGATGAGCCTGTTTTGCATGATCATCCATGGAATTGGGGTGCATTTATCATTGGTGGAGGATATCACGAACATACACCAGAGGGCACCTTTTGGAGAGGGCCAGGATCGTGGAGAACCCAAAAATCCACAGATTTGCATTGGTTGGAACTAAACGAGAACAAACCTTGTTGGACCCTGTTTTGGCACGGTGCTAGGAGTCGAATTTGGGGGTTTCATACTGATGATGGCTGGACAGATTATCGAACTTTTTTACAGAATCGTTTAGAATCAAGGACTTAGCGGCTACGATTTCTCTTGACATATCCTGTTTTATGGTCTATACTTAGGTATAAACTGAGAAAACGAAGGAAAATACACCATGAACAACGAAATGACTGCCCTGATTGAGAACATCAAAAAGGACTATTTTGAGTGGACCACTGGTTGTGCTGCGGCCGCTGGACGGTGCATTCTCAACGAAACCAATAAGATGATGATCGATAGGTTCAACGAGAATCTGACCTACAAGGTGGGAAACAAATACATCAAGGTCATCAACGAAGGTGGTGGCGTTTGGGGTTTTGTTGTCAATACCGATAATGATAAGAAGTTTCGGAAGGGTGACATTCTGAAGGCTGCGGGTTACAACGCTCCTGCTCGGAACGCTGCACGGGGAAACATCATTGACGGTGGTTATACCATTCGGTGGACTGGCCCCCTGTATCTGAAATAATTTGAGGAAATTATGATACTTCACATTAAAGGTTCCAATAAGGCGTTTCGCAAGTTAGTCGAATCTGCCACTTGGTTCTATGCTGAGAAATTGATGGGCAAGAGGCTCATGGAAAGTCTGGAAATTACCATCAATCTCAAGAAAAATCTTCTTTCTAAGGAAGGCTTCGAAGGAACAGCGATATGGGAAGATGACGGTTATCGTCCCAGAGAGTTCACTATCGAACTTGATACTACCGTAAAAATTAGAAATCTTCTGATTACTCTTGCTCATGAAATGGTTCACGTCAAACAGTGGGCAAAAAACGAGATGTATGAGTATATGAATGTAGCGGGGATGGTTCGGTTTAAGGGTGAAAAGGTCCATATGGAAATAACTGATTATTGGGATTATCCTTGGGAGATAGAAGCCTATGGTAAACAGTTAGGTTTGTTTGTTCGGTTCTGTGAATATATGGATTTTGACCGTGATGATATGAAAGAGGAAGCATAATGAGTAAGATGAAAAATTGGATGATGGACATGGAAGAGTTGATTGAAGAGTCTATTGCTATCAACGGTGTCAAAAATGAAAATGATGTTCTGGCATATGTCAAAACCAACATGGACATTGTGGATGAAAAATTTGTGAAAGAATATACCACTAAAATTCTTGGTGAGTTTTAATGAATCTTGTTACAATGGTCTTGGCAGGGGTTGTTTCAACTACTGCTATTCAAGCACAACAGATTCCAGATAGAGCTCCAGAGTGTCTTGCGTTAAATATGTATCATGAAGCTAGAGGACAAGGAACTGCTGGTCTTTTTGCTGTATCTGCTGTGGTATTAAATCGTGTCAATGATTCACGGTTTCCTAATAGTGTCTGTGAAGTTGTTGAGCAAGGCCCTATTAGAGAGAGTTGGAAAACTAGGCAACATAAAAATTTATCATCAAGTAAACGAAAATATTATCCAATAAAAAATAGGTGTCAATTCTCATGGTATTGTGATGGGAAAAGTGATGTGCCTCGTAACAAAAAAAAGTATCAAGAGTTACTTGACTTATCCAAAGCAATTATGTATAATGAGATATCATTTGTAGATGTTACAGATGGTGCATTGTTTTACCATGCAGATTATGTAACGCCTGGATGGGCAAAAACAAAACAGAAAACCGTGGAAGTACAGGATCATATTTTTTATAGATGGAAGAAATAGTGGCGGATAAAAAACCTTCTGTGGTAATGTTTTCTGGTGGAATTGATTCTACAGCTGTACTAAAAGAATTATTAGTAGAAACGGATAAGAATATATACGCTCATCATATCCATATAATTAGTGGTGAAGGCCAAGGTAAAAGATATAAAGCAGAAACAGCAGCAGTAAACCAAATCATACCTTATATGAAAAAAACTTATAGAGATTTTAATTATAGTGAAAGTACAATAGATATTCTACAAATTTTACCTCTTATAGCTAATTTTCCTAGACTAATAAAAGAACGAGTCTGGGAATACCATTCTCACCAAACCCGGCGAGGGAGAATATGGGATATTAAAATATGCGCTTATATGGGTTCAATATTAGCAAATTATATTGATGCAATAGAAATATATTCAGGCGACCGATATGGCATACCGCCGGAAGGTGTAGCAAATCAGGTTTTATTAAATAATTTAAAAGGTAGTGATAAAATATCAGAGGGTGTGTGGTATCCGCATGATCCTGTAACAATAACCCTATTGAATGGAAATGAATCTAAAATTAAAAGTATACAATATTTAGGAAAGGAGTTATTGGATATGAC
>Ga0209090_10002713_pt1 | contig 11182 bp, 3 predicted proteins | sample ArcticOcean_MG_C_9_FD_187432 | JGI IMG/M metagenome (GOLD analysis project Ga0209090, IMG submission 187432) | Marine microbial communities from western Arctic Ocean - ArcticOcean_MG_CB2_152 (SPAdes) (version 2) | ecosystem: Environmental > Aquatic > Marine > Oceanic | place: Arctic Ocean... | reverse complement strand
CGGCAAACCTTAAGGAGGAAACGACGAAAGAGGAAGAACCGACGGAGGAAGAGAACGAGTTGATCGGGGCGATGTTGGATTTAGAGTTTCGATGTTCCAGACCGGCACCGAAAAGACCAAAATTGGTGAATGGTTTAGAAGAAATCGCAGAGCAGTTAGAGATTGAACGCATGACGGCGCAGTCGTGCAAGCATTGCGGCCAGAGCGGGCACGACGACGAGGAGACGTTTCTCGTGTGCGACGGATGCGACCAAGGCTTTCACACGTACTGTTTGTCGCCGCCGCTACAAAAGGTGCCGAAAGGGAAATGGTTTTGCGTCGGATGCGAAGCAGCCGCGCGTGCTGTTGAATTCGAAGACGGAGCGGAGTATACCATCGATGGATTTCGAGAGGCGTGCGCCGCGTTTGATTTAGCGTTTTTTGGTAGGAACAATCCGCAACAAACACAGATGCTTTTAGCGCAACAACAGCAATACGGTTCGTTCACCATTCCGTGCGGAGACGTGGAAGAGAGTTTTTGGCAGATGGTTGAAGAAGGGTCGCACGAGAACGTGGAGGTTCGATCCGCGGCGGAAATCGACACCACGAGACGAGGCTCCGGGTTCCCGAGAATGCGAGACGCGCCTTCTTCTTTTGCTACAAAAAAGAAGTCTGGCGGCGGTGACGACGACGACGAGGACAACGACGGTAATAATGATAAAATGGAGGAAGAAGAAGAGGACGAAATGGTTGCAAAGATGCGAAAATCGCCGTGGAATTTGAATAACTTACCGGTGTTGAGAGGTCCGGGCGAACACGAAAGTCTATTAGCAAGTTTACCGGAACACGTGGCTGGTTTGTCGCAACCGTATTTATACGTCGGGTCGACGTTTGCTTCGACGTGTTGGCACGTGGAAGAAAATAATCTGTATTCAGTCACCTATCAACACGCGGGCGCCGCGAAAATGTGGTACGCAATTCCCGCGGCTTCCTGCGAGGCGATGGAGAACTCGTTCAAACGAGCCGTTCCGGATTTATTCGGAAACCAACCGGATACGATGATACACGTAGTCACGATGCTTCCACCGTCTACTTTACGAAACAACAACGTGCCGGTATTTCGCGTCGAGCAAAACCCGGGTGATTTTATCGTGACGTTTCCAAAGAGTTACCACGCGCAAGTCGATTGCGGGTTCAACGTTAGCGAGAAAGTAAACTTTGCGCCTCCGGATTGGTTATCGCACGGCACCGACGCGGTGGAGCGATATCGATCGTGTCGAAAACTGTCGATGTTCTGTCACGAGCGGTTGTTGTGCGATAGCGCGGATACAACATCACCGAAACTTGGTGCAGAAGACGAAGATAAAGATGAAGGAAAAGAAACGACGACGATTAGCGAGAACACCGCGAGGTGGTTGTTACCGGAACTTCGAACGATGATGAACGAAGAACGCCAAGCGAGGGAACAGCTCGCCGCGGATGGGACCATCAGATCGAAGTTAGTTGTCGATAAGAAGAAGAAGAAGTCGTCTTCATCGTTGCCGTCGTCGTCGTCGTCGTCTGAAGCCGAAGCTGTAGTTATAGTCAAGAAACCAAAAGAAGCTCGATTGCGAACGTCGCCGCGAACCGCCGAGGATGATCCGGAATGTACCATCTGTCGCTCCATATTACACCTCTCCGGCGTCGTGTGTAAATGCAACGTCGGGCGGAAAGCGTGTTTGAGGCATTGCGCGGAATTATGCGAATGCGCGGCGGACAACAGAGTTCTTTTCTACCGCAAAACGTTGGAAGATATCGAGAAGCTCGTTTCGACGGTTGAGAAATCTACCTCGGCGGAGCATCGGAAACAAATCAACGCGGACTTCAAACCAGTCGCCTGCGGCAAAGCTAGGATTACTAAAGCCAATGCCTGGGTAAAGAAAGTTAAACAAGCCTTGGAGAAAGCTCCGATGCCGGAAATTGCAGATTTGCAAAGTTTAGCAGTCGCGGGAGAAGAGTTTGTTTGGGGCGGAAGCGAGATGGCGGAGACGCGCAAGTTGTCCGCGAAAATAGCGCTCGCCAAGAAGTGGCAAGTCGACTTGACGGTTTTGAAAGCTAGAATGAACGGCGAAGAGTTGACGGTAGGTGACGTCATGCTCGAGGACGATCTATCCGAAGAAGAGGACGATGTAGAAGGAGGAGAAGAAGGAGAAACAGAAAAAGAAGAGCGAGAAGACGAGGAGGAAAAAGACGCCGAAGGAGAAGCTGCTGAAAAAGCGCCAGCCGGGGCTGACGACGACCTCATGGTTATCGACGGAGAGAAGAAAGAAGACAGAGAAGATGCCGGTGCTACGGCGACTACGACGGCTAAACAAACAGCGGACGTGGACGACGAACAAAAAGTATCCAAGAAGGACAGAATTGTTCCTCGAATGAAGCTGGACCGATTGGAAGAACTGTTGTCGACGAAACCGGTCCCGATGACTGCGGCGGATTTGAAATCGTACACCAACTTGAAATCTGATGCCGAAAACATCGAAAAAAGAGTCGCAGACGCTTTAAAAGAGCAACCTTACCCTTCCCCGAGAACGTGCGAGAAGTTGTTGAAAGATTCTACGAAAATTTCCGTGGAGATTCCCAGTCACCATCGACTGTTCGAGCAGATTCAAAAAGCAACGAAATGGGCGGAAAAAGTTCGCGCCTCGCTCCCTGGTCGCGCGGGTCGTACCGGCAGAGGTGGTGGTCGTGCGAGTTACGAAGACCATAACGACGACGGCGACGATACCGCGGCAACTTTAGTACGAATTCATGATCTCGATGAGCTCGAAAAAGAATCGCACGGTTTACCGGTATCTTCAATGGAGCTGCAAACGCTCATCAAGGCGCGAGAAGAGACGCACACGTGGCGCGCTCGAGCCATTTCGCTTTTGGATACCAAAAATGCTCCCTTGTACGACGCGGAAATGTTGTTCAACGAAGGCAAAGAACTTGGTGTGTATTGCGACGAGATCACCACGATGGAAACCGCCGTCGACGACGCGTACGCTTGGGTCAATAAAGCGCTCAAGATGGACACGCCGACGACGTCAATCGATGAATTGAAGACACACTTGGAAGCTTCGAAAGCGCTCGCAATTACAGTTACCGAATCGACGTGGCTTAAGAACCGAATCACCGTTCGTCAATGGGCCCAAGACATTAAGAACATGCTCCTCGTGAAAGACCCGATCGACGACGCGATTAAGGCGGTGAAAGAAGGCGAGGAGTTACTCGACTCTGCAGACTACGAAGTCGCTCCAGACGAAGAGAAACTTTTGATAACTTTGAAAGGCCACGTAGACGCTGGGAAAAAATGGGAAGTAAAAGGTCGTCAAGCAGTTCAATGCGCGAATTCTAAGAGAGAAGCGGACAGGAAGTCTCTCGATGAAGTCGCCCAAATTGTGCGCGAAGGCGCGAGCATCCCTCTCAAACTCGAAGGGTTCGATTTTCTTCAAGAAACTGTCAACACCACCAAAGCGTGGCTCGAACGCGCGCAACCGTGCCTGAAAGGTAAACAGCTCACTCGACGTGGGACGGCGCAACCTCTACCGACGTTGGAGGAAGCGAAGCAGCTCGTCAAGGAGGCGCCGGACTTGCGCATCTACGTGAAGGAAGTCGCCGCTTTGATCGAACGCGTCGAAGACGCCGAATCTTGGAACGAAGAAGCGGAAGATTGCGTCTCGCGATGGCGCGAAGAAGGTGCGGAAATTACGTTTAAAGAATTGGAGTTATCGCACGAAGACTTCGGTTTGGAGTTACCAGCGATGGCTACGGTGAGAAAACGATTACGCGCGTTGGATTGGGAAGAGAAAGCAAGAGAGTGCTTTGCGTCTATTCTTGAGAGAATCGAAGGCACCGCCGGGACGTCGGAGAAAGGGATCGGCAAGTCGTCGAAAGCATCAAAGAAACAAGAGGAAGAGGTAGAAGATTTACCCGAAGATGCCTTATTGGACGAGCTTCACGAAGAAGCCGAAGACTTGGACGAACTCAATCCGAAACTTCTCGAAGAAGTCAACAAACGATGGAAACTCGTGGACGAGTGGCGTCAAAAAGCAGACGCAATGTTGAATCCAGAGTTGGATGAAAACGGCAGGCCAAAGCAAACGATCGGTCCGGACGAGTTGGACGCTTTAATTTCGGAAGGGAAAAACTTACCGGCGATTGTCGCGAAAGTGGACGAGCTCGAGGGGAACTTGGCGAATCACCAAGTTTGGTTTACAGCGGCGAGAGAGTTGTTGGCATCAGCTCCGGTTCCAGTAGCTGCTGCTGCGGGTGATGATGGTGCAGCTGGTGCGAAAGGAGCTGACGACGATGGCAAAGAACAAGAGAAGCAGAAACGACGCCCATTCTCGGACTTCAAAGATTTGTTGAAGGAAGTCGAAAGCGAAGGAGACGCGTTCATGTGCCCAGAACGAGCGCAATTGACCGCGGTTGTCACTCGATGCGAAGAGTGGAACGACAATCTGCGAATGGCTTTGTTGCGTCGTCCGGTAAGTAACACGAGCACCCCTCCCACCGTTGTTGGCCCTGCAGGAGAAGAGAGCAAGCAAGAAGAGGTGCAACTGAATTCCAAGCAAGTTCTGCAAACGATTTTAGAATCTATCCACGCGGCTATTTTGGACGTCACCGGGACTGGTATTCCTCCGGAAACCGAAGACGGTCAATTTTGTCTCTGCAGACAAGCCGGGGGCGTACAAATGCTCGGGTGCGACGATTGCGGCGATTGGTACCATTTGAAGTGCATCAACATTTCTGCTTCTGCGGCAAAAACGATGAACAACTACGTGTGCGCGCCATGCGTGGCAAAGAACGGAAAGCCGAAAGCGCTGTCCTTGGAGACGTATAAATCGGTCCATCGAACGAAACGGCCGAACATTTTAGCGTTGAAAAGAGCTTTGCAAGAGTCTGTGTCTTTTCCGTGCGAAATGCCCGAAGAAGAGTTGATTATTGAAATCGTCAACGCTCACGACGCGTGGTGCTTGCGCGTTCGCGAGTGCTTGCACAATCACCACGTCCTCGAAACCTCCACGTCCGCGGAGACGCAAGCCGCGCATATTGCGAGAGCAACGACCAGAAGAGAAGCTGAAGCGAGAGCGAGAAAGGTCAACGAGGCGCAAATGCGCGGTGCAAACCCGCACAACGCCGAATTGACGGCCATTCAGCACGTCATGCTCATGGGCCAATCTGTCACCGCCGCGGCGACGCAACGCACGATTGCTTTGCAAGGCGCGCAAGCCAATCCAACTTTACTTTCCGAAGAGTTGAAGAATATTACCATCAACCAACTCACTTTGCTGCAACAGTTTGGCGTTCAGTTGGCGTTGTGTCAAGCGCAGTTACACATGGCGCCGGCGATTTCGCACCCGCACATTGTCCACGTCTTGATTTTGCGAGATAGACACGCGAAGCTGATGGAGCAACTCGCGGTAGAGTTGAAGAAGGACGACGGGGAGCAACAGATATTGGCAGCGATTACGCAAGCGATGGATCCGAACGCACAAGTTGCAGTTCCTCCATCTGTTGCCGCCGCTAACGTCGAAAGAGAAGCGGCAGCAGCAGCAGCAGCAGCAGCGGCAAAGGAGAACGACGATTCAAAAGGAAAGGAGCAACCTTCGCCCGAGGAGGACGTGAAAAAGGAAGCCGGAGAAGCGCCGGCTGCCGCGCCGCCTGAGAAACCAGCGCCCGCGGCGAAAGGAGGCAAGAAAGGTAAAGCTGCGGCAAAAGGTAAAAAAGGCGCGAAGGGGAAGAAAGTTGCAGAAGAAGTTGAAGCTCCTGCGCCCGAAGCGGACAAGGAAGAAGAAGCTGTGAAAGAAGAGGACGCGGCGACGCCGATGGATGTAGGCAAAGATGCGCAAGCCGCGCAAGCCGCGCAAGCTGCTGCCATCGCAGCGCAAGCCGCCATGCAGCAACAGTTCGCGCAGCAACAACAGTTCCAGCAACAGCACGATCAACAATTTCTCGTTCACCAGCAACAGCAATTGCAGATGATGGGTGCGATGCAACCGCAACCGGGACAAGAACAAATGTTCGCCGCTGCGACAGCGCAGCATCAACTCAGCGGTACCGGTCCTGATGGTACGCAACAACCCGTCGGAATTGACCTGAAGAAACAAATCTTTGCGGGCATGAAAGGTGCATTAGCCATGGAATTGGAACCGGTCGAGGAGACGTTAGCGATGATGAGAGAAGTGTGCGGCCCGGCGTGGCGACAACGCGCCACGTCTTTAATGCGAGGCCCGCCGTTCCCAAAACTCATCGAGTTGCACGAACTGAAAGAGACCGCCGTAGCCGCTGGCCTTTGTCCAGGAGGTGGTGTCGATCCATTAGCCGATCGCGCTTTTGCCTTAGAATCCGCCGGTCAACTTTGGCTCGAACACGCCGCCACCGTCGTCGAAGATAAATCCATTCCAATCGAAGCCGCTCGCGTTCTTTTGCGCGAAGGTCGAGCGTTACCCGTGCATCTCAAAGACGAATTGGAGGAGTTGGGCGAACGATGCGAACTCTATTGCGTCTGTCGATCCGCGTACGATGCGAAACGATCGATGATTTGCTGCGACCGATGCGACGGCTGGTTTCACTACGAGTGCATCGGCATGCAACCGCCTGGCTTGGACGAGCAAGAAGAGGCGAATATTAAGTTTGCGTGCCCGCAATGTTGCGAAAACCAAGGGATTCCGTACGTGCCTTTCAGACCTCTTCGGTGATATACACCGCGAAGAAAAAATTTTATCTATCTATCTATCTATCTATAACAACATTTAGCATTAACGCAATAGTGATATAAAACTAGCTTACAACTTTTTAATTTAATATAATACAAACTTGAATATCTAGTGCGTCGTCTATCTCTCTCTCTCTCTCTTTGCGTCTTTTCTGGTTTTTAGTCTAAGAACTTCCCTCGTTTTAAAAGTTGCGACGGTTGCAAAATTTCTTGGAAAGCAACGATGTCCTCGTGTTCTTTTTCGTCGTCGTCGTCATCGCTGCTTTTCTTGTTGAAATCATCGTGCACGATCGGCGTTGTTGTTCTCTCCTCCCCTTCTTCTCCTTTCTTCTTTCGTAATCTGAACCGTTCGATTAACCCTTTCATGTATTTTGGCCTAGAATAATTCGCGACTGAACGACTCAACCAAATCGCACGCAACAAACGTTCCTCGTCTTCGCTCATGTCTCCTCGTTGTTCGTGTGATGATGATGATGATGATGCTATTCTCTTCTTTCTATCTTCTGTCGCGTGATATAGTAAAATAGCCGCCGATACGGATAAATTAAACGACTCCGTAAAACCCGACATCGGCAAGTAGACTTTCCCATCGGCCAACTCCTTCGCGGTTTCCGAAACTCCATCCAACTCGTTACCGAATATCACAGCCGTTGGTACCTCTGCCCAATCGTACTCTCCAACCGATTTTGCTTTCTCGTTATCGAAATCCGTCACCAAAACTCGAAAGCCTCGCTTCTTCACTTTTTCGATGCACTCCCGCGTGGACTCGTACTGCGAGATGTGCTGCCACTTCACGGCGCCTCCACTCGTCCGTCCGGACTGTTTAAAAACCAAACCTTTCTCTGCGACGACGCCAACCGCGCCTATACCCAGCGCTTCCGCGGAACGGCACACCGCTAAAAAGTTCCCGGTATCGTACACGTTCTCCAATATCGGGAGCACGCTAAACACTCTCTTCGATACCGTCTCCTCTACGCGCCGTATTCGATCCGCGCCGATCATGTCGTTCCCGATGACAATCTCTTCGATTTCGTGTATTTCCGCTTCAACGCCTTCAAAATTTAACCCGTTCTTCGTCGTGAATGGGAATATCTTTTTCTTCTCCTGTTTGTCGTCGTCTGAATCGTCGTCCTCGTCCTCGCCTTGATACACTCGCTTCCTCCCGTGATACAGGTACTTTTTATCGTACTTAACCGTTTTATCCGTGAAGCCTCTGCGAATAGCTTTCGCGGAATAATACTTCTCGACATCATTCTCAGCATCATCATCAGCATCATATTCATCGTCGTTCTCATCTTTTTGAGAAGAAAACGAGGAGATGTTTCTTCCTCGTCCTCCTCTTCCTCCTCCTAAAAGTCTTCCGTTTTTTGACGGCTTGAATTGGAAACGATTTCTGTCCGAACAACCAGACGATGAAGAAGCGACTGTAACACCACCAACTCGATGCTTCATCGTCGTTGAGTACTGAGGCGCATTCGTGTAGCCGCTGATGTGTGGAGAGAAGTGCTTGATCATTTTTATTATGCTTCTTCTTCTGATGAGTAGTGGGAGCATAGTTTTGACGAGAATTGGATTCCCTTTTTGTTGCTTACTCGTATCATCTCCCATAAGTACTACTTACAATAATGTCTCTAAATCTACAGCTGCTCTATCTACTTTCTCTCTATATATATGTGTATTGTATTATTAAAAGTTTTCTTCGGCGTACTTTTTAACGTTGATGTCGTCCTCTTCGCACGTTTGCCCGGGACAACATATTCGAATGGCGTTTTCCGGTGTCTCGGCGACTTCGTACGCCATCGCCTCTTTGGCGAATCTTCGAAACAACTCTCGGTAGTACTTTACTCTGGCTTTCTTGGTGAAATATTTCTGAGCAAACTTTTGACCGTTTTTGGCGATTCTTTGCATTTCTTCGTCGTGCGTTCGCGCGTACCGTAAAACTTCTAAAATATCTTCTGGTTTCTCGTCGTTTTCCCAAAACTCCAAGTAATGTGTCTTTGGCTTTAAAAATTTACTGAAATACGTCTGGAACAATTTCTTCTCGCTGACGAGGACGGAGTTCAATCCGAGCTTTTCCTCGAACTGAAACGAGTGGCCCTGACCGTCCAAGTGTAAAATGTATTTGTGTTCCATGTGTTCTCTCAAGGAGATTTTCGAGTACATCTTCACGTCTAAAAAACCATCCTCCAAGGAGGTTCGATTTTCCGCCCAATCGACGAAATTTTTCCTCGCTCGAATCTCCGCGTGCCGCCCCAAGCGAGGGTACATGCTAAACCTCCCGACCAACTTCTCGTCCTTCTTCGACCACGGGAAATCTTCATCGAACTCTTCTTTTCTCTCGTACACGTTCTCGTCTATCTTGTTGTACCTAAACCCAAACCCAGGGTGTAAAATGCACCCGGTTTCCTCCGGGAACTCCGCGTCGCGGCAAAAGCAAAGCACGGGAAGTCGTTCCTCGTCCGGAGGGTTGTAATCGAACGTCGATAACGCCATTTCCATCGGCGGCAACTTCGAACCAACGCTGCTCATCTCTCCATCCTCTTCTCTCGTCAAACTCGTCTTTCCAAAAACCTCGCATAAATCGTAAAAGTACTCGTAAAACAACTGGACGTGGTGTCCGTTAAACTCTTGCGAAGGTCTTCTCGTGGCGAGATACAACTCGTCATTCACCCAGACGAATCCGAACGCTCGGTGGTTCTCTGTCCCGTATTTCACGCGCGCTCGATTGGTCATTTCTCTGGTGACTTTATTCTTTGTGAATGGTTTTAAATCCTCGGTTATTTGCGCGTAGAGCATTGATATGTCGTTTGTGTCGTCGTCTTTGATGTTCTCGAAATCATCATTTCCATCGGCTGCCGATGCTTTTGCGGGAAAAACAAAATCGGATTCGATTTCTCGTTCCGCTTCCTCCGCGAATTCCAAGCGCGTTTCCAAAGAAACCACTCCTTCCTCGCCAACAACACCCTTCTCGATTTGATTCGCGTTCGCGACATTAAGTAAGAAGGACAACGCCGGGGCTGTGACGAGTAAGAAGAGGAGGAAAAAACGCATTTTTTTTATGAAGTGTCTGAAAAGGTCAACGAAGACTTTTTTCTCTTTCTGTTGGTGTATCTAAAATCTATCTGCTGCTTTTCTGCCTTTTTCTCATTCGTCGCTGTCGTCTTCCTCGGAGTCCTCTTCGATGAACTCGGCGTATTGCTCGTCCGTTGGTTCCGGGCACCCTTTTTCGAGCAAGTAGTTTTCGCACTCGGGATGCTCTTTGTAACGAGCCTCGGCGACGTATCCCCAGAGGTCAAGAGGCACTTTCGCCTCTTCGACTAAGTATTTGAGACAATCGATTTGGCCATACTTTGCAGCGGTTCCCACGCAGTCGCTCTTTAACACATCAGGTATCTTTCGTTCTTCAACGAAATATTTCATGATGTCTGTGTGACCATATCCTGCCGCTTGTATTGCCGCTTCTTTTTCCGTCTCTCGCGAAGGTTTCACTTTGTCGAAAAGAAATCGAAGACAGTCGAGGTGTCCTTTACCAGCAGCTTGAAGACACGAAGCTTCTTTATCACACGGGCAACCATTAGAGAAGCAGTACTTCAGCATCTCGAGATTACCTATAAGTGCGGCCTTATTAATCGTCCATTCATCCCACTTGCAATCTTTCACTTCTCTCGCCCACTTGAGCAACTCGAGTTTGTTCGTTCCAGCAACTTGCTCGCAAAACAAGGCTTGATCCATCACCGTTCCATCTTCAAATTTCTCTCCCCAATTCGTGTCATTCCACGCCCATTCTAACGTCGAAATGGATAAACATTCGTAAGCAGCCCAGTTTAATTCCGATACGTCTACCCCGGCGTACGCAAGCACACCCCGACTCTCTCTACTCACCTCTGAAAAGAAAAACCGATCTGTCTCGTTCAATTTCGACAAGACATGCGATACAAAAACATCCTTGTGATGCAACACCAATCCCGTCCACAACTTGGTCGGTCCAAGCTTCAACCGCTCCACATCCGCCACAGCCTCTTCTCGATCATCGCCTCGTCTCTCTCCTTCTACCTTCTACCCATCCATCATTGTTCGTCCGTTCCCTCGTGATGATTGATGATGTGTTCTTTTTTCTCCCTTTCTAAAAAAAAGCCGTTTTTGTTTGCAAATAATAAATTTTCACAGACTAAAATTTCCTCTTTCTGTTCTCCTCGTACTTGAGAGAAAAAAGGAGCAGTTTTGTGCTCGATTTTCGATTGAATTTCGAGCGATTCTTGTACCTCTACTAACAACAGAAGAAGACAAAGAAGAAGAAGAGAGAAACGACTACTAAAGAAGAGAAAAAGCTAACGAACGACTTTATACGATACTGTTATGTTTTTCTTCTCCTCAAGCTTCTTCCGAAGCGTTTGTCTTCTGTTCTTGACGACGATGATTTTGACGATTACATTTACCCAAGTTGACGCGGCGATTGGGAATTCT
>Ga0209090_10002707_pt1 | contig 11198 bp, 11 predicted proteins | sample ArcticOcean_MG_C_9_FD_187432 | JGI IMG/M metagenome (GOLD analysis project Ga0209090, IMG submission 187432) | Marine microbial communities from western Arctic Ocean - ArcticOcean_MG_CB2_152 (SPAdes) (version 2) | ecosystem: Environmental > Aquatic > Marine > Oceanic | place: Arctic Ocean... | reverse complement strand
TAAAAATGATGAATTTATTGCTTACGAGACTGAGGATGATTTAATGGAAAAAATTATTTATTACAAATCAAATGAAATAAAGGCAAAAAAAATTGCAGAAAATGGTTGGATTAAATCACATAAAGAATTCAACGGTATTAATGTGTGTCAGTATATAGTCAGTAAAACCTTCGATAATAATTATACATCAAACTATTGGCCTGAAATAAGCTTTATATCAAATTAAATGAACAATAAAAATATATCTAGTTACTGGGAAGATAAAAAAGTTACCTCTGAAGAGTTTGCTATATTCAAATATTTAAAAAGAAATATTGATAATAATTCTAATATTTTACACATAGGAGTAGGGTGTTCACACGGCGTGCAATCATTAAAAAATAAGTTTAGTTCTTTTACAGGTTTAACAATAGCCGGCTTAGAGAAAGCTAAGGCTGATAATCTGTGTATATTAAATAATTCAACTTATATTGTTGATAAGTATAATCACGAACAATTAATTGAAATTGTTAAACCAAATTCACTTGATTATATTATTGATATAAATTTAAAGTCTTTTAGCCCATCCAACAAAATGTATGAGAATATGATGAAAAATTTTTATTATTTTCTGAAGGTAGGTGGTAGTATAATAACAAGTGAGTCTGGAATGAATTGGACTACTGAACTAAATTTAGTTTCTAATAATTTTTTACAAACAGGAAAAAACGAAAATAATATTTTATCTATAAATGATCTGGAAGAATTCTCAAAAAAATATGATTTAAAAATAAAGAAATTGATTCAAACATTTGGTTTCTTTAAAAGAAATACTGAGATTATATATAAAATAACAAAACAACATGAAGCATAAGCCAATACTTTTTTACCATAATATAGGAAAAGAAGATTATAAGAGCTTCTCTACTACCATTGAATTTGAAGCTCAAATGAAATTTCTTTATAAACGTAAGTTAAATGGAACTAATTGTGACGACTTAAATAAGCTCAAATCAAACTTTGGAATTTCTTTCGATGATGGATATGAAGATAATTTAATTAACGCTCTACCTATTCTTAAAAAATACAATTTTACTGCCACATGCTTTATTGTACCCAATTTAATTGGCAAAACTAATTCATGGGACACTAAACAATTTAAACTAATGGACAAACAACAAATACAGGACTGGTTAGACGCAGGAATGAATATTGGTTCTCATTCAATGTCTCATAAAGATTTGACTAAGCTAAGTGAAGATAGAATTATTAGTGAAGTATATGATTCAAAAAAAATACTAGAAGATAAATTTGGCATAAAAATTAACAATTTTTGCTATCCATATGGTAAATTTAATAGATTAGTTACAAATAAAGTTGAAAAAGCTGGTTATATAAGAGCATTTACAACCAAAAGAGGGCTTTTTAATAACTTAAATAACAGTCAATACATGATTAAGAGAGTACCTGTCCGCAGAGGTATTAGTATGTTTAAATTTTGGCTAAAAACAAATACATATTATGAGAATTTATGATACTTTATTCGCATAATATATATTATGACAAATAAACTATAGTTAATAAATTCATATAGTTAGAGTTACTAATTAATTAAAACAATGAATAAAAAAAAAATATTAATATTTAGAAATGATAGACTTGGTGATCTGATAGTAACCACCCCTTTATTGAAAACACTTAAATCTAATCAAATAAATGCAGATATAACCTTAGTTGCATCTAAGTCTAATTTAAATCTAGCGCTAAATTATAAGCACTTAATTGATGAATGTATCGTATTAGAAAATAAATCTAATATGATAACCAAGCTAAAAATATATCGTTTCATTATTAGTAAGAAATACGATCATATTATTGTTCTTAGACAAAATACATTAAATTTATTTTTTTCTATTCTGTTCTCCAAAAGTGTATTTGCTGTTTTATCTATTGATGATAATAAGAATACAAATTTATTTAACTCATCAATTTATTATTATCTTACGCTATTAATAAAAAAAAGAGAAATCATAGACTGGAGAAGTAAGATTAATGATGTAACACATGTTTCAAAACATTATTTAAATTTAATTTCAGATATTTTAATGCCCAACAAAGATATTGAAACAAATGAAGCGTATACTGCGCTTACAACTCCTTTTGCAGTACAAAAAAATAAATTAAGATTAGAAAAAATTATTACCAATTCAAATTTCATACATTTTCATTTAGACCAAAAATGGTTCCGTACAAATAGTACAAAAAAACAGATATTTGATTTGATCAAAAAATTGTCATTAAAAATTAATAATAAACAATATAAGCTAATATTAACAGACGATAATAACGATAATGTAATAAAAGATATGTTCATTAATAACTATTTTAATAAGAGTATAAATAAAAATATCTATACATGTGACAAAGGAAATATTTTTTTAATTAATACGTCACTAGAAGACTTAACTTCTGCAATATCTTTATCAGAAATAAATGTTACTTTCCATTCTGGATATATTGTTCATACTTCAAATTCATTAAATAAAAAGTTGATTGATTTTCATGAAAAAACTAACAACATTGTTTATAGAAAATGGATGTCGTGGCAAAAAAATTCTAAGCAATATTTATATATTGATTTAAACGATGTAATTAAAAAAATATTAAATGAAATATGATCGTTAACTATTTAGATCGTGATCAACCATTAATTTAACTAACTTTTTAATGGAAGTTTTAGGCTTCCATTTTAATTTCTTTTTAGCTTTGTTGGAATTACCAATTAAAAGATCAACTTCAGCAGGTCTGAAAAATTTTTTATTTATCTTAACTAAAGTTTTGCCCGTATTATTATTAATAACACGTTGCTCTAACCCCTTGCCTATCCACTTATAATCAAACTTTAAGTATGTTAAAGTGAGATCAATAAAATCTTTTACAAGATAAGTATTACCAGTAGAAATAACGTAGTCATCCACTTTTTTTTGTTGAAGCATAAGCCACATTGCTTCAACGTAATCACCAGCAAACCCCCAGTCACGTTTAGCATAGATATTACCAACATTCAGAATCTCATTCGAGCCATTTTTTATATTAGATAAAGTGCTTGTAATTTTTTTTGTAACAAATTCATCTCCTCTCAATGGTGATTCATGGTTAAATAAAATGCCGCAGCATGCATACATATTATATGACTCACGGTAATTTATTGTTATCCAGTGAGCAAATAGTTTCGATACCCCATAAGGACTTCTCGGATGAAATGGAGTAGACTCATTTTGAGGAATTTCTTTAACTTTACCAAACATTTCTGAGGTTGAAGCTTGATAAAATTTTATTTTTTTATTAATCAGATGAATTGCATCTAAAATTCTTAATGTACCAAGTGCATTTATATCAGCAGTTACAATCGGAACTGTAAATGAAGAAGGTACAAAACTCTGAGCGGCTAAATTATAAATTTCATCAGGCATGATTTCTTTTATAATTTTTTGAATATTGCTAACTTCCAATAAATCAAAATCATAAAGATGAACTTTATCAAATACACCTAATATTTTAAGTCTGGTAAATCTTTCTGATGTGCTTCTTCTGCAAGTACCATAAACTTTATAACCTTTATCTAACAAGAGTTTGCTAAGATAAGCGCCATCCTGTCCATTAATACCAGTTATTAGAGCCTTCTTTTTTTTCATAGAATTATAATATATTATTTATTGTATCATGGAGTAGTAAGATTCTGCTTTTTAAGTCTCTATGGTCATTACCAACAAAAAATCCATTTTCATCAATGTATTCTGCATTTTTTAACTCACCTGAAATTGTATGATCCATATATTTTATAGTAGGATTTTTAGTAAAATTACCTGCAACAATTGGTCTTGTTTCAATATTTGCATTTGATAGTTTTTTTAAGACTTCTGATCTTTTTCCTAAAAATTTATTTTTCAATACAATTGAAAATCCAAACCATGAAGATTCACCAGTTTCCCTTTGAATAATAATGTTTTCGTTAGATTTAAATAATTCATTAAAAAATTTTGCATTTTCTCTTCTATTATCAATAAAGCTATTTATTTTCCTTAGCTGAACAGATCCAATGGCACCACTCATTTCAAGGGGTCTAATTGAATAACCCGGTGTAATAAATTTGAATGAATCTTCAAAATTATCACCAGTTTTTTTAAATAGAGAATTATCATCAGGCAAATCTCTAATCCATCCATGGGCTCTCATTGAGTTAGCAAGCTCATAAGTTTTTTTATTATTAGTCACAAGCATACCACCTTCCATGGTTTGCATATGATGAGAGAAAAAGAAACTAAAAGTGCCTACATTACCAATTGTACCCGTAAACTTATTATCATATTTTGCACCAAGACTTTCACAGTTATCTTCTAGTAATAATAAATTATATTTATCACATAGATCTTTTAACTTTTTAAAATTACATGAATTTCCAAGTAAATTAACAGCAAATATTGCTTTGGTTTTTTTAGTTATAGCGCTCTCAATTAGATTCTCATCAATATTTAACGTGTTTAAATCGATATCTACAAATCTTAATTTAAGACCATATTGAGAAATTGGTGAAAAAGTTGTACTCCAACTCACCGCAGGAACTATAACTTCATCTCCCTGATTTAGATCAGTTTCTTCGTCTATAATCAAGGATGCAATAGCCAAAAGGTTAGCTGAACTTCCAGAATTAAGCATTAATGAATATTTGACATCAAAGAACTTAGAAAATTCATTCTCAAACTGACGTACCTTAGAGCCCATAGTATATCTATTTGATTTAATTACATCGTTTATAGCATTTACCTCAAGCTCATCCCACGAGTCTGAAGCTAGTGAGTAATTTTCTACTTTTGTTTCCATAATTAAATAAATTTACTGATTGTATTTTTAATACTAAAAGATTCGGGTTTATAGAATTTATCGCATAATTCAGCTAATTCATCAATTTTAATCTCATCACATGATTTTTCATTAAAGAGTGAGTAGGAATTTTTATTAAGTGGTTCAAAAGCTAATAAATTATCTTTATGATTTTCAGCCCAATTAGTCATTAAATGTATCGAAGGGTGGCTATATGCCCCCAATACCCACATTGAACCGCTATCAGTTCCAATAGAAAAATTAGAACCTAAAGATATCTTTATTTGATCTAGAAACTCAAAATCAGTAACTTTCTGATATTTAGAAAATTCTTCACTAAGATCTGGTTCATTTATATATCCACAATGAATAATATTAAAACCTTTACCTATAAGAGTTTTAACAGTTTCTTGCCACCATTTAAGAGTTGGAGACCTACTCTGACTTCTTCCGTATGCAGCAAATGGCCATATAGTTATAGATTTTTTTAATCTATAATTATCATTGTTATTTTTTTTCTTGAAAGTATAAGCGCCTTTTTTTTGTGGAGCATCAAACCCCTCATCAAACCATTTTACGAGAAATGGGTACCTCTCTTCTGCAACAGTAAAATCATCCAAACTTTTTATACCAGACATTAAAGCATTTTCATCGATACAATTCCTCTCGTTGTACCAAAATTCACCATGCTCATGTTTACGATTATTTATAGATTTTGTTTTATGGTTTATTGAAGTTGTATGTATATCGCAATCTTTGGCAATATTATAATCGTTATCTCCAAAATCGCTCCAACCATCCGATATTTTTATTCTATCAATTAACGGATGATTAAAAAATAATGGTGCACAATAAGAGATTTTTTTATGAATAATAAAATTGATGTAAGAATCTGGATATTGATTTTTAAAGTAATTCAATTGAGGTAAGCTCATAATTAGATCACCAATTAAACTGAATGCTGTGCCCCAAATTTTAATAGTTTTATTCTCAATAACCATTATTATTTATACTTAACATATGACTTAACTTCAACAATCGATGAAGAGGTAAGTAAATTTATTTTATTTTTAACATCTGCCCTTTTATCATTTAACTTATAAACACTTCTAGCCAAAATTATAAAATTTTTATTAAATAATTTTTTATTTTCTAAAATTCTTAGTTTATCTTCTACGATCCATAATTTTTTATTTACATTCATAAGATTATTTTCCAATAACTTAATTTCTTTAGTGTTATCAATTTTTGATTTATGAATACTTAGTAATGTTTTAAGTTCTTTAACAACGTGAATTAACTTACTTTTATCATTAATATTTAACTTTTTTATCTTTAAAATTGTTATTTTATCAATTAATTCTCCAATTGAAATTTTAGCTACAACGTTCATATCAGGCACCTTTGTAAAAATTATATATACATCATAGATATTATATATTTTTTGTCATTCACAGAAAATATAATCACAAAGATTCGTTAATCTTTTTAAAAAGAGATTTAAAGTTATCTTTAGTAATACTAATCATTTCATTTATATTTATATTATGTATCTCGGATAATTTTGTAAGTGTGTGAATAATATATGATGGTTGATTTATTTTTCCTCTAAATGGTTCTGGTGCTAAATAAGGAGAATCAGTTTCTATCAAAAGTCTAGTTAATGGGATTGACTTAAAAACTTGCCTTAATTCATCTGATTTTTTAAAGGTAATAATCCCACTTGCCGATATATAAAAACCCAACTCTATTATTTCGTCAGCAAATTTTTGTGTCCCAGTAAAACAATGGATAACACCGCAGAATTTTTTCTTCTTCAGTTGTTTTTTTATAATTTTTAAGGTGTCATCCTCTGCGTCTCTCATGTGCACAACTATAGGTAGAGATAAATCTTGAGCAATTTCAATTTGTTTTTCAAATGATACTATTTGTGCACTTTTATCTGAATGATTGTAATAAAAGTCTAAACCAGTCTCACCTATTCCAATAAATTTATTGTTATTAGCATTAAGGTAAATTTTTTCGGATACACTTTCGTCCATTTCTTTTGCTTCGTGTGGATGAATGCCTAATGTGAAATAAACCTCTTCATAACATTTGGATACTTTTAATAAGTCATCAAATTCTGATTGTTTAGTGGCTATATTTAACATTAAGCCAACATTATTTTCCTTAGCGTTTGCTAAAACTTCAGTTAAAAGTGGACCATCGCTTGAGTAATTTAGATGGCAGTGGCTGTCAATTATCATTTATTCGACCCTAGGAAACAATGGTTTAATATTATTAATATTTTTATTTTCTATATTAATTTTAAGGCTTTCTAAAGAAATATTTTTCTCATTTATGAGAAAGAAATTTAAGATTTTTTTACTTGTATCAGGCATTATTGGATAAATCATAACACCTATTTGTTTTATAATATCCGCAGTTACATATAATACATTTTCAAACACAGCCTTATTGGAGTCTTTTAATTCCCATGGCTTGTGATCATTAAAATACTTATTAGCTTCCCCAACAATATCCCATATTTTTTTTATATATATATTAATTTCTTGATTTTCGACTAATGAAGAAAATCCAATTAAATCATTCGAAATTTTTGATAAAAACTCTTTATCTGATTTTGTTATTTGACTACCGCTAGGAACAATTGAATCACAGTGTTTAACTATCATTGTTAAAGATCTTTGACATAAATTTCCTAAATCATTTGAAAGATCGGCATTAATTCTTGACTTTAAGGCACTTATAGAAAAATCACCATCACTTCCAAATGTTATTTCCCTTAGTAAGAAATATCTAATTTGATCTAAGCCAAATTGACCAATAATTTCGATTGGATCTATTGCATTACCTGATGATTTAGAAATTTTACTACCTTCATTTGTCCACCACCCGTGAGCAAAAATTCTTTTTGGTAAATCTAAATTTGCAGACATTAAAAAAGCAGGCCAATAAACCGCGTGATGTCTCAATATGTCTTTACCAACAATATGAACGGTGTTTGACCAATAAGATGCAAGTTCTGAATTATTATTTGATATGTATCCAAGTGAGTTTGGGTAACTACTTAAGGCGTCTAACCAAACATACATAATATGTTTTTTATCGTTAGGAACTTTAATTCCCCAATCAAAAGTATTTCTTGAAATTGAAAGATCTCTAAGACCGCTTTTAACAAAACTAATGACTTCATTCTTTCTAGATTTAGGCATAATGAAGTCAGGATATTCTTCGTAAAGTTTTAGAAGTTTATCTGAGTATTTAGATAGCTTAAAAAAATATGATTCTTCTTCAATCCATTCAACCGGACCACCAGTTATAGTTTTAAATGTATCATCATTCTGTTTTATCAAATCTTTTTCATTATAAAAAGTTTCGTCACTCACAGAGTACCAACCTTTATAATAATCTAAATATATGTCATCACTATCTAATAACTTATTCCATAAAGATTCAGCGCCCTCTATATGTCTTTTTTCTGTTGTTCTAATAAAATCATCGTTTGAGAGATTTAGTATTTTTGTTAATTCTCTAAATTTTGCCGAATTTTTATCACATAGATCTATAGGTTCTATTGATTTCTTTTCTGCAGCTTTTTGTATTTTTTGACCATGTTCATCAGTACCAGTTAAGAACATTGTTTTTACACCACTCATCCTTTTGTATCTGGCTATAAAATCAGTAGCTATTGATGTATATGCATGTCCTATATGAGGAATATCATTTACATAATAAATTGGTGTTGTAATAAAGTATGTATCAGGCATTTTTCAAATAGTTAAAAAATTTGATCAAAATATGATCAAAGTTCAAATTGTATATTTTTTGATTTTTATATGCTTTATCAAGAAAATAATATGATTTAATTAATTTAAATATATTTTTATCATTTTGCCCCTTTATTAAATCTAAAATAGTCTTTTTAATTCTAAGAAGCATATAATTAATAAGATTGTCACAATTTTCTATTGATGTTTTGTCATTAAAAAAAGATACGTAGTGAGAGGCTGTATTTACTTTAATTTTAGATGTGTTTAATAATAAGGACCTAAAATGTTCATCGATAGAATCAAAATCATTGTCTATATAATCAAAACTTGATTGAAGATCCGCAGCAGTTAACTCATAGAGTTTATTAATATCGCTAAACCGGTAGTTATTTAATTTTAATAATTCTGTATAGTTCTTTAGCGCAAGATTTGTAAAATTAAGAACAAAAGACCTTGATTTAATGGTTTTTAATAATCTTGATTTATTATGATTAATTATAATAAATAATGAATTTTCTGGTGGCTCTTCAATTAGCTTAAGTAATGAGTTTGATGCATCGATAGAAAAATCATCGATATTATCAATAATACATATTCTATATTGACTACCGTCCTCTTTATTTAAATAAAATTTTCTAATAGAGCTAATATCATTTTTGTGAATTTGATTTTTATATCTTTTTTTATCTTCAAGCCATAGTTTTTTTATGACTAATAAATTAGGATAATTACTGTTGCATATTTTATTATAGATATTTGAATTATTAAAACTATAACTATCACTATAATTATCTTTTTGTTCAAATATATACTGAGCAATTCTAAATGCAGATGTGGTTTTACCAATTCCTTTAGATCCCTGAAATATTATACTATTAGGAATCATATTTTTTTTTATTAATTTACTTAACTTAATAAAATTTTTTTCATGACCCAGTATCTGTTTTGTTCGATATTCCATTATAAAATTTTATTTTTCACATTTTTCCAGATTTGATTCTCAATATCTAAAATTGATTTACTTCCATCAATCATAATAATTCTTCTCTTATTTAAAGAAGCAATTTTTAAATACGATCTATAAACTTTATTATGAAACTTAATGTCCATATTTTCATATCTTAAATCCTTATTACCAGGTCTTTTTGATCTTTGAATTCCAATTTTCGGATCAATATTAAGTAAAAATGTTAATTCAGGCTTAAATTGTCCAATAACAATGTTTTCAATTTTTTTTATTATTTCCAAAGATGTCTTACCGCACATCCCTTGATAAACATATGTTGAATCAACGAAACGATCACATAACACCCACTTTTTTAATTTTAATGATGGAAGAATAAGATTATCAATATGATCTTTTCTAGCTGCAAATAATAATAATAACTCAGATATACTTGACCATTTATCTGTCCTACCTCTTACTAATATTTTTCGAATTTCCTCGGCAGATTTAGTCCCACCCGGCTCTCTTGTCAGACAGACATCTTGTGTTTGACCGATCTTCTTTGCCAATAATTTAATTTGAGTAGACTTGCCAGATCCCTCGCCACCCTCAAAAGTAATAAACTTCTTATATTTCATCTAAAAATAACTGTTTAATTAAATAAACTTAATATTGAGCTATAAATATAATAAAAGAAAGATGAAATGTAGCCAGTCTCATCGATATCTTTAGAGGCAATCAAGTCTATGTATTGTGGATCAGTTTTGGGTATGGTTACTTTTAATTGTGCAATTACGTCACCTTTTTTAAATGGTGCATTAAGATTTTCAACAGGTATTATTTCAGTTTCTATTGCATCTTTCTTTGCCTTTGAAACAGTAACAATAATATCTACATTTGTTGTTAATGAAACCATATCTTCACTTGCCATTGATAATGGTAAATTACCAACATTGCTCATTTTGTTAAATAGAGTGATATTTGTATATTCTCTAAATCCCCAATTAAGTAATCTTGTAGTACCTTGAGATCTTTTTTGAGAACTAGAAAAACCATTGCCTACAACTATTAAACGTCTATCTTTATTTTTTGCAGATGCAGCAAGTCCATAGCCTGATACAGACAAATGGCCAGTCTTCAATCCATCGGCCCCGATGTCTTTATAAAGCATTGGATTTCTGTTTGATTGCTTAATGCCTGACCACTCAAATTCAGTTTCACTGAATAAATGATAAAATTCAGGGTAATTATTAATTAGGTATTGAGACATTTTAGCAATATCGGCAACTGTTGAATAATTTTTTACACTATGCATACCCGTTGAATTTGCAAAGTTTGTATTTTCTAAGCCTATATCCACAGCCATTTCATTCATTAAAATAGAAAAAGTCTCTTCTGATCCGGAAATATTTTCCGCAACGACAATACAAGCATCATTTCCTGATTGAACAATAATACCCCTAAGAAGATCTTCGACTCTTATTTCTTTGTCAACCTCAACAAACATTGAAGAACCTTCACGTTCTTTCCAAGCTTTTTCACTAACTAAGAATGTGTCATCCAATGTAAGGCTACCATTTGATAATTTTTCAAACACTATCATTGATGTCATAATC
>Ga0209090_10002705_pt1 | contig 11202 bp, 9 predicted proteins | sample ArcticOcean_MG_C_9_FD_187432 | JGI IMG/M metagenome (GOLD analysis project Ga0209090, IMG submission 187432) | Marine microbial communities from western Arctic Ocean - ArcticOcean_MG_CB2_152 (SPAdes) (version 2) | ecosystem: Environmental > Aquatic > Marine > Oceanic | place: Arctic Ocean... | reverse complement strand
ACTCCTTAAGGATTATATAAATCTTTTTTTATCTATAGATGTCAATTGAGAGCTATATTCTACTCAATTTACAGTTGTATTTATCCATACGAGTACAGAATTGTGCTCTATGCTTTATTGTAGAAGGAGGTATTAAACGTAGGTTACAGTGACTACAAAGTCGCCTTGAGTGGCGGACCTGTGTGAGATTCTTGCCTTAAGACTGAGGTCAACAGACTGTGTTGCTGGGTATAAGTAGTTTGGATTAGCAGTGTATGTTCCAGCACTGGATAGATCACTTTCTTCACCAGTCATAAACTGATCTAAGTCAGCCGCTGTGCCAACATCAACTGTAGGCTCTGTAGCACCTGTGTAGTTACCTAATGCTGTGGTAACTTCAACACTGACATCTACTATTCTAGCACCCGGTGATATGTTTGCTAAGTTTACAGTTTCAACTCCACCAAAGCCTCCGCCAGGAGCAGTGTAATTAAAGCTGATTGTCTGAGCATCAGTAGCCGCACTATCCTGGTTACCAACTTCTACCCATGAACTACCATCATATATAAACAGTCCCCACTCACCATCACCAGCATCGGTAACATACGCCATGTCGCCACCTTGTGCTGTTAATGAGTTACGAGCCGATGCATTAGCAACGATAGTAATACCGCCACTTCTAACTCCGTGTTCAATGTATAGTCCTAACGGATATTGCCCGTTGTGTGTACTATATATGGCTAAGTCTTCTGCAGGAGTACCCGCAGTATTTTCGATATCAATTGGTCCACCATCTGTTCTAGCCAAGTGTAAGAAACTACCTGTTGTTGCACTAGCAGTTAATGGAATACCAGTAACACTTGAACTACCGCCAAACGGTATGCCGCCAGTGTCAGCAGTAACATTAGTAATAGTAATAGCATTACCATTAGCTTCGCTTAATTTTAATTGTCCAGTACCTAATAATGTAACAGTTAAGTTTGCAATGTTTAAAGCATCAATTGTGTTCTTAATATCTGTGGCATCAGCAATGCCTGAACCGTATGATCCTGCACCACTGGCATCAGTACTCACTGTTGCTGTTGCATCGCCACTACCAGTACTGATAGTTGCCGCAAAAGGAATGTATCCGCCGAGGATACCGTAATTATATGTACTTGTATCACTAGTTAACGTTGTAGGCTCTGATTGTGTACTAGCTGTTACATAAGTGTTAGCCGTGCCGTTAATGTCAGATACAACAGATGCAATTGTTGTACCAGTAAAGGTTACGTTGGCTCCGTTAATCTCTATTTGATTTGATGCAGTAATAGTGGGTGATGCATCTGTGCTAGTAACTGTGGATGAAATAGCGTCTTTAAGTTTTAAGAATATAACTTTACCAGTATCTGTAGTTGTTAAGTCTCCGTCAGTGTCAGCATATATGTAGTCACCGACTGTGCCCGGCAATGAAGGATTGAAATCTATAATTCTGTTTTGTGGCATTACTGCGAATTGATCTGGACCAGGTCCAACAACACTGACTACACCAATCGTTCTTGACATAGTGATCGCATTTGCCTTAGCATAGGCTCCTTCTTCAGTGACAACAATTACATCGCCTCTGGAGAACCCATGAGCAGTCTTTTCCAATCTGTAGTTTTCAGCAGGATTAAAGTATTCAAATCTACTAGTTACGTTTGGATAAAAGTCTGTACTAACAACACTGGCAGGCAACGGATCAATGATAGGCTTACCATTTTCGTTAAGCGTAAATAGTAATGCTGTACCTGGTACGGAAAAAATCGGACTACCAGCCGAACTTCTAAATGTATTATATCTCAATACATCTTCTACAATGCAAGTAACGGTAGTTGCTGTCTTGGCACTTACACTTACAATTTGCATACACTTACCATCTTGTGAGCCAGCAATCCAATCGCCAACTGCTATGTCAAGACCGTTATATTTTCTATGTGCTCTAGTCTTATGAGAACCATGTGTATATTCTGTTACAGTCATTACCAATTTGTATTGATAAAACTTAGGACTTGCACTTGAACTCCACCATGGATCACCTTCGCCGTCATTGTGAGGCCAATACTTTTCACCAGTTGCACTACTAACACTTAGTTGTAATACTTTTGCTGGTTTATATATATCTAGTGTTGAAGTTGAATTTTTATTAATTACGTTAGCCATTGTTATTAACTTCCCATCACAAAGTAAATCCAAGCATGACTGGATTGACCAAAGCCACTACTTGATCCTGTTTCAGACCTTGTTAAACTCATTGTGATCTGATTGGATCCTAATGATCCATGCGGAGTGCCAGTGCCATCCATTTTTAATGTAGTGTTAACTAAATTTTGTATCATACTCTTTATGTTGTATTCACTTGTTGATTGGGAATAACCGTAAGCAGTAATGCCTACTGGAGGTCTGTCGTAGTTACCGTTAAAATGTAAACTTATTTCACAACTGTTTGATGCCGCATTGTTAACTGTAACAGTTCCCATCTTGGTACTCTTATCGCTGATACCGCCAGTGCCTTGAGTTGTGTCAATAGCTCCTGCTGATGTATAGTATATCTTAAAGTATTCGTAACTAGTACCACTACCGCCACCACCGCCACCGGAGATTGCTTGTTCGGTTACACTTGTTATTCTACCTTGTTGGTCAACTGTGATACGTGGAGCATTTGATGAGCTACCATATGTACCTGGAGTAACTGCTGTATCGGTTAATCCAATAACACCAGAAGCATAAGATATCTCATTACCAGTTCCTTGTAAATAAGCATTAACATCTGAGTCTCCATAACTACTGCCGCTGTTTGCTACCCAGGCATAATCCGATCCATTCCATCCTAATACTTGATTGGTAGTTGCACCACTAGTATTTAAATGAGTATCAACTGATGCGTTAGTATAACTACTACCACCTAAACTACTTACGTCTAGCGTGTTACCACCACTAATTGTTAAGTCTGTTCCGCTTAATGATAATGTCTGTGCATCAGTATCTGTTTTGGTATACGGTGCTAACATAGTTGTTAAGTCTACAGTATCGTTGTTACCACTAATAGTAATAACATTACCTGAAGCACTTAATGTTTGGTCTACTGCGCCAGCGGCTCCATCGGATCCGTCAGCACCAGCTGGGCCTGTGTCGCCTGTTGCACCTCTAACACTGCCCATGTCTTGCACAGAAGCATTTGAATAAGTTAATACTAAGTTGTCGCCACTTAGAGCAACAGTTGTAATTCCGTTTCCGTTTGTACCGTTACTGCCTGCTGGACCTGTTGCACCTGTAACACTACCACTTACTGCTACAGTTGAAGAATCGTTCATTGTTAATGTTAATGTACTACCTGCTACTGCGGCACTTGATATAGTTTGACCGTCTGTTCCGTTTGTACCGTTTGTACCGTTACTGCCTGCTGGGCCTGTGTCGCCAACATTACCCTGTGGGCCTGTGGCACCTAAGGCACTTAGGTCTAATGTAGTTCCGTCGTATGTTAAGTCACTGCCTGCTAATGTTATAGTAGGCCTACTTGTTAAATCGTTGTATAGTCCACTTGTTGCTACTGTGCTTAATGAACTAGTGTCTGCCTTTGTGGCAATTGAATTTGTTATTGTTGTACTAAAGTTTGCATCGTCACCTAGTGCCGCGGCTAATTCATTTAGTGTATCTAATGTGGCTGGCGAGCTATCTGTTATTGCCGCTACTATAGTTGCCTGCGTTGCATAACCTTGAGCACCTAAGTATGTTGATACGTTAGCATCTCCATAGTTACCGCCGCCTGTTGCTATAGCAGTTGTTAAGTCAACCGTGCCGCCACTAGTTAATGTAATTACATTACCTGACATACTTAAATCTTGTGTATCAGTATCAGTGTCTGCCGCATTGGCCCATGCACTACCGTTCCACTTCAATACTTGCCCAGTTGATGGACCGCTTATTGCTGTATCAGTTAGTCCTGCAATAGTAGTTGTTCCACCACCACTTGCAATTGCACTAGTAATATCCACTGTGCCACCGTTAACTAATGATATAACATTACCGCTAATACTTAAATCTTGTGTATCAGTATCTGTATTTACTAATGCACTCAAGTCAATTGAGTTGCCACTACTAATACTTAATGTACTTGTACCACTGTTCCAACTTAGGCTTTGTGTAACAGCACTAACGTCGGCTGGTGTAAATGTAAATGCGCCTGTTGAATTGTTGTAAGTTAATGCACCGTTGCCACTAGCACTTGCACTAGTAACACTTAAATCTGTTAATGCAACACCTGAACTAGCAACTGTGCCTGGTTCAAATGTGCTGTTTGCAGTACTCCATATAAGAGCCTGCCCGTTTGTGATACTACCTATTGAAGCAACATCATTTAAATCTGCAACACTGCTTCCGCTAATGTTTGCCGCCGCTCCACCTGTTGCAGTAATTGTAATTGTATCTGTGCCTGGGTTCGCCGCTACGGTAATACCTGTGCCACCTGCAATGTTTAATATATCAGTGGTTGTTTCAGGTATAATATAGTTACTTGCATCACCATCTGCACTAAATCTTGTAAACTTGTAACTGGCATCGTTGTATGTTAAGTCAACATACTTGCCTGTTGTATCAGGAGCAATACCAATACTACCATCTGAAGATCTAAGGTCAACCTTGCCGTCTTCATGTACATATGATACAGAGTTATTAGTAACTGTTATGTTACTTAAAAGACCTGATATACTAGGTACTGCTACACCACCCACTAATGAATCTACTTGTGATGTTGTATATGAATCTGCCGCTAGTCTATAGTCTGATGCAGGCAATGAACCTAAGTTTAATGCGTTTGCAGAAACGTCTGCTTGTCCTCTGAAATATTGCGAGAACACTTGTGAATATCTATTTGAGCTATTACCTAAACTGTAAATAACATCTAATGCAGGTTGATGATTAGCTGTACTGGTTATTGCGGATGCCACGTGGGCATTGAATGTAGCACTTGCTAATAAGGATGCAGTAGAAGTTTGGGCTGTCCATGCTAATGCTCCGGCACCATCCGTTGCAAGTACTTGGTTAGCACCGCCGTCTGCTGTTGGGAACACTTGAGTGCCAACTGTTAAGTTAGTTGTAACTAAACCGTTTGCTGTAACTAAACCGTTTGCTGTAGTAACATTTTGAGATGCACCAGTATGAGTTAATGTAGTGCCATCAAATGTTAGAGCTGATGTACCTGTTGCTGTAGTACCAGCCGCATCAAATACAACAATACTCGAAGCTGAACCTGTACTAAGTGAGGTTGCACCGGTGCCAACAACTGCATCAATTGTAATTACATTGTCATTTAATGCTATAGTTACGTTGGGCCCAGCATCAATTTGATAGAACTCTAAATATGCACTATCGTTTTGTTTGTATACTCCAACTCCGGTAGCACCTAAGTTTCTACCTTGCCCAGTTATACTTGCATTTGCCGATACTGCCGCTGTTTCATTAATGAAAACACCTTGTGCCGCATCATAGACAAGTACTTGGTTATCTTGAATGTTAGATAAGTTAAATTCTACGCCGTCATTTGATCCTATTGCCATACTAGTTTATCTCACTTTATATAGCAGTATTTATCACTTTAGTCGTTTTTTTTGAATTAAGGCTGAACTGCTTGATTAAGCAGATAATCTGACACTATCAATTTGTCCATAGTCAGCTGAGTAAGTGGTTCCGTCACCTAGATAAGACCTGTCAAACTTTAGTCTTAACCATGCAAAGTTTCCAACAATGTTGTATCCTTCAATACCAGTTAATCCGTCTGTGCCACTTTGTGGGAATTGCTTGTAGCCGCCGTTAACAATACTTATACCACCGGGTACTTGTACGTTAAACCAGTCAGCTTCAGTTGGTGTTAGTGATAATGTGCCCTGTACATATAATCGGCCTTTGAATCCATTATACTTTACAGCCAGTGTATGTAATCCATCGCTGTAACCATAATAGCTATCACCCTCAACTGCCGCTGTAGTAACGTTCATTGTTGATGCTGTTGCACTCTGTACTAAAATTGATTTTCTATTAATTGCCATACAACTATTTATCCATTTACAGGTTTTTCTCTACTAATGCTTTAGAGAGATGTAGCCTTGCATCAGGGTGTTTAAGTTTAACAAACATCTTAATGTCATCTATATACATACTGTCGCAATAAAAGTAATTCCAGCGGCTATCTCTATACTTATCTACAATGTCTTTACAAGTATCTTTAACATTGGATCGTAATTGTTCTCTGTTTCTATGTATGTTGGGTCGGCGTCCGTACCCAGTGTTACCCGATCGGATATACTTGCCGTTACCAAAAATCCGAGGCATTCCAACTTCTACTTTTAAATCGTATTCCTTATGCCACAGTTTGTCTCTAATAACAAGTTCAACGTGTCCATGGAAATGATGGTGCTTCTTATTATCAATCATGTTCTGATTAACTTGCTGTAAGAATACTACATGCTGTTGTGATACAGGTCCTTTAATTTCATTTACTTGGTCTGCAAACATATCAATAAAGAAATTTAAGTCTTTCTTATATTTAAAATAAAAATGTCTTGTAAGGTTGCTCACAAACTTTACGTTTTCCTTTCCGATCATCTCCCACCAGTCTAGCATTTCTAATGCTCGAGTGACATCGTATGAAACGTTTGTGTCTATGAGTGCAACCTTATAAGGATACTGTTTATAATATATCCTGTCTGAGCCTACTATCGTAGGAGAGTAATCATCACGTGACAACTCTTCCATACCATCATATATATCAAGCAGGCTGGATGTCAATCTCGTCACCGTTAACAGTTACATTTAATTTAACATCTTTTAAATCTTCGAATAATATTTTTTTACTTAACGGCTTCTTAAGATCCTTCTCAAATAATCTCTTCAACGGTCTAGCACCCATGTCCGGACTATAGCCATTTTCCATAAAGTATTTAATAGCCTTAGCATCAAGTACAACTTCAATGTTCTTGTCCTTTAGTTGTAAGTTAATCTCATCTTCGAGTCTGCCTACAATCTTCTCAATAACAGGCTTGCCTAATTTGTTAAACTTAATAACTGCATCCAGTCTGTTTCTAAACTCTGGGGCAAAGAATGCCTTAATTGCTTTAGTGTCAGTGTCTTTTTTAACTTGGTCACCGAAACCAATTTTATTAGTCTCACCGTCCGCGGCTCCTAAGTTACTGGTCATTAGCATAATAACATTACTGAAGTCTGTAGTCTTACCTGTTGCTCCTGTTAGTCTGCCATCGTCCATAACTTGTAGTAATAGTTGTAGTACTTCAGGTGCGGCTTTCTCAACCTCATCAAGTAACAATACACAATTAGGATTCTCTTCTACACTAGTAAGTAGTTGTCCTTGTCCCATCTTTCCTTCTGCGTGTCCAACGTATCCTGGAGGAGCACCAATCAACTTACTTACACTATGACGTTCTTGATACTCACTCATATCAAAACGTATTAGTTTTGCTTCTAGTTGTGCCGCTAGTTGTTTTGCTGTTTCAGTTTTACCTGTGCCAGTTGGGCCTACTAGTAAGAACGATCCAATTGGCTGTCCTTCTTCTCTAAGTCCTGCTTTAGCAACAAGTATAGCTTCAACAATTTGGTCTACTGCTTCGTCTTGTCCAAACACTTTAGTTTTAATACGTTTGTCTAAGCTCTTGTAACCTTCTGTGCTATCAACATCAATAACGTCTGCACCAATCTTACTCATTTTACTAATAACATGCACAATGTCTGATGTATTAACAATCTCTTCTCCACGAAGTTTAACTGTTGCGCCAGCGGCATCGATTACATCTACTGCTTTGTCTGGGAAGAACTTGTTTTTAATATAACGGTCTGCTAAGTCTACACTTTTTGCAACTAACTCATCTGTGTAAGTAACACCGTGAAACTCTTCGAAGAAAGGCTTTAGCCCTTTCATGATCTCAATAGTCGTAGGAACGTCTGTAGGCTCAATGTCTACACGTTGGAACCTACGCAATAGTGCTTTATCCTTTTCAAAATGTGTGCTGTATTCATCGTTAGTTGTGGCACCCATTGTTAATAGTTTACCTCTACCTAGTAGTGGCTTTAACAAGTTAGCAACGTCTACGTTACTACTGCCAGCACTACCGGCGCCCATAATCATGTGTATCTCATCAATAAACAAAATAACATTCTTGTCTGCTTCTAAACTATCTAGGACAACTTTAATACGTTCCTCAAAGTCTCCTCTATATTTTGTACCAGCAAGTAAACTACCAATGTCTAAACTGTAAACAACTTTGTCTTTGAGTGCATTAGGTACTTGTCCTTCTACAATCTTTAATGCTAGTCCTTCTGCAATAGCAGTCTTACCGACACCTGGCTCACCAATTAGTAATGGGTTGTTCTTTTTACGTCTTGCTAAAATATGTACAACGTCACTTACTTCTTCATGCCTACCAATCAATGGATCAATTTCCATCTCAGCCGCTTTGGCATTTAAGTTAATAAGGAACTCTTCTGCTTCTTTAAGTCCAGTATTACCACTCATAGCCGTAAGTACTTGTACAACACTCAGTCTATCAATACCATTGAGCTCGCAAATATATTTGGCGTGTGTATCATTTTCTGAAAGGATACTAACAAATAAATCTATACTACTAACCTGATCTCTAGCACTAAAAATTACTTGGGCAAATGCTCGTTGCATTACACGTTCAACACCTTCAGTTTTCTTAGGCTTGCCGTCATATACAATCTCGCCCTTTAAACCGTTAACAGTATCATCTGCAAGGTAGTTAACTAAATCGGCTTTTGCTAAATCACATTCGTGCTGGTCATCAATCTCATCAAGTACTTGTAGTACGTCTTCGTCTTCAAGGCAACAAAGCATTAAGTGTTCTAATGTCACATACTCATGGTTGCGTTCTGATGCATAATTTACTGCACATGTTATAATATTATCTAATTGGCTCATACTACTATTTACATCTCCTGGTCATAAAATTCTTTTAATTTTCGTAATTGTTCATCACTAATGCTTGGCGCAACAACATGAACATTTACATACATATCTCCTTTCCTGCCATTTTGTGGGTTTGGCATACCCTTACCACTAAGTCTTAGTCTCGAACCAGGACTAGTTTTAGCTGGTATTTTAACACTTAATGTTGCTCCATCTAGATGAGGGAACCTAACTTCTGTACCAATCATAGCTTCGAAGAAATCTATCTCTACTCTCACAACTAACGAATCGTCTACTCTGTCCCAATCGCTTGGCATGTGAACAAACGTTCTACATATTAAATCACCTGCCGGAAACTGTGCATTCTGTTGTGGGCCTTTACCTTGCATCTTAAACTTACTGCCATGCCGTGTGCCGGCAGGTATAGTTAGTTTGTACTTTGCATAGCCTACGTCTATCATTTTCTCAGCACCGGAATACGCTTCTTGCAAATCAATATGTATATCGCACACACCATCTGGATTACGTTGTGGCTGTTGTTGTTGCCTGCGTTGTCCAAATATATCGCCAAATATATCGCCAAATGGATTGCCACCTTGTTGGAATGGATTTTGTCCTCCAAACGGATCTGGGTTATCGTATTGTTGTTTCTTTTGCGGATCGCCTAATACTTCGTAAGCGGCTTGTATCTTTTTAAATTCTTCCGCGTCACCGCCTTTATCCGGATGATGTTTACTAGCCAATTTCTTATAGGCTTTTTTGATCTCATCTGGTTGAGTGGTGTGATTTACCCCGAGGGTCTCGTAATAGTCCATAGCGTTATTATACACTAGAAGAACCGCCTAAGTCAAGTGAATATTAAAGGTATCAGGAATTAGCGTCGATGTAATCTATTAAAGATTGTATAGTAAGCAAATCATCGATGTCAGCATCTGGTATTTCAATGTCAAACTCTACTTCTAAACTTAAAACCATTTCAATAGAGTCTAAGCTATCAAAGTTCAAGTCGTCAAATAAATGAGCATCTTGGGTGATCTTTTCCTTATCAATACTAAGGTCTTTGTTTATTAGTGTTTGTAATCTTTCAAATGTTGTTGCCATGTTTAGTTACCTAATTTGGGAAGTAGCGATTTTAAACTAAAACCACCTTCTTCTTTTACTTTAACCGGTTGTTCCGGTTGCTCGTTGTCAGCCGCCGCGGCATCTAAATCGTTTTGTTGACGTTCTTTATTTTCTTCTAACCATCCATCTTTACCTTTAGGAGCAGTTGCCTCTCTATAGTAATATATGATGTCTTTTTGTTGTGCAACATATCTTCTAATCTCTTGTAAGTTAGTTGCTAATGCTTGATAGCCACTAGGAGTTAATGCAAATACCACAAACTCTCCATCCAGTAGTTTCTCAACTTCGTAAATTTGTTCGTCTAAGTTACCACAAACCTCTTCACCTTCTATAACCGGTAGCTCAACACGTTTGTTGTCTGCATCACGTACTAGTCTTGTTTTAGTCTCGCCTGCTTCGTTAACATACTCTTCACGTTCGAATCTATCGTATGTGAATAAGCCTGTCTTCTCATCTTTGCCAGTTGCCGGTCTACAAGGATAGTTAGAAATAACTTTCCATGCAACATCTTGTAAATCTATTTGGGGTGGTAAAGGTGGTGCATATATTTCAACTTCAACAGTTTCAGTAATAACTTTAACTGGAGGTAAAGGTTGATATTGCGATGTACTTGCACATGCACCTAGTAATAAGGTAACGCCAAGTAATAGTGCTGTGTTTTGTGTTTTATTTTTCATTTGTATCAGTACTTAACTCTTCTAGTGCATCGAACTCCGATTTTGTGGCGTTGTTTGCTCTTGGTTGCATCAAGCCTGGTTTGTTCTTTGCAAGTTTGGTTATGTCATGGTCGTTAAATATTCTTAACGCTTCATTCTTTTGTGCTGTTGCTACGTTGAACTGGTCTTGTAAGTTGCCAATTTGTTCTATCTGTCTCTTGGCACCTTCTTCTAAACTTCTAATAGTGCTTTCGTTCATGTCAGCCGCAGTTTGTAATGCTACGTTTTGTGCAACATACATTTCAACTTGTTGCTGAAGTTTGTCTACTTGTTTGTTTAGACCGCCTACTATAAATGTGTGAGCACCGTAAGCCATAAGCAATACTATTGCCATAAACGGTAATGCTTTTAGAAAACCTAACATGGTTTGACCACTAGTACTTGATCCGTGTGTGGATTGTGCAACACTACGTTTCTATTGATAGGTAAAAC
>Ga0209090_10002703_pt1 | contig 11204 bp, 7 predicted proteins | sample ArcticOcean_MG_C_9_FD_187432 | JGI IMG/M metagenome (GOLD analysis project Ga0209090, IMG submission 187432) | Marine microbial communities from western Arctic Ocean - ArcticOcean_MG_CB2_152 (SPAdes) (version 2) | ecosystem: Environmental > Aquatic > Marine > Oceanic | place: Arctic Ocean... | reverse complement strand
AAGAAAGAGAAAGAGAGAGAGAGAGAGGAAACTTAGAATATAAAAACAGAGAAAAAGAGTTAAGGAAGTGACGCGAAAGTGCGAGAGAGACGAGAAGAGACGAGAAGAGAGAGAGAGAGAACGCGACCTCGCTCTGGTGCTGCGACTCCAACAAAAGTACACCACCACCACCCCTTGTTACTATATTATTTTACACACTTACTACCGATGGTACCAGTTCTACTACTATACTTCTATTACCTCCTCCGTTCGTATTCGCCCGCCGCTCTGCGCTTCGTTTCTCAAACCCTAAATATTAAACCAGTCTTTCCTTTTCTGTGAAGGAATTCCCTCACTGTTTTCTCGCGCGCGGACACACACAAACAACACAGTTTATTAAAAGAAAAGGAAACCATGGCCATCGCCGCCGGGTACGGGAACAGCAAGTTCGTCGACGACGCGCAGGTATGTTGTGCTCCTTTTTTTAAATTAATACACCACACACTTTAGAGTAGTTGTTGTTGTTGATCGAATTTTCTCTCCGTCCGCGTCTCCTCCAATTATCTCTCGTCTTTTCCCGTTTAATTATGTTCCGGCTTCTTTGTCTTCTTTGTCTTCTTCCGCTCACCCAAACTCGTCTCTCTCTCTCTCTCGTTCTCTTTCGATTTTACGTGATAAAAATATGACGTGATCAACTACAACAGATCGCGGAAGAAACGCGAGCGTTAAATGAAAAATTACGAGACTCGAACACGCGAACGAAATTGGAAGGCTTGAAGCAACTCATCGCGATGATGTCGACCGGGCGAGACGTGTCACATTTTTTTCCCTCGGTCGTCGTAAACATCGTGACGGAGAGCTTTGAGGTGAAAGCGCTCGTGTATATGTTTTTAGTACGTACGGCGGAGCAGAAACCGGACGAAGCGTTGTTATCGATTAACTCGTTTCAGAAGGATTTGGCGCACCAAAACGCTCGAGTGAGAGCGGCGGCGCTGAGGGTGATGTCGAGCATTCGAGTGAAAGTGATCGTGCCGGTGGTGGTTTTGGCGATTCGGAAGTGCGCGGTGGACGTGTCGCCGCACGTGAGGAAGGCGGCGGCGCACGCGATTCCGAAGATTTTTCGGTTGGATCCGTCGAGAGCGGATGATTTCGTGGAGGTTATTGAAACTATGTTGAGAGATTCGACGCCGTTCGTTTTGTCGAGCGCGATTGCGGCGTTTCAAGAAGTGTGCCCGCACAGAATTGATTTGTTGCACAGACACTACCGGAAGTTGGCGAGGATTTTGGTGGACATCGACGAGTGGGGACAGATGTTGACGTGCGAGCTTTTGTTGAGGTACGCGAGGACGCAGTTTTTACCGCCAGACGGGTTTAATCGCGAGTTAAACGTCGGTAAAGATAACGAAAGTAACAAGGAGATGTTGGATATTGCCGGTTTTAACGACGTGGATGGGAACGGTGGAGGTGCGTCAGGCTACGATCGACACGATACGGGCGGGACGAAGGGGATCTTGGCGCAAGCGGCTAACTTTTACGACGACGACGAGGAAGACTCCGACGACGATTCTTCGAGCAGTTCAGATTCGGACGATTACAATTCCGGCAATGGCAACAACACCAAAAAAAAGACGACGACGAAAGCGTCGAAGAAAAGAGGACCGGTGAATCAAGGACCGGAGTTTTTGGACGACGACCACAGGTTGTTGTTGAGGTGTACGCGACCTTTGCTTCAATCGCAGAACGCCGGCGTCGTGTTGGCGGTGGCGTCGTTGCACTTTTACTTGGCGCCGATCGCGGACGTTCCCAGAGCGACGAGAGCGTTGGTGTTCGCGGCGAGAACGAAACCGGAGTGTCAACACGTCCTGTTGAAAAACGCCGTGGCGATGGCGGCGGTGCAACCTCGATGCTTCCGTTCGCACTTTGAAGCGTTCTTTGTGCACCCGGGCGATCACATGGACGTTCGCGCGCTAAAATTGGAAATGTTGACGTATATTGTCACCGCGGAGAACGCGCCGAGTTTGTTGAGAGAGTTGCAAGCGTATTTGCGTTCATCTTCGCAAGAGTTTGTCGCTTTGACGATTCGAGCGGTTGGTCGATGCGCGGCGATAATGCCGCAAATCGCTTCTATTTGTATCCGATCGCTGTTAGAGTTGTCTTTGCACCCGTCCGAAACGGTCGCCGGCGAAGCCGTGGTTGTCATTCGCGCGTTGGTGCAGAAAGCGCCGAAGGAACACGCATCGGTCGTGGCGACGTTGGTGAGAAGATTGGACCATTTGCTCGCGCCGGCGGCGAGATCCGCGGTCGTTTGGCTCGCCGGCGGGGAGCTGTTTTTGGACCAACAACAAAAAGCGAGCAGTGCAGAAGCTGGGGCGTCGTCGTCGGCCGTGACAGTCGTCGCGGACGGTGGTAAAGAATATAAAAAGCTCGGCCAAATGGACGCGAGTTGGAATCGAAACTTTTTCGACCTCGCCTTGGCGGTGGTCACCAAAGCGATGGCTCGATTCCCAGACGAGCACGAATCCACGCGTCAACAAATCTTACACGCCACGTGTAAGATGTACGTGAGATACCCGATCGAAACCGAACCGTTATTGAGACACTGCTTGAACATGGCGTCGAAAGATCCTTCGGTGGATATTCGCGACCGGGCGAGAATTTACGGCGCCATCTTCGCGAAAACCGATTCGTTAGACGACGAAAAGAAAGACGCGTATCCGAGATTGAAGAAACTCCTTTCCGAAAAGCTTTTGTTTTGCGATAAGCCAATCACGCGTTTACCGTCGCCGGCGCCGCCGACGTGCCCGCACCAACTCGGCTCTTTGTCGCAGTTTGTGGAACACGTCGCCAACGGCTACGCCGGGTTACCGAAACATCCGAGAGAAGCGCCGCCATCGTCCGTGAGAGACCGAACGTACGACACCGGAGGTATCGGTGGTGGTACGACGACGTCCAAGTCGAAGAAGGGCAACCGCGGATTCTACTCGAGCTCGGACGAAGACTCGAGCGACGACGATTCCTCCGATGATGATTCCGACGACTCGGACGATTCCGATGACTCATCAGACTCGGACGATTCCGATGACTCAGACTCGGACGAAAGTTCGAGCTATGATTCCTCGTCGTCGTCTGAATCGTCGGGTAGCGACGATGACGACGAAAAAGTAGAAAAAGAAGAGAAAAAGGAAGAAGAAGCCGTAGAAACAAAAAAAAAAGTAGCAGAAAAGAAAGAACCGGAAACGGCAACCACCATCGAGGAACCGCCAGCCGCGGAAAAAGAGGACGAAACGAAGAAAAGCGAGGAGATGGATTAATAGAAGTGAGCTGATGATGTTAAAAAATTGTATTTTTAGTTTACATTTACGCGTCGTATTACACACATTCTTGCTAAAAACGCCCGTGCTTTCTCTTTCTCTTCCATCACATCGTTTCTTCCATCAAGCTCAAATCCTTCTCTTGTCTCTCTAAATAGTCTCTCCTTTCCTCGTCCGTCTTCAAACCTCTGAATGTAAACACGGATTTATCCCCGATGTCGTCCTTGACCGCTTGCGTATATTTTCGCCCGGCGAAAACTAAAAAGCCGAGCATCCAACTCGCGACGAAAAACGTCTCCACTTCATCGCTGGCGAGGCCGGTTAAATGCCCCAGACACATGATAGGCGTCAGAAGAAACAACAGAAACGCCTCGGCTTTCCCGTAGCACGCCCCTTCCTTGAACGCTAAACCGGTAAACGAGGCAAACATCGGACCGATTACCCAAACCGCGCTCCGATGTTCCCGCACAAACTCCAACAAACTACTACTACTACCACCGTTTTGCGTATACGCGACGATACCAAGAGATCCTATTAACCCAACCGCATACAGCGCTTGCATCACCCGTTTTATCGGCGTCACGTACATGTGCACCAAAACCAACGCGACGCCGAACCCGCTCGCGCCTAAAAAGTAACTCGGGTTCACCATCTGTTCGTTCCCACTCACATCGCCTAAAACAACTCCCACGGCGCCTAAACACGCCAACGACAACGCAACTCGGTACGACCACACTTCCAACTCGTCCGTTTGGGTCACCGTCCACGTTCCGTAGAGGCCTTCGTAATACTCCTTTTGTCTCTCATTTTCATCATCATCTCCTCCTTCATCTGAATCGTTCTTCGTCGCGGAGCAGCTCAACAAGGTTGTAAAGCGTCGTGAACTCTTCGTCGTCTGAATCGTTTTGGTCGTCGTCGTCGCGATAAAGGAGTTGCCGCCAACGGCAACGACACCATTCGTATTCTTCTTTCGCGCAAATGCAACAGCCGCAGACGCAAAATCCGTCGCGACTTTCGCGCGGAGAATCCTCCTCCTGTTCTTCCGCAAAGAAGAAACGCTTCGAGTCGTCAAAGAACGAGAACGCGAGGAAGAACCCTTTTGAGAAGAAGAAATCATCGTCGTCGTCTGAATCGTCGTCGCGGGAAAGTGTGCGAAGCAGTTGGGGAAAAGATGATTGTGCGCCATTAATTGTGTAGCATTTGCGCGCGTACATCACTTCCTCTTCTTCGAGAGCTTTCGCGAAGATGATGAAACGGTAAACGACTTGAATTCTTAATCTTTTAGAAATAGAGATTTCGAAATGGACGAAAAGAAGATGAAAGACGAAACGATGGAACGCATCGCGGTGAACAAAGTCACCAACGCGATGCGCAACTACCGAGCGAGTTGCGAACGAGAAATCCAAAGACGGAAACGGAACCTATTGAAAGCAACGTTAAGAAGAAGAAGACAAAGAGACGAGGAGGAATCAACGGGTAAAGGAGATGGAGAAGGAAAGAGAACAGTAAAGTTTGATGAAAGAGGAGGAGGAGAGAAGGTGCTCGAGGAGGACATTATTCAGAGGAGTGATGATGGCCAACAACAGAGGATGAAGCTCCTCCTCCAAGAGGTGTACGAGAAAGGCGAACGGAAAAGTCGAGAGGCGGTGGAAAAGAATCAGCACTTTTTTGACTGTTTATTGGAGACGTTTTCATCGAACGATGCAGAGGGAGAAGACGCTGCTCATTTACCGGCGCACTTACGAGTGACGCGAGATTTCGAGACGGTTCCGGAGCGCGAGCGGCCGCCGCTTTTGCCCGGTTTCGAGGACGCCGAGAAGGCGAGGTACGTGTTGAAAAATTTAGTGAGAGATTGGTCCGAGGAAGGCAGAGAAGAGAGGGAGAAAAGCCACGACGTGTTGGTGAGACATTTGCGGGACGTGGTTTTTAAAGAGCAGTTATCGGAGATTGATTTGATGTGCGAACGAATGAACCCGGAGGATATCGCGCGACCTCGCGTTCTCGTTCCCGGCGCCGGATTGGGAAGGCTGGTGTATGAATTCGCCAAAGCAGGATTTGAAACCGAAGGGAACGAGTTTTCCTATTACATGCTGTTCGGTTCTTCTTTTCTCTTAAATTGTTGCTCAGAAAAGCGACCGTTTGAAATCGTTCCGTATTGGCACTCGCCTTTAAACCACCTCTCTCAGAAGGACCAGTATCGATCGATCGTCGTCCCGGACGAAAGCCCGTGCGATCACATGGACGCGTTCAAACCTGGAAGCTCCATGGCCATGTGCGCCGGAGATTTCTGCGAAGTCTACGGAAGCCCAGAGTACGAATCCCACTTCGACGCCGTGGCGTGTTGCTTCTTCCTGGATACCGCCAAAAATATCTTCGACTACTTGGAAACCATCCGGTTTTGCTTGAAAAAAGGAGGCACGCTCACCTCCATCGGGCCTTTACTTTGGCACTGGGTAGAACACAGCGATAATCCCGTCGGTCGTCGTCTCGGCACTTCTGCCACTTCTGAAAGTAATTACGACGTAAACGACGAACAAGAAGAAGACCTCTCCATCGAAGTCTCCTTGGAAGACCTCGTCGCTTTCTGCCAAACGCTCGGCTTTCGACTCGACCAAAAATCACACCCGCTCTCCTGCCCGTACGCCACCGATCGATTGAGCATGCACCGAATCGTCTACGATTGCGCGTTTTTAAGCTTCACCTATCTTGGTCGATAAAAAAGAAGCATAGAAGCATACTATAGTTTACTTTTATTAGAGTAGTGCGGTTGTTTTTCTCGGTTATTTTAAAACCCCAAATCAGATCGCACAAAATTCCCCCACAAGTTTCTCTTCATTAATCATCCTTTCTGAGAAAGTACACGTCACAAACACAATAATAAGTAATAAAAAGATGGGCAAATGGAGAGACGAACCGATGCACACCGGCGGCACGATGAACGCCGGGCAAGCGCCGTACCAGAAAGCGGCCAACGACGAGTGCAGAATCTGCGGAGGTATACATACAATTCTCTTCTTTTTTCTTTCCCGAATGGATCGAAAATTCATTCAATCGCTGACTTTCAACGTTATTATTATTATTATTATTATCACAGGCATTGGTCACTGGTAAGAGGAGTTAAAACATAGAGAGTCGTTTAAGCTGTTGTTGTTGCGTTTGTTGTCATTGCTTTTCTTCGGGCGTGAAAATAAAGAGAGAGAGAGAGAGAGAAGACACGTGAATTGTCGAATTTTGATCTACTACTCGGAATTCGTTTTGTTGTGTCTGTTCCTCCCGAGAACGACTGCGACTACGACTGCTCTCTTGAAATCAAGAAGCTTTGTTCGTGATGTTGTTGTTGCCCCTTTTCACCACCTATCGTCATCAAGCCTGTTATAAATCGATTTGAAAAGAGAGATTGAGATGGCGTTTGAGCGCCGAAGCGGAGAGGAAGGAGGAGAGAAAGAGAGAGAGAATGAGAGAGAATTTGGATTGCGAAGAAGAAAAGTCTTCGTCGGAAATTCCTTTAGTTCTTCTTCTTCATGATCATCATCTTACGACTCGGCGGCGTTTTTTGTCATCAATTTCGACAAAGACTTCTTGATGAGAGCAGCGCGAACGAGCAGAAGAGAGCGACTTTTGGAGACGTCGCGAGCGTGTGTTGCGGTACTGACCTTTGGATATTTTCTTTTCTCCACAACTTTTTTCTCCTGTATATTTTGTGTGATTTTTACGATAAAACAGGGCGCGCGACTGTCCGGATAACAACCGAGGCGGCGCGGCTGGGTACGACAACGAAGGCGGTGGCGGCGGGTACGCGAGAGGCCCGTCCTCCAACGACAAGTGCAACAGATGCGGAAACTTTGGCCACTGGGCGAAAGACTGCGCGTTGCCGGATTCTCGAGCGCCACCGATGAACGATATGCGATGCAACCGATGCGGCGGGTTTGGCCACATGGCGAGGTTTTGCGCGTCGGCGGATACTCGCGGGTTTTCGGGCGGCGGCAGAGGCGGGTTTTCCGGCGGCAGAGGCGGCGGCAGAGGCGACGACTCGTGTCGCATCTGCGGTCGATTCGGGCACTACGCGAGAGCGTGCCCGGAAAACCGCGGCGGCGGCGGCAGAGGCGGCAGAGGCGGCAGAGGCCCAAGACAACCGCGCGAACGCCGCGCGGCTGGCCCGGAAGATGTCTGCAACCGCTGCGGCCAAGGCGGTCACTGGGCGAGAGATTGCGCCGAGCCGGACACGAGAACGGACGAGGAAAAAGCGCCGAGAGCGCCAAAACCCGGGGACAAGTGCAGAAACTGCAACGAGGAAGGTCACTTCGCTCGAGACTGCCCGCAACCGAAGGACACCAAGTGCCGCACGTGCGGCGAGGATGGTCACTACTCGAGAGACTGCCCGCAAAAAGGCGGCTCCGGGGTCACGCCGAAGTTGCAAGAAGCCGCGGAACAAGAAGCCGCGCAACCGGCGACGATGGAGGACGCCGACGCCGACGCCGGGGCGACGGCGTAAAAAAGAACAACACATTGATGAGACCGGTCGCCCATAAAACGAACGAACGTAAGAGAGAGAAGGAGCGAGAGAGAGAAGAGAGAGAGAGGAAGCTATCAAGCTATCATTAAATCCATTTTAACACACAAAGATATCGCCACATTATTGTTCACATTCACACGCCTAAACAAAATCAATACTAATGTCCACCAATGCTGAGAATACCATCACCACCACGAACAATCGAACGTTCATCACCCAACTCGACGCGTCGACCGTCGCCTCTGTCTCTCTCGACGGTCACGTCTCCTTCAACGCTTCGCGGATTAGAAAAGTCGAGAAAAACGTCGTCGTCGTCAAACAACAAAATGTGAAACAAAAAGTTGCCATCATCTCCGGCGGTGGCAGCGGCCACGAACCAGCCATGGCGGGTTTCGTCGGCGAGGGTTTTTTGTACGCCTCGGTGTGCGGCGACGTTTTCGCGTCGCCCTCGGTCGAGCAAATTATGGCGTGCATCGATGACGTTTTAAATAACTCAGAGGAGGAGGGAGGCATCGACTCGATTTTACTCGTCGTGATGAACTACACCGGCGACGTGGTGAACTTCTCGATCGCGCGAGACCGAGCGAGAAAAGAGTACGCGAAATCGAAACTGAAAAACATCGAAGTGTTCGCGTTCGACGACGATTGTTCGATACCGGAGTGCGAGCGAGGGAAAGGAGGAGCGAGAGGATTGTGCGGCACGTTGTTAGGATTGAAAGCGACGAGCGCGGCGGCGCGAAGAGGGGAGGGGTTTTCGGAGGTGCGAAAAGTCGCCGAGAGATTTCGGAAGAACACGAAGACGTACGGGTTTTCGTTGGGGAGGTGCGACGTGCCTGGACAGAGGAAACAAGGAGACGTGGAGGTACCGGACGGAAGGGTAGAATTAGGACTGGGGATACACAACGAGCCCGGATTTAAGACGGTTCCGTTTGAAAGCGCGGAGAAGACTGTCGAAATCGCGTTGGACGCGATTGAGAAAGCGTTGGAGTTGGAAAGTGAAAAAGCGAAAAGGAATTCGGCGGTGAGCGGTGTCGGCATTATGGGTAAAATCGATCACATGCTCGGTTTAGACGCGGAAACGAAAATGAGCATCGGGTTAGCGAAGCCGATCGAATTGTGTTTAGTGGTGAACGGTTTAGGCGGGACGAGCAATCTCGAGCTCGGTTTACTCGCCAATCTCGCCAAACAGTCTCTGGAGAAAAGAGGCGGTAACGCGTGCAAGATTACGCACGCGATGTGTGGGAGCTTCATGACTAGTTTGAACATGAGAGGCGCGAGTTTAACCGTCAGCGTGTTGGAGGACGAAAACGACGGCGCGTTGTTGGACGAGCCGTGCGAAGTGAACGCTTGGCCCAGATTGATTAATTTATCAACGACAACGTCGGTAACGAGTGCGACGACGACGACGATGACGAACACCGCGAGAAAGTTGCAAGAACAAACGGACGTTTTACCAGTTCCTCCAAAAGACGCGACAGAAACGACGAACGTCGACGAGACATCTACGAAAGAAGAAACGCCCAAGAAATCAACAAACCAACAGCAACGACAACAAAAGAAGAAGGAGAATAAATTGAGAACGCCAAAAGTTACAGTGACTGAGGAAGAAGCCGAAGCTCTCGCGGCTGCCATCCAACTCTCGTGCGCGACCATTTTATCCATGAGAGACGAACTGACGAGATTAGACGCCATCGCTGGCGACGGCGACTGCGGAGACACCTTAGCCGCCGGCGCTTCGGCCATCTTAGAAGACTCCGTCGATTATATCTACAAGCATCCAGACGTCGTTTGCGACCAACTCGCTAATTCGTGCGCGCGATCCATGGGCGGCACTTCGGGCGTTTTATACGACGTCTTTTTCCGCGCCGCCGGTGACACTCTAGACGAAACCGAAAGCGACTTTGACGAAGCCGAGTATGAGGATTACATGGACGATTCGTTTGAATATCGCGAAGCGTTGGCGCGAGGCATCTGCGCCATTCGCAAACACGGTAAAGCAACGGCTGGCGACCGGACCATGCTCGACGCGTTAATGCCAGCTTTGGGGCATTGGGGCATGTTAATGAACGACGATTTAAAAGAACAGTGCGATCGCATCGCCAAAGCGGCGAAAGACGGCGCGGAAGAAACGAGAAACATGACCGCTAACGCCGGCCGAGCGAGTTACGTGAACAAAGACAAACTGAAAGAACAAAAAGTCCCAGATCCGGGCGCGTCAGCCGTCGCCGCGTGGATTGGCGCCAGTTGCGAGGAAGTCACTCGTTTATTAGCGAACAAAAACGTCAAACCAAACGAGCGGCACTTATCGTTCATGAACAGAATAGACCCGAATTTTAAAGGCGATCGAGATGATCACGACGCGATCCCGGTGGAAGACCGCCTCGGCGAATTCGACGACACGCCGCACTCCGACGACGATTTACCGGAAGACCAAAAGATACGGTTCGTTTTGTAATATGAATTATTGAAAAATGACATTGAAATATTAGACGCGATAAGCGACGACGACGAGTACTCTCATAACGACTTACGCGTTCTTCAACGCCTTCACGTTCAAGTACGTGACGCCACCAACCATCGCGGCATTCACGGCCAACATCTCTGGTTTGAACTTCTTCGCGTTTACGGCCATGTGTCCCGCGCCCGCGGCCATCAACCCCGTCGCCATCAACAATGACCCTTTGTCCGCTTTCCCATCCACGCCGAGTTTCAGCATCGGCAAACCGGTACCGAGCATGAACGCCCCGGCGAGAGACGACCAGACCGGAGACGCGGTCGGTTGCTCGTCCTCTTTGAAGAACATCTTCATCATGTCGTCCGGGATAGCGATCGCTTGGACGCCGTACCCGAGCTATAACGAAGAGAATATTCGTTAGGGTATTAATGTGTTGAACAAAATGCGAGAGAAAAAAACGCGCATATTCTTCACAAATTTCGCGAGAAAGAGAGAGAGACGAGAGACGAGAGCACGCGCAGAATGTTACCATCATGGCCCCGGAGAGTTTTAACGTGTCGTTTGCAGAGAGAGACATTGCGTGTGTGTTTTCTATTTTATGAGTGAGGAATGCGTGTCGAAATGCTGATGTGGGAGCTCTTTTAATTCTGCCTTTTTTCACGTTTTTTCGTAATTAAAAAAAAACGACGTAAAACATGTTTCTACCTTTTTTTTCACTTTTTTTCGTATGCAATTTTTTTTGTCCTCTTCTTTCTTGTTGAGCCTCTCAGAAAAAAGCTCCACTCTGTATCGCATATTCTTTCTTTCCGTCTCTCTCGGGTGGTGGTTGTTGCGCTGATTAAACCTCTTTCACCTTTTGAAAGAAGAAGAAGAACAGTTTGATCGATCGTGCGTTTCTTTTGCGTTTTGTGATTGGTAAAGCGTTACAAACAGGAGAAGAGAATCG
>Ga0209090_10002695_pt1 | contig 11215 bp, 11 predicted proteins | sample ArcticOcean_MG_C_9_FD_187432 | JGI IMG/M metagenome (GOLD analysis project Ga0209090, IMG submission 187432) | Marine microbial communities from western Arctic Ocean - ArcticOcean_MG_CB2_152 (SPAdes) (version 2) | ecosystem: Environmental > Aquatic > Marine > Oceanic | place: Arctic Ocean... | reverse complement strand
GGTGTCTTTGATTAAATGCGTTTGCTAAAACAATCTTAAAGTTATTTGCTTTTGCAAATGTCTGTAAGTTTAATAAAGCCATCATTGCATTAGATGCTACAAACTGTTCACTCCATAGTTCACGTGCGTAACAGTTCCAAAACACATTATCATCTGACTCTGTTTCATGTGGCCAAGCAGTACGCCATTTTTCATGTCTATACTCACCGTTGTTGTATCCGTCTGGTGATTTCCAACCTGTATTATCTTTTGGTCTTTCTTGGAATACATCGAATCTTTCGAAGCCACTAAGCATGAAAACTATAACACCTTCTGCATTATCTAAATCATGTTGATCTGCAAAATGTAATTGATTGACAGCCGCATGATTGCCGATACCCTTAACTCCTAAATTTAATGACTTATATTCAGGAAAGTGATACTTTGTTAGTTGATTAACCCAACTGTTTTCTAGTTCATGTACACGTAGATAATAGTCTGAATCTGGTTGCCCTGGTTGTCCGGGTCTGATCTGCGTTCTTCCGCCGTGAGCATCTACAACGTCTTGTGGGTATCCACCCTCACCCTGTGTCCAAGAACAGCCTAGTCCTATGATGTACTTTTGAGTCATTTAGTGGTCTTCTTTTTTGATGTCTTTTTTATTGCAACTTTTTGTTTAGCACTAAGAGTAATCTTCTTTTTAGCCTTGGGTTTTTTGAATGCACCTTTAGCAGTCTTATAGACTTTAGTATATGCTTCGTCTTTATCAGGAGTACTAGGATCATCTGCTACATAGCGTCCTCTAGCATCTCTGTTTCTAACTGTAATCATACCTAACCATTTACTAACTTTTTTCCACCAACTCATAATAATTCTCCAAGATGTATGCTAGTATTTATCAGACTATTACAGAGCGTAGAAAATGATAAAATTGATTGCCTTCACCTGAAAGCAAGTCAAGTGGCGGCTGCCATCCAGGGGGTAGGTGCAACTTCGTAACAATTTGCAAATGTTTAATATGCTCTATAATAGGATTAAGTAAAAACTGACCGTTTTTTATATTAGTTGTGTATGCATCTAAGTTATGTTGCATGTCTGGTTCTAATTCTTTTAACACATTAGCATAATCTTCTGGTGTTTTGTATAGAGCATCAAGTCGTTTAAGATTTTGAATAATGCCTTCTACTCTATCTTCAAGTTTAGGTTCATTGTCAAAACTATAATCAAAGATGTTATATTTTTTGATGCCTTTTCGTTCTAACCATGTATGATAGCCTTGTGCTGATAATACTAAGAATGGCTTAAGTCCTACGATTGGCTTAAATGTTTTTTCAGATAGATAATGCTCACCAGGTAGATATCTGGATTCTGTTACTATATCTATCAATCCTTTAAAGTAACTTCTTGGAAATGCTTCAGGTGTCCACTCTGGTTTAGAATTTAATTCAAAATCTGCTTCGTCTACTAAGTCTGGTCTACACCGTTTATATGTTACTATTCCTTTTTCTAACAAGTCATGTGCTTCAAGTTGATCAACAAGCATTGTTCGATGAGTATCTTCTCTGTTATTATAGCATACAAATAATTTATTAGGGTAGGGAATGCCACCAATCTCTAATGTTCGTATTAATTGATTCTTACTTTCTCTATATGTCTCGCGGAGATCGTAAAGCATCATATCATAACCATGCCATTCTACATGTTCAACGTGAGGATATCCAAAATTTGGATATTTACAATAATGTAATTGTGAAGGACTCATTACATATATTTTTTTATTGTTGCGTAAACACCATGGTTGACATAACTTCATCACCTCTCCGAAAATAGTATCAGTTTCCATCTCACTACCAGAGAATGCAATAATACCATCATGTGTCGAATCTAAACTGTCAACAAAGTGTCTACTGTAACGAGAATAGTCCTGTGGGTTTTGCAACCGCATTTGAAAATGTCGCTTATCCATGTATGCATACTTAACCACTATATTTTGCCCAGGTTATACCGTCACTGCTAGGTTTAGAAAGATACAACTGATCATCTGTTATTCTAAACTCATTTGGTTTAGGGTGTCTGCCATCAGATCGAATATGTATGTACTGTTGACCTTCTGAGTTAACGATACCGCTGTTAAAGATTGTCTTAATATGTTTCTGTATATTAGACATCTTCTTGTCCAGACACATTATGTGATGCTGAAGCCTTTAAAAGGTATTCAGTTGTATCTGGTGGGATCCAGCCACATGACTCTGCATGATAGAGGAAGCGGCCTACTGAGTCTTCCCAGTCACCGTATAGTTCACAATCTCCTAATCGATCAAAGATTTTAAATGCTTCGGGAGTCATCTTTTCTTTGGATAGTATATATGTTTCATGTGCTTCTTTATTTGCTAACAACTTATCCTGTAATTTTAACCATACTTCTTTTCTGCTTTCTGGAGTAGGAAATCTATCATGTAATCTTATTACGTTTTGAACAATGCCTTTGGCCCTTAGTTTATAATCCGGTTCGTCATCAAAAGAGTAATCAAATATTTCAGTGTAAGGTTCTATACCGTATACATCTTTTAATTGTTTATGAAATCCTTGATTTGACATTACTAAGAAAGGCTTTAGTGTCATAAGAGGTTTGTTTGTTTTTTCTGTAAAGAAGAACTCATCTTTGGTTATATAACATGATTCTGTTACTAAGTCAATCAATGCTGATCTATAACTAGGAGCTATTGCACAAGGCATCATGGCCTCTGTTTTATATATTTCATAATCAGGCTCTAATGGATCAATCAGCGGCAAATCTTTTAAAATAGTTAAGTAAGGGTCATCAAACTGGGGTTGGGGTAGTTCATCAATTTTATATGTAACGATACCTTCATCAAACAAGTTTGCTTTGTGTAATTCTTTTATGAGTTCAGTTCTATGATTGTCCATTCTTCTATTATAACATGTAAAGAGATAAGTCCAATCAGTTTGTGGAATATGTTTATAGTCGTTTGTGAAGGCACCCGTTACCGGGTCTTGGTAAATATTGTGTGCATACATGATTAGATGATAACCGTATGTTCCTCTAACATCTAAAATAGGATCATCAAGTAGTCTCTTGTCCCATGCTGAAGGCATGTGTATAATTATTTTTCTATTATGTGTAACGCACCAGTCTCGTATACCTTCTATGAAATTTCTAAAAATGCAATGCACTTCCATTTCCTCAAAACAATTAATCCAAATCTCATCCGGATGTAACTCTATGACATTGTTTATCTCATCTGTGTAAGGATAAGACAGATATTCTTTACCGTCTGCGGATGGAGTTCTCTGAGCCTTGAATTGGTGAAGTGTATATATCTTTTTAGACATCTTCTTGGCCAGATGCAATCTGCTCAGATATCCATTTATATGTTTTCTCTATGCCCGTTTCTAAATCTTCATCAGGTGCCCAATCAATTAATTCTTTGATTAGATTGTTGTCGGATGTTCTACCCATAACGCCACGCGGACCATCTACATTTTCTATAGTAATGTTTTTTCCAACAAGTTTAGCGATAAGGTACACTAGATCATTCATAGATATTTTCCGTGTACTACCTAAGTTCAGAGGCTCTCTCACGTCACTTTCCATGATGCGTTGTATACCTTCTACACACTCGTCAATGTACAAAAACGAACGTGTTTGAATACCCGGTCCCCATACTTCAATTGCATCACCATCGTTAGCCAGTGCAACTTTACGCATCAGTGCCGCTGGTGACTTTTCTTTGCCGTTGTTCCATGAACCTTCAGGTCCAAAGATGTTGTGGAATCGTGCGACTCTTATCTCTATATTATAACATCTTCCGTAAGCCGCGTAAAGCCTTTCTGAAAATAATTTTTCCCAGCCGTAATCCGAATCTGGATTAGCAGGATAAGCAGTGTGTTCTGCTAAGTCTGGATTGTCTGGGTCTAATTGATTGTGTTCTGGATACATACACGCACTAGAACTATAGAACACTTTCTTTACATCATGTGTACGACATGCTTCTAAGACATTTAGATTGATTGTAGCAGAGTTATGCATAATGTCTGCATCATTCTCGCCAATAAAGATATAACCTGCTCCACCCATGTCAGCGGCAAGTTGATACACTTCATCAAACTGTGTATTGTAATGTCCTGAACCTGCATCAAATAAGTTGTTGACAAATTGTGCGTTACGTAAGTCTCCTATCCAAAACTTATCTGCGGTTGATTCACCATATAAGGGTGCTTTAATATCAACACCAACAACTGTGTGTCCTTGTTCTTTTAAGTTCGTTACTAAGTGTGAGCCGATAAATCCGCCTGCACCGCATACTAGTATTGTTTTATGGTTGGTCATTTCTTCGTGCTCCTTCAAAGTAACATTTTCCTGGATGGCATCCACTAGTCCAAACTGGTTCAAAGTTATCTGTTATGTGATTATATATATTATTTACTACCGCAACTGATCCTGGTTCAGAAAACATGTTATAGTTGTGTTCTAAAATAGGCTTAACTCTGCGTTTAAAATCTAACACTTGATCTGGTGTCCAAGATGCAATCAGTTTGACATTATTCAGAATTTTTTCCATTCTTCCTCCGGGATTTGATTCGTCATCATATGACTCGTCCCAGAATTCACTGAATGTTTTGAATCCTAAATCTTGCAATCCTCGAATTGTACCAGGCACACCTACAATCATAAACGGATGTTTGTTATACATAGGCTTAAATGATTTTTCAGTGAGAGTACATTCTTTTGTATTGTAATTTGTTTCAGTTACTAATGACACTAGTGTTTGTTTATAGTATTGTGCTGTATGTCCCCAATCTTCACACATTTTATTGATGTCTGTTTCCCCATCTATAACAAGTGGTAATTTATTAGCGAATCTTGGTATAACAACAGCGTCATCAAACTCAAAAGGTGTATTTCCATACAAATTAAGACGACCTACAAAGTCTTGGTCATCTGTTTGTATATTTGTAACTTGATTCATAAATGTATCATGTCCATTTTCTCCATCAATTTTTTGAAAACTAATAAGAGATTTGTCTACCAAGTCTAGTTGTTCTAAAGCAAGAACAAGTAAAACTCTATGCTTCCTATATCGTCTATTCCATGATAAAAATAATTTTTCAGGAACTTCATTTTCGTCATACGATGGTATGTATTTTGGTTCTGTAACTGGAGTATAACTTAAAAGTCCTGTACCTGGATTATTATAAAACATATGAAATATTTCACGTGAAGAAGCATAAGGGATTACATGCATTCTATGTTCTCTGCCTTGTGGAATATTATTCTTTGTATGCCACTCTTCATAAACCTTACTAGCATTTATTGTGCCAGTTAAGTAAATAATTTTATACATAGGTATCTGATGATGTTCATGGAAATAACTAAACATCGCACTAAGTTCACGGTCAGACATAAAGGCTTCAACACTATGATCTATTAAGATATATCCATTAGATGTTACTACTAAGTGTAGTAACCAATCAGGCATATGTGAGAATTCTAACAAACCATTAGTATTAATAAAGTATTTTTCAAACTCTACTCGCCAAGTCAATGAGAACGGATAGATAAATGGTCGTCTATCATCTGCTTCAATTGTTTGGACTGCATACATTTCATATTTGTCTTTTGCTTTTGAAAATTGTTTTTGCCATATGTCATCGTTCCAAAAACTCCTACTTTCCATCATTGGATTGACACCTTCAGCAGATGATGCAAAAGTCAATATATTAGGCAATTCAGTATTCCATAATGGACCTCTTGGGCCATGCCAAGAGTAGACTACTTTAACTTTGTCATCTGAACTATGCGATATGACTGATCGGAATTTTTCGTTCACTTTTCACCTCTTCTCCTGTCCAATGTTTTGGAATAATAATATCTGTGCCACACATACACATTTCTTTGTAACATGTGATCTCTTTTGGTCCTACGTTCTGAATATCTTCTAGTATATGGCCTACATTGCCGCCCATGCCACAACTTGCTAGACTCATGTCGCCAACAGGGTTAATAAAGATACAGTCACCGACACTGCACTTCCAACCACTAAAGAAGTTTTGACTCTTAACAATAATGTCATTTGCATTACATACTTGTTCTGTACCATCGTCATATCTATTGTACGATACAGTCATCTCAGTTCTTTTATTAGGCTTCGGCACTGATTGATGTACTTCAATGTTGTGTTCTTCAATGAATGCAACATGTTTAGGGTCTGAATACTTCCAAGGGCCTGTTACATGTGATAGTTCGTCATACAATGGTGTCCACTCTATGAAGTAGTTAGGCATGACAGTCTTTAGATGTTCAGCAAACTCTACGCACTCCCAGAATCTTTCTTCGTGTAATAATATCTTAGTGCTTAAGTAGTTGACTTTCTCAGACAACCATATAGAGTTCTCTTCGTATCGTTTCTTGTCTACTTGTTCTATGTGTAGACTAGCAACAATGTCATCAAACAGATAAGCATGTTTCTGCCACCACTTAAGAGGTCTTGACAAATTTGTGTTAACTGCTAAAGTAGCATAAGGCATGTTCTCGTAAATCCATTCACAAATCGGAATGAAGTTACGCCATGCAGTTGGTTCACCACCAGAGAAGAAGAACTTAAAGTTTTTGTAACCTGCTTTCTTGTAACGTCTAACTATTTCTTCTAAGTTCTTTATATAGAGGTCTAAGTTTCCGTTGTTAGGATTATCACCCGCCCAGTTACCTGGGTTGCAATAACTGCAACTGAAATTACAAAAATTGTTGACCTGCCATGTTATTGCTAAGTATGGTTCAGGTGCAAATACTTCTTTTAACTCTCTGCCCATTCGTATACTTCCTTAATTCCAGGTACAATATCTTCGAACTTCTCATCTCTGTATGAATCTAGTTCTTCGTTAAATTTCTTAAACTCTAGTACTCCACCTTTGTTTTCATCACCAACTGTTAAGTTATAAATGATCATCTTAAATCCATTATAGATAGCATGATTATCTTTGTGTCTTTCTTGGTACACTCTGTATAACTCTGCTAGTCTACGTTTAGTAGATTGTGGTAAGATCATTATGTTTGCATACCAGGGGTTGGTAGCAAGATTAAATCTAGGAGAAGAAGTTTCAACGTCAATAAAGTCGTTGTCAACCATGTAATCCCAGAAGTCAGGAAAATCAAAGATATTCCAAATGGATATCGTGGGAGTGATTTGGAACTCAGCATGTGGTACTTGCTCTTTGACCTCTCTGATATTCCTGACTATTCGGTCCCAATCTGTTCCGCTTCTGATACATTCTGCAACTTTGCCATGTGCATCTAAACTAGCCCAGATTTTTAATTGGGGAAATTGTTTCCAATATTTCATTAAGTCAACTGATTTTTTGTAACTCAATGTTGAAAAGTTTGTTGTGTAAGTTAATTCTACTTGATCTGTTAATCCGTTTTCTACCCAGTAGTCTAAACACTCATAGTGTTCTGGAGTAATAATAATTTCTCCACCTGCAAAGTATACTTCAGTTACATCATCTAAGTAAGGCTTTAGTTTTGCCATTAATGTTTGATCATCATTGTTGTTGATAACGATCTTACCATTGCTCTTAGGGAAGTATTCTTCAAACACTTCTTTGCCACGATTCTCTAAGAATTCTGCTGACCAGAGTGATGAACAAGAAGGGCCGCATGAACGACATTTCATGTTACAGATGTTACTGAAACGAATGTCCATGTACTTCATTTGAAACTCTTTGAGTGAGCCGTCATCGTTAGTAACGTCTGCAATATAATCTACATAGTCTAACCCTCTACGCATGTTGTGTGACTGACGCATTGTCCACTCACCCATGAGTTCTAGGTCATAGCAACGCTTACATGCAGACACAGGCTCGTCTTTCATCATTGCAGTACGTATTTCTTTATATGGTTCTGAGTTCATCATGTCAATGATTGTTTCATCTGACTTGATCTCTCCTACTGGCATATCACTGTCAGCAATACAACAAGGCATTACTTTACCATCTGGCCATGCGTGAAAATGAACCCAGGGTAGAACACAAAAATGTTTACCGTTCTCTACTAAGTTTTTTACTACTATCTTTTCCATCTTATTTGCCTCCGTTGAACAGTCTTTGTTCTTTTTCTATTCGTAAAATAAATATAGGGTTGTCACCACGAAAAGAATTATTAACTTCTGCTCCTATGAGAGCATCAAATTTCCAGCCTTTCTGTTTGTAACGTATTCCTATTTGTATCATGTCTGCCGCTGTTTCGTATCTATCGTTAAAGGGACTACCATCTGGTATACTAGAGATATGTTCTAACGCAATAACTGAATAAAAGTTTTCTTTTTTAATTACTGATTCTGCTAATGCCTTATTTGCAAATGCCATCCATAATGGTAAGCATATAATAAATGTAATTTTAAATATGTGTTTGTGAAAAAATTCTTCCATGTTTATACCTCTAAGTCTCTTAATCTATTTAATTCAGGAAACGTCTTCCAGAAATCTTCGTCTCTAATACCGTCGATTGATGCTGTGTGTTGTAACATGATTTCTTTGTTATCAGCCCATGTATCGTCTTCGTTTGCAAAGTTAACTGCATCTCTAACTAGACGTGATAATGATGTTTTATCACCTTCCCAAACTTCAGCAAACTTTAATGCTTTCTCTGCGGCATCTATCTTTAATTCTTTTGGCAAACTCTTTGCACTATAGTAACTTGGGTGTACTGCTAAGTACAAACTGTTGTACCAGTCTTCTGATCTTACAATGCCTTTGTCTTTTAGATACTGATAAAACTCTCCGATCATTGGATAGTTAAACATAGAAAAGACTGTGTTCATTGAGAATTCTACTTGTTCTAAATCTCTAAACATAAGTAAATTGTTTTCTACTTTACCCCAATCAGTTCCTTTACGTAACCATTCTGCTCTTTCACCAAAGTGATCAACTGAACAACTTACTTCTACCTTATCAAAGTGTTTCCATAATTCTAAGATATCATATTTCTTGTATTTAAGTTGACTTGCATTAGTGTTGTATCTTAACGTAGGCTTTTTGCCACGTCTGATAAATTCTTCTAGCATTAAGAAATGTTCTTCAGTAAGCATTGGCTCACCACCAGCAAAGTAACATAGTTCTATCTCATCAATATGTTCTATGACTTCTTCTAACACTGTGCCTGTTTGATCATCAGCATGTATTAAGATAGGGTGTTTAGGATCGTGGTTCTCTCGCATCTCTGCTCCCCACTGAGAACTAAACTCACTACCACATGTGCGACACTTGAAGTTACATATGTTACTGAAACGAATGTCAAAGTAATGCATATTAAAATCATGTACATGGCCATCTGCTCCTGTGTTAGGAACTAACTTGTCAAAGTGCTGTGCAAAGTGTTCTTTAGAATAGTTTCTAAAACTATGCGGGCCGGCTTCTTCATGTTTGTAACAGAAGTCGCACACACTATTCTTTTTACCAGCTAACATATCTAATCTTAACTGCTTCATCTTGTCATTGTTAAATGCTTCTTTTAATGAAGTTTCTTTCGTGTTACCAAAAGGGTCAGTGTAGTTATTAGAACAACACGGATAGATATCACCTTTAGGAGTTACATTTAAATGTAACCAAGGGAACATACAGAATGTTTTGCTTTCTTCTAGTAAGAAAGTTTTGTCTACAGTTGGAATTAGTTCACTCATGGTCTTAATGACACCGGCTTTTTATATAAATGTTGTAGTTCAGGGAATGTTTGTTCAAAGTCTTCCTCTCGTAAGGCATCTAATCTACACAATTCTTCTTTAAACATTTGTGACTGTTCTGCCCATGTATGCTTACTGTTCAACCAAGATTTTGCTTGTCGAATTTGTTCTATTTGATTTTCTCTAAATCCTAAATCTGTCATGTATGAAATTGTAAGGTCTAGTTGCTGATCTGCTTGTGCTTTATAGTCTTCGGGTAAAACATGCACAGATAGATGCTCTGGAGCATTCATACAATACAATGTCCAAATTCCTGACTCTGGCGTGTAGTAATGATTATCGATCATAAATTTATAAAAATGCGATATAGTTATTGCATTAAAAATACTATAAACAGTGTTAACTTCTACTTGTATGTTTTTTTCTTCTCTTATTCTTTTAAAGTTCTTTTCAATTACGTCCCAATCTGTTCCACTTCTGATGTATTCTGCTCTATCACCTATGTGATCAATTGATGCGTATATTCTAATTGGCTTACTAAACTGTTTCCACATATGAAACACATCTTTTTTCTTGTATTTAAAATTTGAAATGTTACTGTTGTATCGAAGTTCAATGTCTGTGTTACCTGTCTTAATCATGTGATCTAGTAACACGTAATGTTCCTCTGCAATAAGTGGCTCACCACCAGCAAAGTATGCAATCTCAAAGTTAGGAACTTGTTCTACTATCTCATTTATAAATGATTTACGGTTTCCTTTAGGCACGATCTCTGCCCAGAAAGGTATTCCTGTTTTTTCTTTACTTTTTATATCTTCTTGTTCCCATTGTGAACTGAAAGCAGAACCACATGTACGACACTTGAAGTTACAAATATTAGAAAAACGAATGTCAAAATATTTCATTTTAAAATCTTTGACTGAGCCATCTTTGCCAGTGGCTGATATAACATCCATAATCTTAGGTAAAGTTTTCCATGTATTATTGAAGTCTTTTCTTGCACTCATTCCGCCGCCTGACTCTTCATGTCTATGACAATTAGTACACTCTTCGTTCTTTACTCCGTTAATCATATCTACACGAAGTTTTTTCATCTTAGGAGAGTTAACAATTTCTTCTAATGAGTCTCTATTAGAATTGCCTACACCGATATTATCGGAACATGATGTACTAATACAACAAGGTGCCGCTTGTCCAGTGGGAGTTGTGTGTAAATGAATCCAAGGAAGAACACAGAATGTTTTGCTCTTATCAAACAACTCTGACTTAGTATTTGTAACCCAAGATTTTTTAACAAGTGCTTTCTTAGCAACTGTTTTCTTTACTACTGTCTTCTTAGGGGCAACCTTCTTAGGGGCAACCTTCTTAGTTACAGCGGGTTTGTTAGATTTACTGTTTGGCATAATTTATAAAAATCCATCATTTCTGGAAACACTGAAAGAAAATCTGCTTCTCTGCGATCATCTAATTCATTGAACCAATTGTAGAAGTCTCTTCTACCTTCTATTAACTTCTCGTCAGTATACACGGTTTCTTGCATA
>Ga0209090_10002692_pt1 | contig 11220 bp, 8 predicted proteins | sample ArcticOcean_MG_C_9_FD_187432 | JGI IMG/M metagenome (GOLD analysis project Ga0209090, IMG submission 187432) | Marine microbial communities from western Arctic Ocean - ArcticOcean_MG_CB2_152 (SPAdes) (version 2) | ecosystem: Environmental > Aquatic > Marine > Oceanic | place: Arctic Ocean... | reverse complement strand
GAGAAAGTCCAATAATACTCTCTACTTCAAACTGGGTCATTCGCATCTCGCCTTGACCAGCATTCTCTACATCGTTGTCACCAAGTTCCATGCCATCACGCAAGAAATGAAATACATTTGGAGAACGCCCACGTTCAATGCGATATTCGTTTCCATTATATGAAAAATCAACTGTGACCATCATGCCTTTACCATTAGTCTTGTTGATTAGATTATTCTGTTTAATATTTGTAAGTGCTTTACCATATAGTCCATACGACAATGCATTGATTAGAGTGGTCTTGCCTGTTCCGTTACGAGAACCATCACCACCTAAATCTATATTATTACCTAGGACTAAAGTCAATTCGTCCTGGTCTAATTTAACAGCCTGGGTTACATTACCCACACTCATAAAATTTCTTATTGTTATGTTCTTAATTGTTAACAAACTTATACCTCTCTTGCGTAAGTTCCAAATTGTATTGGGTCAATTGATAATTCGTTGACATTGATATATTCTGGTTGGTTGATTGCCCATACTACTAACTCTGCAATGTATTCAACGTCAATCAGTTTTCTATCTGGGTGTTTCTTCATAACACTAGATGTTGTTAAACTTCCTGGTGAAATTAGTGTTGTTTTAATATTACTGCCACCCATTGCTTTGTAAGTTAAATCTCTGTTGTAGGCTTTAAGTGCCTTCTTTTCTGTTGGATATCTCCAAGTTCTGCCTTTTACTCCCGTGTCAGCAGTGGAACCTAAATTTATAATATGTCCTTTTCTCCCTGCTTCTTCCATCGCATTGTATACAGCCTCAACGACCATAACTTGTTGGAACTTCCATATCGCAGAATTGTTTATAAAAATATCAAAGTCACCTTCGATGTATTTCTCTGCCAATTTTTTCTGACCTTCACTCGTGTCTAATTGATAGTCATTGCTTCTACTTGCTGTTTCATATTCTATATCGGGCAATGTATCAAACAGATTACAAATAGCCTCGCACAGGCCATAGTTACGACTTCCAGTAATTAATATTTTTTTCATAAATTGTTGTATATTTCAATAAGTATATTTTTATCGAAACTGCCGTTATTGTCTAATGATGCCAATTGCGACACGACAATTTCGTCTATTGTTTCAAAATGTATTTCAGCACCAGTGTCGTTTTCGTGTTCATTACTTTTGACTGGCACTAACGTTACATCACGTAACTTATAAGTTTCTACAAATGTATCCTTAATAAAATTTGCTTCTTCATAAGAAATATCTATATCTAGCGTTATCTTTACCGTAGTTTTTGGTACTAAAAACTTATCGGGGTCATCTAATAACTTTGATAGTGCAATTGTTCTGTATTTTGGTGCATCTTTCCAAGTGAAGAACTCTGGTTCTTTATCCCACTCTAAGTACATCCAACCTCTATCGTCATCCCAGTTGTCTGAGAAGTTATGAGGGAACGCATTACCAATATAAATTACATTGTCTTTTATCTGGCGTTGATGAAAGTGCCCAGTGAATACATAATCTTGGTTCTTAAACATACTGCCTTTAAGACCACCGTGGTCTGGCATTTCAATCATTGCATTGAGTTTAAATGTTGGTAACTCTAAATGACTAAAGATGTATTTTGTCTTTATCTTAGGAACTTTCTTCCATTCATCACCGACTAACCATGGCACAATACCGACATCGCCCTCTATGAGTGTATCTCTTACTAGAACTACATTAGGCAGGTCATCAATAAATTCCATAGAGTTTACATCACGGGTTTCACGGTAAAATAAATCGTGGTTGCCCAAAATGACATAAACTTTTTCGAATGCTTTACTTAGTCTTCGCAGGCCTGCAAGACTGTATTTCATTGTTGATATGTTTAGACTTGACCTGTTGTGATGCCAATCGCCCAAGAATATACAAGTTTCGCAATCTCTTTTCTTTGCGTCTTCTATAAACCAATCAACGAAATCTAAGCAATCTTCGTTGTGCTGTTTTGCGTTGTTCTTTAGACCCCAATGGATATCCGTAAAACAGGCGGCTTTTTTAAAAAGGTTATTAGTCATTGTCGGCATAAATCTCTTTAATGGTTTCTGTTGGGATAGCATCGTCTGTAATTTTTGTTTTGACGACTTTCTGCCAACGCTCCTGAGATTTCATTTCGTGTGCCAATTGTCTTGTCCAACTTGGCGCCTGTCCTGCTTTTTCGAGCAAGTCATCACGTATGCCTTGATTTTTCTTTTCTATGTTAAGTACACGAGTGAATGAATTGTTTACTACTGTTGTGTAGTAGGCAAAGGGATTATCACTCTTGTCTTCGTTAAATTGTAGTCCAATTTGTGCTAATTGTAGCAATGCTTGTCCTCGCATTTCATCAATATATGTATAACCACGCCAGTTAGACCGTTGTGAATATCGTTCTACTAACTTGATATACATCGTTGCCAAAATAGCAGTAATTTTACCCGCACTCAAATCAAATTCTTTATCTTTATTGTAATGTGAGATACCAACTTCGTTAAGTTTTCCATCTACGTATGTGTAATGGGTGAATGCTGGAAATGGTAATTTTACTTTGTGGTCGGCAACAGTTTTAGGATTGGCTTTACGTCCGGGCTCATCGGGTATATGGTCAAAACCCATTATACGAAACACAATTTCGTCTTCAGTAAAAGAATTAGGGTCGATTTCAAAGTCTACCTGCTTCTTCTTTTTATCTTCATTCGCATCCCAAGCCAGTTTTTGTAAGCGTTTTGCTTTGTTTTGTCTTGCTTGTTCAACAGCATCAGCAATATCATCAGTTGAATATAAGATAATTTCATGTTGATGATGTTGGTCTCTATCTTCAAACCAAGAATAGTTCGATTTCGAAATATGTATTTGTTTCAACATATCCTTGTTATTTAAGTAGTTTACCCGTCTTGCCATAGTATATTTCTCCTAATTTAACTCTATTATAACACTATTTGTTAACGAATGTCAAGTGTTATAATGCCTATATAGTAAAAAGTTTCTTTTCCAAAAAGTTCGTAGATAATACAACGATAAATACTGTTATAATGAATTAGGAGTAAAAGTTATGGCAAGTCCATATTACACAAAACAACCAGTATACTTAGAAGACCCGAGTCGCAGATTTGGCAATGAAGGCAACATTCTATCTAATTTTGAAATTAGTCATGAAGGCGAAGGATTCGACAGGGAAATTCCAGAATATACGACACTTTCAAAGAATACAACCATCGACGGTTATTTTGTTGGTTTCAAAGGGTCCAAAGTGAAACTTTCAGATAAAACTCGTGCTTCGCTTATGGGTGGCCCAACGCTCAAAGATTATGATTTGGGACCTACAAGGCTTAATTTTCCATTTACTCCTACAATATCAGTAATTCAAAGTGCAACCTATAATTCATATGACTTTGACCACAGTAACTTTCAGCAAAGAGCATTCGTTAATCATACAAATATGGACCTTAACATCACTGCTCCAATGATTGTACGAAGTGAAGAAGAAGCAGAATATGTGTATAACGCATCGACCTGGATTAGAAGTACAATGAAAATGCAATGGGCAAATGATGATAACCCAGGTCAACCACCACCGATATTGCGATTCAACGCACATGGAATATATGATAATGTTCCTTGTGTTGTTCGTGACTTTACGTGGAACTTAGACTCTGACATAGATTATGTAGAATGTAATGGTATGAGAGTTCCAGTTATGAATATGTTTGTTTTATCACTAACTGTTTCATATTCACCCAAGAATATACGAGAAAACTTTAGTGTTAAAGACTATCTTTCGGGCAATTTAAAGGACGAAGGCTATGTATAAAAAAAATTCTCCATGGAGTAAAACAAATATAATCGATGATACAATATTAGATTTAATTACATTTAGAAGTATATTTCCCGACCCATATGATGTTATATATACAATACCAGCAAAGTATGACGAGCGTCCGGATTTATGTAGTTATGAAATGTATGGCACTGCCAAGTATTGGTGGATTTTTGCCGCTAGAAATCCTAATGATTTAATTGACCCTATTAGAGATTTTTCTGCAGGAATTAAAATTTTCATCCCAAACAAAGACAACATTAGTAACATGGTATAATCAAATGGCGATAAGAAACTTCAAAGATATGGTAGATTTGTATAAGGGCGATTTCATAGAGAATCCTCTTGACAATTATAAAACCTATACATATTCACTAGAATGGTTTGTGGTGAACCAAGAACAAACACGAAAATTTCAATTACAAGAAGCCAAGTTAGCAGGATTGATTGCTAAAGACGAATGGCCACAGCCTACCACGCAGTATATAACAATTGCTAAAACAGCCTATACTACAGAATTTAACATAACAAATCTAAATGTTGTGTCTGTTGGTAGTGGAAACTCGAACCATAGTAAGGTTGCCGGCACGGCAGATAAAATTGAATTTACTGTTACTCAGGTTGGAAATACAAGTTTGTCAGATTCAGTTCAAACTGCGATAGCATTATGTGGATATAAATCCATTTCAGATGCAGTGTACTTTATGAAAATTAACTTTTTAGGCGAAGAAGAGAACGGAACACTAACTAAATTGGAACAAACAAAAGTTATGCCGTTTAAACTTATGAACTATAATACTGTGAACACTTCTACTGATTCCAGAGGAACAACTACAGTAATTCAAGGTCAAGTTGACGGTGATATTGCTGTTTCGACTGCATATGTATCTACAATACAACACGAGTTTAATTATGATTATGGAATGACATTAGAAAAAACATTAAGTAATTTTTTCGAACATTTAAATCTCCAAATTGATGAAAATAATAAACACTTAGATGACTCAATGAAAAACTCTTATGCGTACGAGTTTTCTAAGCAGTTCAAGGATGTATATTCATCCTCAAAAATGCCAAAAGGAAAAGAGGGTTTTGTCGCAAAAGGAAAAAATAGTGCTATACAAATTGGCGAATCGATGCCAGGACAAAGCATATATGGAACGATAGAAGAGATTGTTCTTCAATCCGATAATATTAGAGAAGAGTTGACTAAGGATAATCCCAGTTATACTTGTGTACCGAGAATTACACCACAGTTGTCATTGAAGATAGATGGATTTAATCCAATAAAAGGAACACAATCATATGAAATTACCTATTTTATAGATTATCAGAGAAAAATGGTCGAGCAGAACATGGTTGACTTTTTAACAAAAATAAAAAACAATAAGGCAAATTGCTTAGAACTATTTGAATCAGGATTTGTTTATAAAAAATATGATTATCTATTCACTGGAAATAACGACCAAATATTAAATTTTGAGATTTCGTTACAAGCCGAATTGATAAAGACGTATATCACTCCTACAGATACTATGAAAAACATAGACTTTAGAAAAGATAACCTTGCGGGCAGGAAACTAACAGAAGCCCACAAAGAATTGCTCGGCAAATTAGAAGGAGATGTGACAGCAGCCAAAGCCGCATACGACGACCAGCAAATAAAAATTGACAGTGTTAATAAAAAACGAAGCACTTTTGGAAACACCTATAAAGATAAAATATTGACTGCAATGGGCAATCACAAAAAGTTCAAGGATGAAGACATTGAGGAAAAGTATGGTTCTCTGGATTTTGGTGAACTAATGACTGAATTAAAGATAGCAGAGAGTAGCGCCGGCGACATTGCTAAGAGAAGTGAGGCCGGCAATGTTAACAAAGTACGATATGTCGCAGGCATTAATGTTCATGTGTTGAGACGGAAGTATGAAAAGTTCCAAGATAAAATAGTAGAATTACAAGAGGCGTTGAAGAAAGGTGAAACGACATTGGCCGAAGCAAAAAAATCTTTTCAGGAAACGTTCCAAGACATTACTGCAACAAATTTAAAATTAGGTGCTACTGACGATTTGTCAGCCAAATTAGATGGATATAAATCTTCAACAGACTCGATATTCAAAGAATTAAGAAGTAAAAATAAGCAAGGTGTCATATTAGCAGAAGAACTTGGTGATGATTATATTACTACAATGTCTAATGATGACTTTAGAACAATTCTTACAGCACAAGCACAGAACCCTATTCAATTTAAGCGTCTTATATATAAAGATGCAGATGGCAATTTTACAGGTTCAACAAGTGAAAACGCAGATGCTTCCTTAATGAACGCCAGAACAAAATACTATGAAGCAAAGAATGGTGAAGTAAGTATGTTCTATGCAGACATGACTATTAAGGGTGACCCATTCTTTATAGAAGGATATATGCCAGCCAAGACAAAAAAGGTGTTGTTTGGCAATGGCGGAAAAGTTCTTGATACATCTTTTGCTCCTGTTAACTCATTTCTAAATGGCTTCCCACATATAGTATTAGAATCCAAAATAGCAAAGGGCGTGGATGATTATGATAACGTACTTGTTAGTGATATGATTTTAAGTTTATATGCGGTAAAATCAATTTCAAGTGACTTTTCTGGGGGGTTATTCACTCAGACATTATCTCTGGTGAAGAATGCATCGGCCGAGCATTTTACTGACAACGAAGAAATAGCAGATGTAGTAGAAGCGGGAGACTTAAATACTAATTTAGAGAACACTCCAAAAACTCAGGCTGAACTTGACGCAATAAAAGGAGCCGAACAGGCGAAGTTGGTGGCAGCCGCGATAGCGGCGGGCTATAACATAGACGAAATCCCTAAATATCTACAAGAATTGCAAAACAAGAAAGATGCGAGAATTGATAATCATTTCTCAATGAATGATGGTTATCCACTTGGCGGTGCGTATGGAACTGGCGTAACTGGTGGACCGCCGGATGATTCTACTATTAAAGAAAAAATAGTAGATTTTTTCTCACCAATAACAAGCCTTTTTACTTCTTCAACAAAGAACAAGGTAATACCAAGCATTACGGCGGTAGAAACGACAATAGAGAATACAGTAGCCACTCTCGCACCAAGTGCCCTAAATCCTACTGGCGATTTGGGAAAACATTCAAACCCAGCAGTAGATAATATCGTTAGATATAATAATGGTGTGCATTTTGTTAATAATGTAGGAACTTTGACAAACTCATGTAGAGCCAAAGTTGCTGGTGCGTGTGAGGCAAAGGTGAAAGCAGAGAATGATTTACTAGCAACTCTAGGAATTGCTCCAGAAGACAAAGGAAAAGCATCCACGGTGACAGCAGTAAATAAATATTTTAATGACGTTATTGCTGACCCAGGCACAAATGCAGGTTTCGTTCTCAATGATTCAGAAGTGGCCGCATACCAAATGGCAGTTGGCGGTGAATTAAATATTACTGGGCATGACTCAGCAGATATACAAAAAATTGTTAAAAAGGCAACTGGAGAAAACACTCCAAATATAATCATAGATGAAATTAAAGCGGGAACGTATGGAGCGGTTAGTGTTTTGCCTCTAGGAGCATCAGTTGACAATAATATATTAAATGGAAGTGAGCCACTAATAAACGAAGAAGTGGTTGAAGTGCTAATAAATACACCAGAATATACTTGGGAAGAACAAATGTATAAAGACCAAGTTAAGTATCCAAATGCTAACATTGATTGGAAGAATACTCATTGGTTTAAAGCATCAGTTGACGAAGCAGTAACTACTACGAAAGTTTTTAATCCCAAAACAAGAAAATTTGAGATTAAAAAAATTGATGCAAATATATTGACCGCAAAAGAAACACTTGACGTAAAGATATTAAAAGAGTCAATTGAATCCCAAATTGACTTAGCAACAATCACGAGTGATGATGTAGCAGAAGAATGGTATGCCGAGAGTTCTGGAGCATTAGCGGCAAAAATGTTACAAGAAGGCATATCACTAGACGAGATTGCAAAAGCCGCTCATGCAGATGCTATGAAAAATAAAATAGTGAACTCAATTAAAGTAGATAGTCTGTCAGATGCCGCATGGGAGAATGTTTCAAAGAGTGTAGATGCCATCAATCATATTAATGCCAGTGCTACTAGTGGAATTAGAGGTAATTTAACTGATGCAGTCAACACAAAATCTCTGGGTGAGAAATTGAATACAGATGTATCAACAGCAACAGAACTCAAAACAAAAACAGGTGGTTATTATTTTGATTATTTAAAGAAAAAAGAAGATTTAAAAACATTAGATGATGTTCATTTGGAGATAGCAAAAAATCATCTTGCTATGCCAGAGGTAACCACAACTGCGGTAAGAACAATAACTACGGGCGGCGATATAGAATATATTCCAGTAACGAATCCAGTTTCACAAATAAGGATAGATATGCAACCAATTCTAGTCAAAACTAGTAAACTTAATACGCTTGATGTCTATCTTCCGAGTGCAAGAGGTGATGATTTAACCGCTAAAAATGTATCAGTGGCCGAAGTTGCACAACTTGATGAGGCTAGAAAAATATACCAATTGATAACTAATATGGAATACCATGGCGATACAGTAGAAGTTAATGATGATTATTTGAATGAGAAGGTAATTGTAAAAGACTATAATAATCTCCCATCAATAACATATGTAGATAGTAGTGGTACTAATCAGACGATTTCTAATCCTAGTGCTTACTTTGGGTTATACACAAACACGTTTGATGATTCAAATCCAGCCTCTTTGACTGATTATACCCATCTTAAAGAAAAAATATCAGATTTATTCCCAGTAGTAACAGTAGGTAGGGAAGTTGAGCCAGGTGAGGGTATAAACACCGGTAACGGCTTAATGATTTGGATAAAACACAATCAATTTTATATAGATAAGACGAAGCCACCTGGGAGTACAATATGGTAGACAGTACATTAATACAGAATAGAAATGACAAACTGGCGGAAAATACCAGTCCTATTCTTGCAAAATTAGGTAATATTTATAAAGCAATTGTTATCACAAAAACACTTGCAGGAGAAAATCTGATTGACCCAACCGGACAAGGCAGAGTCGCTGCCTATATTCCATCATTGGGCATGTCACCTGAAACGCCTAGAATATTTACCCACGCAAAAACTGGCTCTATGTTTCATGTTCCTGATAAGACGGGTGATGAAATTCTTGTATTCTTCGCAGATGCTAACTCAACGGATGATTCGTATTGGTTTGCAACTGTGTCAGATACAGTAGATATAGTTGCTGGTGGTATTAAAGGAAATCCACACATTGATGGGTCTGGAATAGGCGAAGGTGCATTTGTTGATACTCCTGTTATGAAAAATCACACTGATGCGGCTGCGGCTGAACTAGACGGTGCTGAAATTCCTAACTCGGCATTTAATAAAATACTCGGCGGACAAGGAACATTCAGTGATGACCTTAGAGGTCCAACAACTACTAGTTCTAGAAGAGATGGCGGATATAGAAACAGTAAGGGTGACCAATCAACCCAACACTCTAAAGTTTACGGTATGAAAACATCGGCTGGTTCTTCTATATCAATGGATGACGGAAGTATATCAGATGATGGCACTATACATCCTGAACAGATAAAAATAACAACATCTTCTGGCAGTGCGATTACGATAGATGGCGGTAATGATTTTATTCATATTATTAACAGTAGTGGCACTGGATGGATAGAGATTGGAGCAAGTGGTGAAGTGAATGTATACGCTAAAGGCTCAATGAACATGAGAACTCAGAAAGACTTTAATTTACGAGCAGACAAAAATATTAATATCGAAGCAGGAGAAAATATTAATATGCGTAGTATTAAAACCACTAAGATTAATACAGACGAAGAATTACATTTACGAAGCAAAGCCAATCAATTTTTACAAAGCGAATCAACAATGAATATTAATGTTGGAATTAACTGTGTAGTAACTACTGGCAATAACTTAGAGTTGAATGGTCCAGAAGCACCAAAATCAGAACTTATTTTAGTGAGTGAGAAAGCAGATATTGATGAAAACTTAGAATCAATAATACTTAAAGATACGATTGTCTCTGAGATGCCATCGCATGAACCATTTACTAGACCTCATGCTAAAAAATTAACAACAAGTGACTTTGCATATTCACAAGCAAGTGAAGAAGGTTTAAAGAATTCAGGAACAAAATAATGATATATGATAAACGACAAGGCTCATTGCTAAATTATATCCAAATGCCACTAAACGTTATAACAGATGTTGGTACATTTTTAGGGATAAATTATCACGAAAATGGAAATCCGACTTATATTCTTTCTCACATAAGAGTTGACCTGAATGATGTGAAAGATTTAACATTTTCATCAGTGAGCAAAGACGCCATCATATTAGATAACACACCAACCACTACAGTTCTCAATAATGTAGTGGGCTATAACTATAATATTTCAGATACAGAAATAGAATATGGTTACATTACTGCGGCCTCTACTCGTGTGGATATATCGGCAAATAAGATAACGACTGGAGCGGCACAATTTATTTTAGAGAAACAACTAAGAAATATTGGCAATGTGTTGGAGAAATTTATCAAAGTAAAGATTTCACAACCACAATATGATGCGTTACTATATCACTTTTTTTATGAAGGAGTGAGTGTTATAGAAAACAGTCCAATCACAAAACTTATAAATGCAAAAGACTGGTATTCGATAACAGACGAAATTCAAAGTAACATAAAGAAGAATGGCAAGGTTGATAATATTCTTGCCCAACGTAAAATAAAAACTGCTCAGATGTTTAGTTTCGTGCCTGGAATTTAACGTTTATCTAAAACTTTATCTGCAAGTCCAAACGCAACAGTCTCTTCTGCCGACATAAAATTATCACGTTCCATTGCTTCTGTTAACTCTTCAAATGTCTTTCCAGCAGTATTATGTGATACATAAATTCCAGTTAATCTCTCTTTCATCTTCATTATTTCATCGACTTGAATTTTCATATCCGTTGCTTGACCACCAGCACCACCTGACGGTTGATGAATCATTGTACGTGCATTAGGTAATACATATCTTTTTCCTTCAGCACCTGCTTGTGCTAGTAGTGAACCCATAGAACATGCTTGTCCCATAACTGTAGTTGCTACTGGAGAAGTAATAAACTGCATAGTATCATATATTGCCATACCAGATGTAACTGCACCACCAGGAGAATTGATATAAAAATGTATATCTTTGTCTGAATTCTCTGCTTCTAAGAACAATAACTGGGCACAAATCAAGTCTGCTTGGTAGTCATTCACTTCGCTAGTCAAAAATATCACTCTTTCTTTTAATAAACGAGAGAAAATATCGTAACTACGCTCTCC
>Ga0209090_10002685_pt1 | contig 11230 bp, 10 predicted proteins | sample ArcticOcean_MG_C_9_FD_187432 | JGI IMG/M metagenome (GOLD analysis project Ga0209090, IMG submission 187432) | Marine microbial communities from western Arctic Ocean - ArcticOcean_MG_CB2_152 (SPAdes) (version 2) | ecosystem: Environmental > Aquatic > Marine > Oceanic | place: Arctic Ocean... | reverse complement strand
TAACTTCAATTCCATTTGTATCAGCACATCCATTTACAGATGAAACAATTCCCAATTTATCATCAAATGCACCAACTGGGGTATCTGAAGTAATTGTTTATTTTTCAGAACCAGTTGAATTGAATTTCAGTACACTCAAAGTTTTAGATAACAATGGAAATCAAATTGATAACAAAGACACAGACTATTATCAAGATGAAAAATCTCTAATTGTCACAACCAGTCCATTAGAAGATGGAGTATACACAGTTACTACTAAAGTTCTATCAAAAGTTGATGGGCATTTAGTTCCAGGTGCATTTTTGTTTGCAGTTGGAGATGCAATTATTGATCCAAAATTATTAGATAATCAAAAATCAGCAGAACTAATATTTTTCCCAGAAGCTGGAGCAAGATTTCCAGGAATTGTAGGTCAAACAATTGTTTTAGGAGTAATCATTGCCTCACTAATTATTTGGGGAACTCAAAATAAACAACTAATCAAAGAAGAATTACAGCAAATTGAAATTATACATCATCAAAAATTCATGTTAATTACCGGAATAGGATTGATGTTAATTTTTATTTCAAATATCTTAATGATTGCAGTACAAACTGTCAGATTAGAAACATCGCCCATAGAAGCAATTCAAACTAACTTTGGAAGTATATGGTTAATTCGAATGGCAATTACAATAATTTTACTAGGAATTTGGTTTGGATTAGATAGAAAGAGAATTTTAACAAAGAAAAATCAAATACCAATGCTAATTGCAATGTTAGCATTAATTGGAACTTCAAGTTTAATTGGTCATGGTGCAGCAAGTGGTGAGACACCAGCACTAATCCTAGATTATATTCATAATTTAGTTGCAGCAGTTTGGATAGGCGGAATATTTTATTTTGTATTTACACTACTACCGACACTATCACAATTAAAAGAAATAAACCGAGAAAAAATGAGTCTTGCACTTATTCCAAGATTTTCAATTGCATTTGTTATTTCAATTGGAATTGTTATAATTACAGGCCCACTATTGATGTGGTTTTTAGAAAGTGATGTAGGATTAATCAGAGATTCACTTTATGGTCAATTAATTATGGTGAAAATCACAATTGCAGCAATAATGATTAGTTTAGGAGGATTTTTTCAATTTAGAATACAAAAGAATGCAGAAAAAAATATTCAGACTCAAAAAATTAACGTGCATAGAAAGCTAAAGAAATCACTCAAACTTGATGCAGTATTAGGCGTCATACTACTAGGAATAGTAGCCTTACTGACAAATGGGACTTTACCTGCAGGAGAAATTCAAAATGCTGAAGCACAAGAAATAATCTATGGGTTTCAAACCGTAGAATTTACAGATAATGCTAAATTTGAAATTCAAATCTCGCCATTTTCAAGTGGAGTAAATACAATTTTAGTTAAAGTCAGTGATTTTGATAATAATCCAATCTATGATTCAAATCAAATTAAAGTAAAAATTGCAAATCCATCAAAAAACATATCTCCAATTGAAATTCCAATGCAAATAACTAAAGAAGATAATAACATTCCAGTAGAATTTGAAGGTGAATTAACATTTGGATTTTCTGGAGAGTGGCAACTAGAAATTGAATCTCAAAGAACTGAAAATGCAAATGAATCAAAAATACTTAATGTATTAGTTAAACCAAGATTAGATAATATTCAGACTCAAGTAGTTGAATATGAATTCCCAGAAAATGCAAAACCACTTTATCCATTGTATGATGGAAAAAATTCTATTTGGATAAGTGATCCTTCTGCACCAAGATTATGGGAATTTACAATTGATACACAAGAATTTACATCTTATTCATTTAATGGACTATCTACAATGTTCCTAACTATGGACAATACTGGAAAAATTTGGTTTACGGATTCACCAAGAAATCAAATTGGTTATATTGATTTAGAAACAAAAGAAATTACAACAAAAACAATTCCAAAACTTGATCCAGTAATATCAGATAATAAACCAATATTCATTCAAGCAGATTTTGATGATAATATTTGGATTACAATTGTAAATAAAAATAAAATTTTAAAATATTTGCCAGAGGATGATATATTCAAAGTGCTAGAATTACCAGAAAAAGAATCATTGCCATTTGCATTATCAATAGATAGTGACGGAAATATTTGGTATACTGCAACAGGTATAGGTAAAATTGGCTATATTGATCCAAATGAAGGTAAAATTACTCAATATTCAAAGGAAATTCCACTTGATGGTCCAGAGTTTTTACTTTTTGATAAAAATCAAAATGTTTGGATTGCAGAACATACAGGCATGGCAATTACAAAATTTAATCCAGTTTTACAAACATTTGAAAAAATTTCAGTATTAAATGAGGAAGCACTACCATTTGGCATGACATTTGATAGATATGGAAATATTTGGTTTGCACAGCATGTTGTAGATGGTATCGGAGTTTATGATCCAGATAATAATGATTTAAAAGAAATTCCAATTCCGACTGAAGGAACTTTTATTCAATTTATGACATCAGATAAGAATGGAAAAATTTGGTTTATAGAACAGGAAGGAAACAAAATTGGAACAGTAAATACTATAGAAATTCCAGTTAATGTTTCACAAGTTAAAACAATAGATAGTTCTGAGATGAAATATACTGAAATTGCATCGCCTTTAATTGCATTAGGGATTATTGTAACAGCATTATTTTATGTAAAAGGCATATACGATAAGAGAAGATTGAATGATTTGATTAATTCCTAGATAGTAATCCTGCAGATTTAATTCCCATAGTTACAGCAAGTACTCCAATTGCAAATAAAACAATTGTTCCAGCTGGAGTAATATCAAAGACATATGAAATTAAAATTCCTCCAATAACAGAAGATACTGCAATAGTCATAGAAATAAACATAGTTTGTCTAAAACCTCTACCGTACATTATTGCTGTAACATTTGGAATTACAAATAATGCTGAAATTAATAATACACCAACAAGTTGAACTGCCGTAACAACAGTTACTCCTGCTAAAATTATAATTAAATAATTAATTTTGTCTACTGGAACTCCACTAACTTTAGCTTGACGTTCATTAAATGTAGAATAAAGAATTTGTCTGTACAGTAACAAAATTATCATTAAAATTACTCCAGTTAACGCTACAATTCCGACTGTATCTTCAACACTAACAAGAAGAATGCTACCAAATAGAAAACTAAAGATATCAAGGGAAAATCCACCTGAAAAACTAATAATTACAAGCCCAACTGCTATGCCTGAGGATAAAAGTACTGCAATTGATGCATCCCCAGATATGTTGTATTTTTCTTTAATTTTTGTAATAAGTAATGCACTGATTATTGATACACCATAGGCTGTCCACAATGGATAAATTCCTGCAAAGAGACCCAATGCAATTCCACCAAATGATGAATGTGCAAGGGCATCACCAAATAAAGAATAACGCCTTAAAACTAAAAACAAGCCCATAACAGAGCATAAAATTGCTATTGCACTTCCAGCAATTAAGGCTCTATGCATAAATGCATAGGTTAGAATTTCAAAGGACATGATTAATGATGGTGCATATGTTCCTGCATTGATGCTTCAGAATATTGTTTAACAAGTTTATCATCAGAAAAGAATGTTTCAGATTTGCCATGAAAAAATAATGTTCGATTTAAGCATGCAACATGGTTTGCTAATTTATTTACGGCATCCAAATCATGAGATGACCAAATGATTGTAATTCCTTGCTTAGAATTTAATTCTTTAAGAATACTAAAAAACAAATCTATACTTTGTTGATCAACTCCCGTACTAGGTTCATCTAAAATCAAAATTTTTGGATCGTTGACCAATGCTTTTGCAATAAATACACGTTGTAGTTGTCCACCAGATAGTTCACCTATTCTTCTATGACGAAGTTCATGTATCCATAATTGTTGTAAAATTTCATCAACTTTTTTATCATCAGATTTTTTTCTCAATCCCATTCTTACAACTTCACTAACTGTTGCAGGAAAGTTATTTTCAAATTCAGGTTTTTGTGGAACATAACCAATTTCTTTGCGATATGCTTTTGATTTTTTAATATCCTCATCAAAAAATTTGATTGTTCCAGTATAGTTTGTATTTAGACCCAACATTGAATCAAAAAGAGTAGATTTACCTGCACCGTTAGGTCCTATAATACCTAAAAAATCGCCTTGTTTAATTGCAAAACTGACACCATCTAATGCTGTTACATCTGGATATTTGACTGTAAGATTTGATATTTCAACAGCATTTAGCATAACCCTTCTCCATTTGTCAAATCTCCAACTTTCTTAATTTTTGGATTTTTAGCTATCTGTCTTGCTTCTAGAGCTCGTTTCATAGCTATTTTTGATAATTCTTCTGCATTTATTTCGCCTTTACCATCTGTAATTCTTACTGAAATATTGTGATTGTATGAATTTGAATTATCATTAATTAAAATCTGAACTTCATTAGGTACTTGATAATCTTCATTTGTCAAATCTACATTTTTCTTGGGAATCAATTTCAACCTAACTTTTATTTTATTATTAATAAATCTATAATATATTAATAATATTTGTGTTAAACTTATAAGATATTTAATAACATGAACTGTATGCCAATAGTTTCAATTTCATTAAATAATGAAATTCTGTCAGAATTAGACAAATTACAATCTAGTATGGGATTTTCAGGAAGATCAGAAGCAATAAGAGCCGGAATCAGAACCTTTGTTTCTGAAGAAAAACAAAACTCAGATTTATCAGGAAATATTCATGCTATTCTTTTAGTTGTACACAATGATGAGTTTGATCATATTGTTTCAGGAATTACTCATAATTTTGAAGACTTGATTATAACACATCTTCATAGTAAAATAGACAAGGAGAAGTGCATGGAATTATTTGTGATTGACGGGGATGCCGAACAAGTTACAACAATGACAAAAGATTTTCAGAGAAATAAAAATATGGATACTGTAAAACTAGTTGCACTATAAAATAAAAATTAATTTTTTCTTAATTGAATAACTTTGATGATTCCAAATGCTGGAAGTCCGATGTACATTCCCAAGCTTAGTGCAATAACTGATAGTCTCAGAACTTCTGATTCAGATTCTGCATTCTCCATAAATGATAATGTGGAAATAATTGGTGTCAATCCAACTTTTACAATCTCTTTGAAGGTTGAGCTTTGAGTTTCTATATGTACAGTATATGGCAAAAGTTTAGATTCATCTAATGCTGTAATTGAAATTTCATCATGATCTGGATGTGCATAAGCATCTGGTGCCATTGAGGCCATACCTGCTGCGATAGCAAATAGTACAAAGATTGAGCTTATTGCTTTAGTCTTCATTAATCCCATATCCATGCAACAGTACAGAAATTAACGATATTTAACTATTAGATGCATTATGAATTCTGGATCAATATTTTAAAATTAATATCATTTTTCAAAATAATATGTTTCAGAATGTTCTTGATTTCTAAAGAGCAACACTTGAGCTTCAGGTTTTATTGCAAGCCAAGTTAAATTATTGTTAACCATTCCAAGACTTTTCCAATCGTCAAATTTTGGAATATATGTTGTCAAGAGGAGCACTCTAATGCTATTTGCAGGTTATCTACATTTTGTCTCATTTTATCAAAGTATGTTGTATCTGAATCATCTTTTGCTGAAAGTGACTCTAATGGACTAAACAACAAAATATCTCCTCCTAATTCAGATGATAATCTTTCAGCTATTCTTGGATTTCTATTTTCTTCAGTAAAGAAATACTTGATGTCATTATCTTCTGCAAAGTGTATCAGTTCCTCAATATCCTTAGCAGTTACAGGAGTTTCAGGACTGAACTCCTTTATGACTGCCAAGGTGTTTAGGTCATATCTTTCTGCAAAATACGAAAATGCGTTGTGGAATGGCACAAACGTGTCTTTTGCACAAGAAGATACATCACTGCGGATTTCTTGATCCAATAGATCTAACTGGTTGGCATATGAAATAGAGTTATCATGGTAGATCTCTGCATGTTCAGGATCAGATTCTTTCAAGTGGTCTGCAATCGTCATTACCTGAGATTTTGCCAAAATTGGGTCAAGCCAAATGTGTGGGTCGTAAGTATTGTCCATGTCTTCTTCTGTGTGTTCATCGTGTCCATCTTCTTTTGCATGGTCATCGTGTACATCCTCGCCAGAAACTAAATGATGAATCTCTTCTAGTCCTTCTGCACCTTCCATATGTCCATCTTCAATTTCATGGATTAAATTTTCAATATCTTTAATTGCACCTTCATGTCCATGTCCGTCTCCTTCATGTTCAAGTAGTATCTCTTCAATTTCTTCAATAGATTGTGATTGTGTTATTTCGCCTGCTTCAAATTCTTCTATGACATGTGCAATCTCTTCGTAAAATTCTTCTGTGTGTTCATCGTGTTTTTCATCGCCATTACTTCCATGTGAACTATGATCATGTGCTTCACCTTCCATCAAGTTAATTCCTTCAGATGAATCAACAAATACGATGTGATCAAAATCAGAGGAAGACATTATTTCGTCAATGTATGGTTCAAAGCCAACACCATTGTAGATCAGCATATCTGCTTTAGTCAAATCAACAATAGTTTTTGGTCCTAACTCAAATGAATGAGGATCTCCGTTTGATGGAATCAATATGCGTACATCAGCAGCATCTCCTGCAACGCCTTGGGTAAATTGGTATAATGGGTAAAATGTTGTATAAACTAGAAATTTATCTTCAGATGGAATAACAACATCATTAGATGCAGGTAATGGAGCAGTGTCATTTTGGGTTCCCATAGATACAAACAATACTGCAATAATTACAGCTGCAGCAATTCCTCCTCCAATTATTCCAATTTGAGAACCTTTCATGCCTAGATTTTTCAAATGTTATTAATAAACTTGTAAATTATTAATAACTCTATTTATACAAATTAAAAAATATTATTAAAAATTATTAAGAAGTTTAATAATAAAAAAATTCAGATTATTAATCGTTGTAAATACACTAAATATTAAAAATTCTCGTAAAGTAGTATGTCAAAGATTGTAAAATGTCCAAGCTGTGATTGTCATATTGTTGTAAATGAAAAAGGACAAAAAGAATTCTGTATCAAAGATGAACGTTAGTCTGTTTTTTATTTATTAAATCAAAAATGATTCCATTAAGATGATTTAAGAGATTTCACTTTTTTACTAATTCCGTAAAACATCATTGCAGGTGCTGCGATGTACATTCCCAAGTTTAGTGCAATTACAGATAGTCCAAGTCCGAGAACTTCTGACTCAGAGTCAGCGTTTTCCATGATTGCTAATGATGATAACATTGGTGTCAATCCAAGTTTTACAACTTCTTTGAACATTGGATTTTCACGTTCCATATCTGCAATTGTTGGGCTAAAGGAATAATACATCTCATTGAATCCAGACATGAAAGATTTTCCAGCTTCTGTGTTCATCAACTGGTTGTCACGGATTTCTCTGAGCAGTTGAACTTGCGGTGACATCTCTGAGCCGTATGCTGCAGTTGCGATTAGACAGCCGCCGCCTTCTTCAGATGATTCATTTTCAGAGGATTCATTCGTAGAAGTTGAAACTTTGGATCCAGGTACAACAACTAAAGCAAATTCAGTTTCTTGTCCGGTATTTCTAATATTTTCAAATTTAATTGTTGTAGGTCCAGTTTGATCTGCTCCAAATGTAAATTTTTCAAAGTCTCCACCAACTGCTGCATTTCCAGAAACACGATGAATCTCTTCATTGTTTTGAATAATTACAAATGTATAATCAGAAAGTCTCATAGGTCCATCAGTATAACTATCTCTAATAGTAAAAACAAAATTTGTCGGAACTCCAGATTCAATATCCTCAGGATCCCATGCAAGATTTAGTTTGAATTCTTCACTTGCAGTATAGGCAATTAATGGGAATTTAGCTTCTTCACTTGCAGATAATTTAAACATAATTTTATCTGGTAATGATTCTCCTGACTCTCTCATTTCATTTTTTAAATATCTAAGATGATCTAGGAGTAAAACAAAATGAACAGTACGCTTGTCATCATAGGTATAGTCATCAACGGTCACTGAAGATTTGAATAGTTTGATGTCATTTACAGAGCCAATATAGCTAGGATACAAAAATTCAAGAAAACCCTTTGGAAAATGTGTCTCTACATGCACAACAGATACGTGACTCATTTTACTTTCGTTCCAATCAAATGGCATCTCAAATGTTACTTCTTTAGCCTCAGAATCATAGGAGAAATTAGATACTGAATCAAAGTAGGATTTTGTACTAAACTCTACGTCCTCGTTGTTTTGATCTTTTTGTGCATGGGATACTGAATCAACGATGGTTAAATCAGCAATGTACACGCCAGAATCTTCTATGATATTTGTTGGCTCATCAATTGTTCGTACCTCAATTTCAAAAGTGTACAATCCACCTGAATTAAACAAAGGGCCTGTAATTTCTACAGGATCAGAATCAGTTCCATACCAAGCTCCAAGTAAAGAATCTTGTTCGCCATAAATTATAATTTCTTTATCATCTGTTGGCGTAACCACAATTGGTAAAATTCCATCTTCAGCAAAAAAGTAGTTTCTTAAAATCATTTCATCGTCATTAAATATTCCAATTAGAAATGTAACATTCTTGGCAGTTTCATCAGTTTCAGTATCTGTTGCGGTAATTGTAATTTGTTCTTGATCATTTTCAAAATATATTGGCATTTCTACTGAAACAGAGATTTGTTTTTCTTGAATGTTAATTGCAGAAATTGTATCAATCCCCAAACCATGTCCATAAACACTGCTTGCTGGGAAAAGTAAACAAAATATTATTGATAAAATTAAAAGTTTCTTTAAAGACAACATCATTCTCAATATACGGGCCTATTTGACTGTCAGTAATTCCTTAGTTTTCTGAATTAAGATATCAATTGTATCCGCTTCCAGAAGGGGTTGAAGCTCATTTGGAACTTTTGCACCAAGTGCCGCAAGTGAATAAATGTAATCAATAGTAGGGGTGTCACTATTCAGATAGTATTGCTCTAAAACATGATCAAGTGCATGGGAATCCACAGTTTGGGGGTTAGACGGGTCACTTGTTAATGCCTGATGGATAATTTTTTTCTTCCATAATTCAACTAATCCCTTCCATTGTATCAAAGAAATATTTTCATCAATTTCAGGAATCAGCTCTACTTCGGCCTGTATGTACATTTTTTCTTGAGTTCCAATTTCCTCATGAATTTTTGAAACTTCGTGGTGGCCTTCAACTGAAAATGGATCATAGTTTGTAGGCTGAGAAATAATAGGCGGAATAATTTTTTTTATTTTAAATGAATTTCTACCCATGGTTTCAATATGTAATTGTAATCCATCAAGTTCAACGTCCTGACATTTACTAATTTTAGCAATAGTTCCCACCATGTGTGGTGAATTCCATCCATTTACAGAATTATGCTCATCAATCAAACATACACCAAATTGGCCATCACCAAGCATACAATCATCAACTAGCTGTTTGTAACGAGGCTCAAAGACACGAAGTGGAAGTTCCTGTCTTGGAAATAAAACTAGGTCCAAAGGAAAAATTGGAATAATTTTTGTTTCTGCCATAGAATAATCCTTTAATCTTTCTAAATATATGGAATACGGAAATTAAAATCCATCTTCGTTTAGTATCAAACCCAATAAAGCGGCACGAGTATGTTTTCCATATTCGGCCTGTTGAAAATATTTGGCATTCTTTGTTTTATCAACATCAGTAGAAATCTCATCAATTCTAGGTAGCGGATGTAAAATAATTGAATCGTCTTTCATCTTTTTTATCATATCTAACCCCACAACATAGCTGCCTTTTACTTTAAGATATTCCTCTTCGTCAGGAAATCGTTCTTTTTGAATTCTCGTTACATAAAGAACGTCAAGTTCATCAATATGATCTTCAAGTTGTGTTGATTCAGTAAAATCTAAATTCTTTTTGATTTCATAAGTAGAATCAGATCTTATTCGTAATGATTCAGGGGAAATTAGACGAACATCAACATCATAGTTACCTAATCCATACAACAAGGAGTAGACAGTTCGTCCATATTTCAGATCACCAACAATACCTATCTTTAATCCATCAATCTTTTTCTTTTCTTTTTTTATTGTAAACAAATCTTGAATCGCTTGTGTAGGATGTTCTTCTGTACCGCTACCTGCATTAATTACAGGTTTATCTGAAATTTCAGATGCAAATCTGCTTGAACCATCCAAAGTATGTCTTAAAACAAGAATATCAGAATAGATGGACATCATTTTTACAGTATCAGCAAGACTCTCACCTTTTTGAGTTGATGATGATGAAATATTTGAAATACCTAAAGAATTACCGCCAATAGAAGCAATTGCGGAATCAAAGCTAAGACGGGTTCTAGTACTAGGCTCATAAAACAAATATCCCAAAGTTTTCCCTTTACAAATCTCCTGTTTTTGAGAAGAACTTAATTGCATAATCTTATCTGTGGATGTAAAGATTTTTTCTAACTGTTCTTTAGTATAATCCTTAATTGAAATAATATCTTTTTGATAGAACTCGTTCATTCTTTCAATAATATATACAGGTGACTATACAAAGTATTCTGATGGAGCAGTCTGAACTTATGGTTCGACGAATCAAAGAAGGAACCGTAATTGATCATATTGATGAAGGCAAGGGTCTGCAAGTTCTTGACGCATTAAGAATTGATGGTCATGATGGAAGTTTAATCACCATAGCTTTGAATGTACCAAGCGGTAAATCAAAGAAAAAAGATATCATTAAAGTTGAAAATAAATTTCTAAAAGATGACGATACAAACAAGATTGCAGTGATATCTCCAAAGGCAACTATCAATATTATTAAAAATTACAAACTAGTTGAAAAGCGACGAGTTGCACTTCCAAATGAAATAGATAGAATATTTCGATGTTCCAATCCAGATTGTATTACAAACAGTACAGAGCGCATTGACTCTGTAATGGATCTAATTGACAAAGAAGGAATGATACTCAAGTGTAGATATTGTGCAAGAGTATTAGATGTAAACGAAATAAAATATAATTAAATAATAAAATTAAAAATTTGAAAAGTTTGTAGTAAGGACTATTGTCCTAAGATGATAAACATCATAACTATACCGTAGATTGCGATTGATTCAACCATACCTA
>Ga0209090_10002680_pt1 | contig 11242 bp, 1 predicted proteins | sample ArcticOcean_MG_C_9_FD_187432 | JGI IMG/M metagenome (GOLD analysis project Ga0209090, IMG submission 187432) | Marine microbial communities from western Arctic Ocean - ArcticOcean_MG_CB2_152 (SPAdes) (version 2) | ecosystem: Environmental > Aquatic > Marine > Oceanic | place: Arctic Ocean... | reverse complement strand
AGTTTCATAAATTTGAACTACTGGATAATCAATAGCAAAGTTATGTTGAAATGTTACCTGAGTTGCATCTGAGAATGGGAATGTTGCCGTATCACCAAATTGTGTTACAGGTCTAAACTTATTAGCATCTGCATCAAATATTAAAATATCTAAATCATCAGGTACATCTATACCAACATTTTCACCCTGATATGAACCTACAAATGATGATGTTATTCTCGGTGAGAATACTTCATCAGTTACAGTTATTCTAGATGCAGTTACATGATTTTGGAAAAGTACATTTCCATAAAATGTTGAACCACTAGCAACAGACCTTACTACAAACCCATCATCAGGTGTAGTAGATGCCGTTACTGAACCACTAAGTATTCTACTTTGGTCTAATCCTACAATAGCATCAGCTGGAATATCAAATAATTCCTCACCACTACCACTAAAAAAGAACCCACTCCCAGATGGTATAGTTACATTTCCAATAAATGTAGAACCACTAGTAGGTGAGTAAACTCTAAATCCTTCTGTATCATGTACGGATGCCGAAACACCTCCACTAATAATTAAAGGTAAATTTAAATCTTCTAATGATTCTGCTGGAATATTAAATAATCCACCACCATCACCAGTAAATAATGTACCACTAATAGGTCCATTTACAACCAAACCTAAATTTGGAGAAATTACTGCGGTTGCTGAACCGGATTCTATTCTATCTAATTGTAAATCTTCTAATGCATCTAATGGAATATTATATAAACCAGCACCATCTCCTTTATAAAGAGATGCAGATATTGATTGAGATACAAACACCGAACCACTAAGTTCTATGATTACAGAACCAGAATTAAGAGTTGGGTCTAAATTTTGAACTCTAAAGTAACCATCAGGTGAAACTGATGCAGTTACTGAGCCAGTAAATATTTTTGATGAATCAATTGCTAAATTAGCAATATCAATGTTTGAAATTCCACTACCATCACCAGTGATTACACCACCTACCGTTAATGATTGTGAAATATTAACCGAACCACTAAGTGATGTTAATATACTTCCAGTAATCCCAGTATCAAATACTTTAAATTCACCAGTTTCAGAAATAGATGCGGTATATGAGCCACTTTCTAATGTATTTAATGTAAGTGCTAAATTAGCAATATCAATGTTAGTTAAACCACTACCATCTCCACTAAATATACCACCCCCAGCTACGATAACCGAACCAGAAGTTCTAATTGAACCAGTAAATTGTGAACCACTCTTAGGTGCTGTTACTACAAAGGTATCACCACTCGCAACCGATGCTGTTGCTGAACCACTTGATATAAGAGGTGCAGCTGCTGCATTTACGTTTTCAAGTTGTGAACCATCACCGAAATAAATTCCACTATATGAACCACTAAATGAACCACTTAATACTAAATCATCACTTTTATTTTCAAATCGATTTGATGATGTTGAAAATACCAATATATCATTATGAGATGCTGATGTGATTTCCACATTATGTAAATCTCCTAAATGAGAACCTAATTGAGGTCTTACTAATAATTCTACGTTCTGCCCATTAATGCGAGTAATAATAGCAATTGTTGATTTTAAGTTAGGTGCAACCGGCCTTACATTAGTTAAACCACCTTGTAATAATGGATCTGGGTAAAGTGTATCACCTTCAGACCATTGTGAACCTGTGTATTTTAATCCAGCTTCCTCTAATTTATTTATTTTAAGTCCTCTTACTTTTCCAAACCAAGTTGCAAATCCTTCTCCATTTGATGGAATTGGTTCAGTTAAAATACCAACCAACACATCTTCTTTTACAATACCAGTAGTTACTGCTTTTATTACCCTTAATCGATTACCCTGCGTTGCTTGCATGTCATCAATCATTACTAATGTACCATCAACTAAAGTATCTCCAGTTTTATTTACTACTTTTGGGTAGTACATCTCCTGTCCTACTTGAAGTGAAGCAGAACCTCCACCCATTCCTAAATCTAAAGTGCCTTCGGTTTCATTCCATTGTAATCTACCGGGCACCGATGGGAATGTGATATCACCTACAACAAAATCTACAACAGATGAAGTTAAATAAGATGAAGTTATAAATGGTGATAATAATGTTTCTGCGGATGAAATTCCGTTTACATCCAATGTTCCAGTTATTTCAGTATTACCAATTAAGATATTTTGTGAAATAATAGGATTTTCTTTGAATACTTTTATAGTACCACCAAACGATGCTGATGGTGTTGAATAATAATATAATCTTTTTGGTGTAGCGTTATTAACTTGTAGTTTTAAATATGCACCACTGTTACCAGGAGTTCCACCAGTTGTTACTAATGTAGTATATGGTTGACCCGTTTGATGAGTTCCATCTATTGTTCTAGATAGAGTTATTTGGTTATTTAAGTTTGATGTATCAGATAAATCAAAATGATATGTATTACTTTCTACAAATTTTAATGGTTTCTTTGAATATCCATTAATTACAAACCCACTTCCATTTATAGTTACTGATTGTGAAATTGGAATTGATTCTAATTCAATAACTGAATTGGATACGATTAGCCCACCTGATATATTTAAATCACCTTCAATTGATGATGATGTATTTACCTTAAACCCATATGAAGGGTCAGTTGATGCAGTTACACTACCACTTGCAATAAATGATAACTCTTCTACGTTTGTAGCAAGTGCCGATAATGGTATATCAAATAAATCTCTACCACTACCACTAAATGAACCACTTATTCCACTAGCACCTATAATAGAACCACTAACAATAAATGTATCCTTAATTACAGTTTTAGTAATTGGATAATCCACTACCTTATTAATCACACCACCCATATTTGAGTGATTAAGACAATAATAATATAATGGAGTTGGTGTTTCGTTTGTTATTTGTATTGAAACTTCAGAACCACTATTACCAGCTGCTATACTTCCTGTATCAACACTACCCGTAAATGAGGTCCCACCACCATGTGTTCCATTTTCAATTATTGAAAACCTTATTTCATGTGTAGCGTTTGTAACATCAGCTTGATTAAATTTATATGTACTACCATTTACTAAATAAAGTAATGGCTGTTGATATCCATCTATTTCATATTTGTTACCATCATCGGTTCCAATTACTTTTACTATTTTTGTTAAATTATCAGGAGCCCAATTTGCAGATGCAGATACTATTAAACTACCACTTGTAGTTATAGTTCCATCAAATCTACCAGTTGAATTTACTTCAAATCCTTTATTTGGGTCAACTGATGCTGTTACTGAACCACTTGCTATTAATGTAGCTGCTTCAGTTAATGCTGATTGTGGTATATCAAATAAGTCTTTACCACTACCACTAAATGCAGAACCACTTTGTACTTTAACATCTCCGAAAAATACCGAACCACTATCTATTGAAGTTACCGTAAATTGGTTGTTAAATGTTGAAGCAGTTATACTACCACTTGCAATTAATGGTGAAGTTTCTGAAAGTGCTGAAAGAGGAATATTAAATAACTTCTCACCACTACCACTAAATACACTACCACTACTTAATTGAACACTACCACTAAATATAGAACCACTTTCAACAGATATTACAGTGAATATCTCATCAGTAGTAGATGCCGTTACAGCACCACTAGCTATTAATGGTGAATTATCAGAAAGAGCCGATTGGGGAATATTAAATAGTTCTGAACCATCTCCCACAAATCCACTTGATGATATTAATGCACTTGCGGAGACATTACCAAATATTCTAGTTTCACCAAATATTTTCTGAATATCACTTCCACTATCATCACCTAATATGTTTGAGCCAGATGAATATATAATTGAAGATGATACAAAGTTTACAAATAATTCTTCTGCAGTTATTCTTCCACTTACACTTAAATCTCCTTGAATTGAAGATGATGTATTTACTACAAATCCTAAATTTGGTGATATTGATGCAGTTGCTGAACCACTTGCTATTTTGAATGCATCTTCAGATAATGCAGATAATGGAATATTGTTCAACTCAGAACCATCTCCTGCAAATGAACCACTAAATGAACTACTTACTTGGTCTACTATAATTAATGGAACATCTAATCTTTCCGTTATAGAAACACTACCACTAAATTCAGATTTTATTGAACCTGTTCCAAATACCTTAAATATACCACTTGGTAAAACTGATGCACTTACTGAACCAGTTGTTATTAGGTTAGAAAGTAGTGCATCCTCTACAAGTGCTGATTTTGGAATATTAAATAATTCCTCTCCACTACCACTAAATACGCTACCACTACTTAATTTAACACTTCCACTAAATATAGAACCACTTTCTACTGAAGTTATTATAAATTGATTATTTTCGGTTGATGCAGTTACACTCCCACTAGCTATAAAAACAGCTTCTCTAGTTACTAATGCGTTAATAGCATCAGTTGCATCAGTTGAAAGTGCTGAAAATGGTATATTAAATAAATTCTCCCCACTACCAGAATAAGATGAACCACTATTTACTTCAATGTTCCCACTAACTAGCAATGAGCCACTTAATTCAGTTGTTACTGAACTACTTCCAAATACTCTAAAGAATCCATCAGGGGTAACCGATGCGGTTACTGAACCACTTACGATTACATTACTAAGTAATGCATCATCTACAAGTGCTGATTTTGGAATATTGAATAATTGTTCACCACTACCACTAAAGAATGAACCAGATGCTAAGAATATTGAACCGGTAAATATAGAACCACTATCTATTGAGGTTACTACAAACCCCTCATCAGGAGTAACCGATGCGGTTACCGAACCACTGGTTATAAATGTTGATAAGAGTGCATCTTCAGTTAATGCTGAACGAGGTATATTAAATAAATCCTCACCACTACCACTAAACGTTGAACCACTATTTAAACTAACTCCCCCACTTACAAATACAGAACCACTTAATTCAGTTGTTACTGAACCTGTTCCAAATACTCTAAAGAATCCATCAGGTGAAACTGATGCACTTACCGAACCAGTTGTAATTAAGTTTGAAAGTAATGCATCTTCGGTTAGGGCAGATTTAGGTATGTTAAATAAGTTTTCACCACTACCACTAAATGAAGAACCAGATGATAAGAATATTGAACCACTAAATATAGAACCACTTTCTTCAGATGTTATTACAAATCCAAAATCAGGTGATACTGAAGCAGTTACTGCTCCACTAATAATTAAATTAGTTTCCAATGCATCTTCGGTTAATGCACTTTTAGGTATATTGAATAAATTCTCACCACTACCACTAAATGATGAACCACTATTAAGGTTAACATTTCCACTAACTAACAATGAACCACTTAATTCAGTTGTTACTGAGCCTGTTGAAAATACTCTAAAAAATCCATCAGGTGTTAGAGATGCGGTTACCGAACCAGTTGCAATTAAATTTGAAAGTAATGCATCATCCGTAAGAGCTGATGCTGGTATATCGAATAAATCCCTACCACTACCACTAAATACAGAACCACTATTTAAACTAACTCCACCACTTACAAATACAGAACCACTTAATTCAGTTGTTACTGAGCCTGTTCCGAATATTCTGAAAAACCCATCAGTTGAAACCGATGCGGTTACAGAACCAGTTGTAATTAAGTTTGAAAGTAGTGCATCATCAGTTAATGCACTTTTTGGTATATTAAATAAATTCTCACCACTACCACTAAAGGCAGAACCACTATTAAGTTGTAAGTTACCACTAATAAAAGTAGAACCACTTAGATTTGTTTCACCAAATACATCTAATGAACCAGTTATCTTAACCGAACCAGTGAATTCTTGTGTATCGGTTGAAAAATCACCAAATTTGTTTGAACCAGATGAAAATATAATTGAAGATGAAATTATTTCAACAATAAGTTCTCTTGCTACAATTCTATTATCAACTATTAAATCACCAGTAACTCTAACATCACCAGTTACATCCATATCTCCATTAAATGATGAAGATACGTTTACTAAAAATCCAGTGTTTGGTGATATTGATGCCGATGCTGAGCCTGATAATAATCGTACTGCTTCAGGTAGATTATTTAAATCTGAACCATCACCTGCGAATGAACCACTAAAGGAACCTGTTACTTGGTCTAATTGGAGGGTAGTTACAAATAAACGATTACCATCAGAATCCGATGCAACTAATGCAATAGACCCAGACGAAAGAGAACCACTCTCAGGAACACCCAAGTTTGGTTCAGCTTCATTTAATCGTAGATATTCGTACCTGTCCTCAGAAACATCAACAGGTCTTACTACTTTAACCTTCCCGCTTAATAATTGGCTCATTTATTATTAGTCTTAGTATATAATTATTCGTTTGCACTTTCAAGAATCGATAATATCACCGTTAAATTAGTTGAACCTGATACAATTAGTGAAAATTGCTGTTCCAATACTAATTTACCCGCAACAATTGGTGATAAAGAATCACCGCCTGGTATGGTTACATTAGTAATTAAATCAACGGGAGCTTGTAAAACTCTTGTTGGATTTGAAATAGTTTCAGATATTGCACCTAATAGTTCAACTGATGCTGATATTGAGCCGGATTCTGCTATCAATGAATTATCAAAAGATTGTGTTACATCTTCATTATATATTCTTGAAACATTACCCGATCCTGTTATTGATTCGTTAATAAGTATTTGTTCTACCAGTTTAACTGCGTAATCTATTGATTGATATGAGGCAGTATAATAATTACTTGGTAATAAAGTTATACCATTCTTATTATAGAATGATAACGCGGCTTTTTTGGATTGTAAAGTCCCACCCCTTATTAAATCAGTCTCAACTCCATCCAATGCTGTTTTAACATATCCTTCAAAAAAAGAAGATGTAAAACTAAATGGAATTTGTGTTAAATTATTTTGGAAATTTATATATGCGGCCGATTCTTTTTCTATAAAAGTTTGGTTTTGTGCTATAAGTGCCGATGCGCTTATAAAACTCCCAGCATTACTTATAGATGCTAATTGTGGAACTGGTAGTTCCCTATTACTAGTCATACTAATAGTAACCGGCTCATTTGTAGTTCCAGTATTTGTTATTTGACATGATAATAAAATAGTTGAAACTCCCTTTGGAGCTGAATAAACTATATCATTATCACCCGTCAAAGTAGTAAGTACGGATTTAAATGCGTTTAGTGGTATTAATTCTTCTGCCATATCCTTTATAAATATTTGATTTCTTTTTTATCCTTAATCTTGCAGCGCTAATGAGAATGGTGTTACAAGTGAGAATAATGAACGAGAGAATGTTCTACCTTCTAATGTACCAGAAGCCTGTTTAATAACAAGACCCCCACCAATTCTAAAGTCACCAAGTTCGTTACCTGATGTGAAGAATACTCTACCTCCACCAATTTCAGTAATTTCTTTATCAGGATCAGGTATACCATCACCACCTTGATTAGGAGGTAAAGCTTTATAAGTTACACCAGCACCAGAATATGAGAAATCATGCCCAGTTGTGATAATCAAAGAACCGAATTGTTCAACTGGCGCCTGTCTAGCAACAAATTGAAATTGAGTTCTTAAATATCTATTAGTTTCTGCAGTTTCTAATTTTTGTTCATTTACAACAACAGCTGCGCTTCCATATACACCATTGTAATACGATTCAGCTGCTCTTATACTTCTTTCATTACCACCATATGTGATATCAGTTACGATAGCATCTAAGATAAATCCAGTATCTCTATAACATTTTTCTTCATTATAAACAAAGTTAGGGAATGCCGCATTTGTGTACGATATTGCTTTACCTTGTAATACTTTCTTAGCGTTTCTAAGTGCATTAGCTCCATTTTTATTTAATAAGAATGGGAATACTAATTGTTTTTGTTTAATTATCTTTTCAGCCAACCCTTTTGAGAAATCAATACCATCAGTTGTTTGTGGTTTTTGTTCCGTAGTTGCAATTGAAGGAATGTAGTAGTAGAATGTACCTGCTTGAACTGCTCTTTCATTACCACCATACGTTAAATCGGTAGCAACAGCATCAATTATGTATCCTAAATCTCTACTACAACTAGCTTCGTTATATTCAAACTCACTCCAAGAAGAACTTAAATAAGCTATTGTTTCTTTTTGTATGAATGTTGTATTATCTCTCAATAATTGTACACCATTTGTGATTTCAGCTGATGGAGTTGTATATGGTAGATTTTGAACTACATTTTGTGAAGTTCCATTTGCGAATCTAATTCCATCAACAGTTGGGTCTAATTGATTTGCCTCTGAAGGTACACCTGCTACTGTTGCTCTAGATGGGTATCTCCAATAGAATAACCCAGCGGTTGTACTTCTTTCATTTCCACCATAAACTAAATCCGTTACAGCTGCATCTATAATATACCCAGTATCTCTTCTACATTTATCTTCACTATATTTTACATTACTCCAAGAAGATGATATAAATTCGATTGTTTCATTTTGAACGAAACTTCTATTATTTCTTAACAACTCAGCCGATGCAGATACTTCAGCAGTTGGTGAAACAAATGTTGCATTCTCCATTACTTTTCCAGCTAATCTTGCAGAGTAGTTAATTCCATCAATAGTTTGATTTAATTGCCCAAATGCAGGTATAATAACACTTACTGGATTTTGTTTAGTTCTAATAAATGTATGATTAGATTGAGGCAAGTGTTTAATAGCACCATTGGATGCAGATACAAATGTATGTGGTGATTGTGGTAAATGTTTTACAGCATTTGTTGATGCTGATACAAATGTATGTACCGAGCCAGATGCACTTCCACCGTCTCCTACATTTATAGTAAATGTTCCAGTTTGTCTTTCTAATCCATTTGTTGTAGCAGATACAAATGTGTGAGTGTTTGTATATGATGATGAACCAATGTTTATATCAAATGTATTTGTAGTTACATTAGAAATTTCTAACCATCTTCCAGAAGGATTATCTATTCCAGTTCGTGGATATGATTTTCTAACACTATTGCCATCTAATACACAAGTATAAGTTAGTGAATTATCAGAAAGTTTAATATAATCACCATTACTGAAATTATGATTAAAGATTGTCAAAGTAATATCTCCATTTGATGCATCATAAGGTGCATTAGTTACAGTATGTGATGTAGTACCAACTGAAGTAATTATAATTGATTTTTCTGCATATGGGTCTGACCCACTTCTTGGGTAAGAGTGAGTTGTTGCGTTTCCATCTTGGTCACAAGTGAAAGCAAATGATTCATTTTCCAATACCACACTTCTTCCTATTCCTAATCCATGTTGGTTAGCAGTTACAACCATATCACCACTTAGTGCGTTGTAATTTACATTAGATGGAGTAAAGTATTTGTTAGGAGCAGATACCCCTACATTAACTGTCATTGTAGTTCCAGTTATAGAAGTAATCTTTATTGAACGACTTGCATAAGGGTCGATTCCAACTCTTGGATATGATTTAGTAGATTGGTTGTTATCCATATCACACGTAAATGCGAATGATTGAGGGTCTAATACGATTCCTTCTCCAACACTTAAACTATGACTTTCAACTGTCATTACAAAATCACCCGTAGATGGGTTATAAGTAGCATTAGTTGGATTGAACTCCACATTCGGTCCAGATATTCCAACATTAACAGTTATAGTATTTGTAGTTTTTGATGTTATTAATAACTTATTATTGTATGCAGGTTGACCAACTGAAGGTAAACTATGTTCAGTTTTGTTTCCATCCATATCACAAGTAAATGTAAACGATTCAGATGATAAGTATATACCCTCCCCAACATTTAAACCATGACTTTCTACTGTCATTACGAAATCACCCGTAGATGGGTCATAAGTAGCATTAGTTGGTGTTACATATATTGTTTTAGTTGCATCTGCAGTAACTTGATAGTTAAGAGTTGCATCTGATGGTTTTTCGAAATAATATTCACCATTTACCTTAGTTCTTTCATTTCCACCATATAAGAAATCAGTAGCAACACCATTTAAGATGTATCCAGTATCTCTCTTACACTTATCTTCATTATAATTGAATGTACTCCAAGAAGATGAGATATAAGAAATTACTTCATTCTGAATAAATTCTTTATTATCTAAAAGAACTTTATTTCCAGCCAATCTTTCAGCCGATGCAGTTATAAATACATTCCCTTCTACTATCTTACTCCCTAAATCACCAGCGTACTTAATACCAGTTGTTGTTGGTTCTAATTGAGTAGTTGTTGCAGTTGATGGATATTTGTAGTAATATTCTCCAGCGATTTTACTTCTCTGAGTTCCTCCGTAAAGTAAATCAGTAGAAACTGCATCTATAATATGTCCAACATCCCTTCTACAAGTTGATTCAGAGTATTCAAACCCATCCCAAGATGAACTTAGGTATGAAATTGATTCAGATTGAATAAACTCTCTATTATTTCTCAATAATTCAACAGAAGCAGATATTTGAGTTGATGGTGAACTAAATGATACTCCTTTTACAATTTGGTCTGCTAATTGAGATGCGTAATTGATACCATCAATAGTTTGTTGTGATTGTGAACCAGTTCCATTTGCTTCAGATGGGAATTGGTAGTAATATTTAGCATTTACTGAAGATGCTGATACTATTCCATATCTTAAATCTTCTGCTACACCATTTACAATAAATCCAACATCTCTTCTGCATTTAACATCATCATAATCAAATCCAAACCAAGAAGAAGAAATATATTCAACAACTTCGTTTTGGATAAATGATACACTTTCAGTAATTAATCCATATGCAGATAAGATATCTGAATCAGATGATACTGAACCATAATCTAGTGCAGGTTGTACAACACTTACTGAATTTTGTTCAGTTCTAACAAATGTATGAACCGATTGAGGTAAGTGTTTGATTGCACCATTGGATGCCGATACAAATGTATGAGGCGATTGTGGTAAATGTTTTACAGCATTTGTTGATGCAGAGACAAAAGTGTGAATTGAACCACTTGCACTTCCACCATCTCCTACATTTATAGTAAACGTTCCAGTTTGTCTTTCTAAACCATCAGTTGTAGCCGATACGAAAGTATGAGCTGAGGTGTATGATGAAGAACCTATATTAATATCAAATGTGTTTGTAGTTACATTAGAAATTACCAACCATCTACCTGATGGAGTATCAATTCCAGTTCTTGGATATGATTTCTCAACAGTATTACCATCCA
>Ga0209090_10002676_pt1 | contig 11247 bp, 13 predicted proteins | sample ArcticOcean_MG_C_9_FD_187432 | JGI IMG/M metagenome (GOLD analysis project Ga0209090, IMG submission 187432) | Marine microbial communities from western Arctic Ocean - ArcticOcean_MG_CB2_152 (SPAdes) (version 2) | ecosystem: Environmental > Aquatic > Marine > Oceanic | place: Arctic Ocean... | reverse complement strand
ATTTGTGTATTTCTCGTCCTAAAAGCCGGTTAGCCTGGGGTATTGATCTCCCTTTTGATAAAAACTTTGTCACCTATGTCTGGTTTGATGCGCTGCTTAATTATGCGAGCGCCTTAGGCTGGCCGGAAGGAGAAAAGTATACAAAGTACTGGCCGCATGTACACCACACAATAGGCAAGGACATTTTAAAAACACATGGAATATACTGGCCGTGTATGCTCAAGGCTGCAGGTTTGCCTGTCTTTAAAAAACTTGTGGTTCACGGTCACTGGGTCGTAGGAGGCAGGAAGATGAGTAAGTCTCTCGGTAATGTGGTTGATCCACTGGCCATGAAAGATCAACTTGGTGTGGATGCCCTACGTTATTTTTTATTGCGTGACATGAGTTTTGGTGAGGATTCAAATTTTACTGAAGATTTGGCTATCACACGTTACAACGGTGATTTAGCCAATAACTTTGGAAATTTACTCAATCGCTCAATAAGTATGAGCCGAAATAATTTTGAAGGCTGCGTACCTCCTTTGGGTGAAGTTGGAGAACTGGAAAAAGATCTCCTGAATTCGTTTAGCAAAGGAGTGGAAACTTGCCGGGAATACATTCTTGCTTTTCAGCCGCATCGTGCTCTGGAACACATAGCGTGGCTCAGCAGCCAAGTCAACAAATACATTGACAACTGCAAGCCATGGAGCCTGGCAGGGCAACTGGAAGACAGAGAGCGCTTAGGAACTATTCTTTATACTTCACTGGATATGGCAAGAATTCTGGTTGGCTTGCTGGATCCAGTAATGCCGGAAAAGATGTGCGAGGCTCGTAAATCTCTCGGACTTGTTACAGAGGCAATTCCTTTTGAGAAACTTACTCACGGAGTATTGGTAGCGGGAACAGAACTGCCGGAACCAACACCGTTGTTTCCAAAAATGAAAATTTCTGCCACAAATGAATCTGTTGTAAAAGATCAACTACCAGAAAAAATAGAAAGTAAGCCGGCGGAGAAGGAAAAAGAGTGGCTGGCTTTTGACGATTTTCAGAAAATGGAACTAAAAGTTGGTCATATCAAATCTTGTCGGAAGGTGGAAAAATCAAATAAGCTGCTCTGTTCTGAAGTAGATTTAGCAGAAGGACGTATGCGTTCTATAGTTTCTGGAGCTGCTGCATTCTACACTCCTGAAGAATTGACTGATCGCAGAGTTCTTGTCGTTGCAAACTTGAAGCCGGTCAAATTGATGGGCGAAGTTTCTGAAGGCATGATCCTTTTTTCTGACGATAATGGAAAACTCGTTTTGATTGAAGCTCCAGAAGACGTGAATCCGGGTGTGACTGTACGTTAAAACAATTGAAATGTATTTACAATTTACGATTTGTGTGAGACACTACTTTTGAGCTGAAGGATATATTTTTTGTTGCTGATACGGTGCAACAGTCGGATTCTAACATTTCCATTTTACTCCTGTATTAGCAGTATATTTTGAAAAGAGGGTTAAAGGGGATCATAGACAAAAAACCGACTGTTCTCAAAAATCCTGAAAACTGTAAAACTATTTAAACTTATGACTATTGCATCAGGCTATCTGCCGATATTAATTATGATTGTGCTGGGAATCATTCTGGCAGGTGCGTTTAGCTGTATCGGACTTTTTCTGGGACCAAAACTTAGAGGGGAAGTTAAGGAGACCCCCTTTGAATCAGGTTTGCTTAGAGATGGAATGGCAGGACAACGATATGATGTTAAATTTTATATGACTGCTTTGGTCTTTCTAATTTTTGACGTAGAGGTGGTATTTCTTTATCCCTGGGCAGTGCAGATTCGCGAATTAGGGTGGTTTGGTTTTTTGGCCAGCTCAGTTTTTTTAGGAATACTGATTCTTGGTTTGGCTTACGATTGGAAAAAAGGTGCGCTGGAATGGGAGTAATTCATTAAATTGTTTTTTCTTTAACCTCATAATACAGCTGTGACCAGAGTTAAAAGAATAATTTTTCTGAAAAATGCACAATTACAAACACAATATGCCGTTTAAATACAGGCAAATTGAGAGAAACCTAAAATAATGGGATTTCAAGTTGTTCGTCAAAAAGATTCTCATGTTATTTTCTTTAATGTAAGGGACACTTTCCCGGTACCAAAGCACGGTTTAAATGATATATTAATAGGAGTGGAACGTCAGTTGTTAAAAATTCTGTAAACTACAAAAGAGGAATTTAGAAATATCAAATAATGTTAACTTAACAGGAACTAATTATGGAAACAGATTATGGTGGTTTTAAAACCACAAAATTTGACAGTGTAGTCAATTGGTCCAGGAAATTTTCGCTTTTTCAGTATCCGTTTGTAACTGCTTGCTGCGGAATGGAGTACATGGCCGCAGCCTGCTCACATTATGATATGTCACGTTTTGGTGCAGAAATTCCCAGATTTTCACCTAGACAGGCGGACGTTCTCTGGGTAGTAGGAACAATCACTCATAAAATGACACCGATCCTCAAGACGATTTATGATCAGATGGCAGATCCAAAGTGGGTGATTGCTTTTGGCGCATGTGCATCTTCCGGAGGATTCTATCAAAATTACTCTGTACTTCAGGGAATTGACCGTTTGATTCCAGTTGATCTTTATATCGCAGGTTGTCCTCCGAGACCCGAAGCTGTGCTGGACGGACTTATTGAGTTGCAGAATAGCATTCAGAATGATGGCCCGACTGCCAACGGCATTACTCCAACTGCCATCAGGCATAAAGATCAAAAAGCAGATCAGCTAAATCGATACTTTGAAATATCCAAAAAAGAAGTCTTTGAAAATTTACAAAATCCTAAAAGCAACCGCATCAGCAAACCGGGATTCACGTATTCTGAAGATTTCATCAATGTCAGTCCTCATATTGGCTATGACTCTCCAAGAATGCAGAAAGAAAAAGCTGCTCTTAAAGAAAAATAACGGTCTATTATCATCTAACACGAACCTTTAAATAATCATGAGTGAAGAAATTTCCACAAAGGAAACGGGAACGCCTCCGGAGACAGGAGAACTGACTACCTTGCTCAAACAGGAATTTCCGGATGATGTCACCGATTTTCATGCTCACCGTGATGACGAAACCGTCGTTATAAAACGAGATGCACTGGAGGCTGTTTGCCGCTTTTTACGGGATGATACACGCTGCTCTTTTGAGATAATGATGGATTTAACTGCAGTGGATCGTCTTGAAATGAATGAGACACCACGATTCGAAATGGTTTATCATTTTAAGTCGTTGACTCATGCCCGGCGTTTGAGACTGAAGGTTCGTTTAACTGAAGATGATTGTAAAATTGCATCAATTCATCATTTGTGGAAAGCAGTAGACTGGTATGAGCGAGAATGTTTTGATATGTTCGGAATTGTTTTTGAGGGACATCCGGACTTGAGACGAATTTTGATGTACGATGAATTTGAAGGACATCCCCTCCGTAAAGACTATCCAATTGATAAACAACAGCCTTTAATGGAACTAAAAGAAGTTGAGGAACGACACGTATACGGGAGGCACTCATGACAGATATGACCTTACTTCAGTCCAGTTCTGAGGATGCTTCAACCGGAGAAGACTTTTCCGCCTCAGTTATGAGCATTGAGATTGGCCCCGCTCACCCAGCCATGCACGGAATTGTGCGCTTCACCACACATCTGGATGGAGAATTGATAGTCGGAATGGATCCGGAAATCGGCTATCTGCATCGTGGTTTTGAAAAGGAATCAGAAAATTCAAAATGGATTCAGGTCATCCCGTATACTGACCGGCTGAATTATGTGTCTCCTCTGCTGAATAATATCGGTTATTCAATGGCAGTGGAAAAACTATATGGAATTCAAGCTCCCCCACGTGCCGAATTCACCCGGGTTATTATGGGTGAAATATCACGGATCACAGATCATCTGACTTGTCTGGGAGCAGTAGCCATGGAAATAGGTGCATTTACATTTTTTCTCTGGTTTATTAAGGCTCGTGAATACCTTTGGGAACTAGTTGAGGAAATGACTGGTGCAAGACTGACGACAAACTGGACTCGTTTTGGTGGAAATCATTCCGATCTTCCAGATGGTTTTTTGGGTGATCTGGCAGATCGTTTAGCCAAATTGAAAGAAATCATGACGGAATGTGACAAACTTCTCACTCGTAATAAAATTTTCATTGATAGAGTAAAAGATGTTGGAGCTATCTCTAAAGAAGATGCCCTTTCTTTTGGTTTTACCGGGCCACTGTTGAGGGCCTGTGGGATACCTTATGATGTCCGGAGGGCGGATTCATATTCTGTTTATGATGAACTTGATTTTGAAATTCCGGTAGGAAGCACAGGTGATTGTTTTGATCGATTTTTGGTCAGGATGGAAGAAATCAGACAAAGCATCAGCATAATTGAACAGGCTGCAGACAAAATGCCGGAAGGGCCGTTTATGACAGACGAACGAATGATGCATTTTCCGGATAAGAAAGATGTTTATGGAAATATCGAAGGACTAATTGATCATTTCAAATTGGTCATGGAAGGACATCAGCCGCCTGCCGGTGAGATATACATGCCGGTTGAGGGTGGAAACGGAGAAATGGGATTTTATCTCGTTTCAGATGGTAGTGGTGATCCAGTGAGGGTACGAATGCGCCCACCTTGTTTTAATTTTGTTGCAGCCATGCCGGCCATGACAGTTGGCCATTATGTCGCAGACATCGTACCGATTTTTGGTTCTGTTAACATGATTGGCGGAGAGTTGGACCGCTAAGTCCAGCTTATTGAAAATAGTTAAGAAAAACGAAAATGGAGAATGTACTTGAAATAATTATGATTCCGGCAGTTCTGGCCATAATTAAAATTATGGTGATTATTCTGTTGTTTGCCATGCCGTTGGGTACTTTTTTGACTCTAATGGAACGTAAATGGAGTGCCATGATTCAGGACCGCGTAGGACCAAACAGGGCGAACATCGGAAATTTTACCGGACATGGAATCATGCATATTGCTGCAGATGGCCTCAAATCCATTTTCAAGGAAGATACGATGCCAAAAGGGGCTGACGGGTTTTTGTACCTGATTGCACCTTTTTTTGGTTTGATAGCAGCAATCGCTACATTTGCTGTCATTCCGATTGCAGGACCCATTGGGAATTTTACTTTTCAAGTGACAGATATCGAACCTGGGCTGCTTTTTATTTTTGCCATCACCTCACTCAGTGTATATGGAGCAGTGCTCGCAGGAACAAGTTCAAACAGTAAGTTTGCACTACTTGGGGGTACTCGTGCCTCAGCTCAAATGATTTCTTATGAAGTTTTCATGGGTTTGGCATTGATGGGTGTTTTCATGGTTTATGGAACTACCCGAGTAAGCGGAATTGTAGACGGACAAAATGAATACTGGTTTGGAAGCCTGATTCCCATGTGGGGTGTTTTTACGCAACCCCTTGGATTTCTTCTCTTTTTTACTGCACTTGTTGCAGAGACTAAACGAGCCCCGTTTGATGCACCGGAAGGCGAATCTGAGATCGTTGCCGGATACTTTCTTGAATATTCCGGAATGCGCTGGTCTGCTTTTATGCTTGCGGAATATGTGTCACTCGTTGGTGTAGCTTCCTTGATTACGACTCTATTTTTTGGTGGGTATCATATCCCATGGCTGCACCTTTGGGAAAATGCTCCACAGTGGCTGGTAACTATCCTGCAAATTATCAAGTTTTCGGTCTTCACACTATTTTTCTGCTGGTTCCAAATACAGTTACGCTGGACAGTGCCGAAATTTCGCTTTGACCAAACGATGGCTCTCGGCTGGAAAAAACTTTTGCCGCTTTCATTAATTAACATGTTCGTAACTGCATTTGTGATTCTAGCTTTTGCGTGATGATTTCTGAAAAGCAAGGGTTTAGGAGTAATTAATGGATTTAACTTTTATGCGTCAGGGCTACCAGAATGAAGGACTGTCCAAAGAGGAATTAAGTCCTGACCCGTTTTTGCAATTTGAAGCATGGTTTAAGGAAGCGAATGAAACGGAGCCAATACCGAATGCCATGAGTCTAGCAACAGTCAATCATTCCGGATCACCGATGATGAGAACTGTTTTGCTGAAGCTGTTTGATGATAATGGTTTTGTATTTTTCACTAATTATAAAAGCAGGAAGGCTGAACAAATTTCAGAGAACCAAAATGTTGCGGTGCTTTTTAATTGGGTGGCTTTGGAACGTCAAGTGAGTATAAATGGAGTTGCAGAAAAAGTTGAGAGGAGTGAGTCCCTTAAATATTTTATGGGCCGACCCCGTGGCAGCCAACTGGGAGCCTGGGTTTCAGATCAGCATTCTGTGTTATCTTCAAGGAAAATTCTGGAAATGAAGCTTGATGAAATAAAGCGGAAATTTGGTGAAAATGAAATACCGTTGCCGGAATTTTGGGGTGGATTCAGAATTAAACCGAAAAGATTTGAATTTTGGCAGGGCCGCCCTAACCGTCTTCATGATCGATTCTTATATTCAAAGATTGATGATGAATCATGGAAAATAGAGCGTTTGGCTCCGTAAATTTTAATAATGATACAGTCGTAAAAAGACCTGAGATCGTGTAATTTTGGGTAAAGAGAGAACTCTTGCTATTAGCTGTTGCACTAATATCATTAAGATTTCTCCATTCTGTAGAAATGACTGTGTGTATTTAAGACTTCTTATGACAGTTATTAACAATTAAATAAAAGAGAAAAATTAGCTTACAGGAGAAACATGGAACTAAAAGTTAAACAAGTTCAACGGGTGGACGGTGCAAAAGAAGCTTTGTATCTTCCAGCACTTTTTGGTGGACTGAGAATAACCGTAAGACATTTCTGGCGCAACCTTTTTGGCGCAAAAGATGTGGTGACTATCAGCTATCCAGAAGAAAAACGCCATGTCTCCGAACGATGGCGCGGACGACATCGGTTGACTCGACTTGATAACGGATTTCTCAGTTGTGTTGCCTGTTATATGTGTGAAACCATTTGTCCCTCAGAATGCATTCACATTGAGGCTGGTGAGCATCCAGACCTTTCAGTTGAAAAATATCCTGTAGTATTTGATATCGACGAACTACGCTGCGTTTTTTGCGGACTCTGTGTTGAAGCATGCCCAAAAGACGCCATTCGAATGGACACCGGAGTGATTTCAATGGCCTATACGTCTCGTCATACATTTGATTTTACACGTGATCTACTTAAAGACAGTTATGACCCAAAATCTCATTCCAATACTAAGTATGAGGATAAAGACCTGCCCTCCCCCAAAGACCAGACAGAAGCTCTGCCCAATTCTCTGGGAGTACCAGCGACATAAAATCTTTGCATGAGCACCTCCAACGAAGTTTTCACCCCCGAAGAACAAGTCATTCTTTCTTCTTACGTCACCAATACAGACCGCTCCGTTTTTGTACTCACTAATCTTCCCGAGGTAATAAAAGGTGCGCTTTTTTCGCGCTACTCCCGTTCGACTCTTGGACTTCGCACATTACTGCTCAGGGATTTTATTCAGAAAAAAGAATCCAGATTTTCTGACATGCAAACTGGTTCAAACCCATCGAATTCTGCAAAAGAGACGGAACTGGCAATTGAATCTGCACAAAATTTTTATGACAGGATACTTGATGGCTATGGTGACGATTCTATTGGTGAACTTGGTGGTGCGCATCTGGCGTTGGAAAATATTTCCATTTTAGCTACCAAAACTGTTGAAGATGCACGAATCGGAGGCTCTCCATTAGAAAAATCGACTCGCTACGTAACTTTTGCAGAAAAAATAACCGGATTGTCCGGAAATGAAGAGTTTCGATTTTATCAAGAACCAACTTTACTAAATTCCGTGCACCGTGACTTGTATTTGGAAACTTGCAGGAACCTGTTTGAAACCTATGTTCGCTTTACTGAACCACTGCGGACACACGTCCGGAAACAGTTGCCTCGTGATCAAGAGATTAGTCAAGCCGCATACGATCGTTCCGTCAGGGCACGTGGATTTGATATAATCCGTGGATTATTACCATCTGCTACTCTGACGAACATGGGTGTTTTTGGTAACGGGCGATTTTTTGAAACCCTGATAATGAAATTAAGAACTGAGCCCTTCGGAGAGCTGAACGAAATTGGTCAATTTGCCTTCGAAGAATTAGCAAAAGTGATACCTTCTTTTGTACGGCGTGCAGAAGCTGGACACCGGCATTTTCAGGATTTCCAAAATTTCAGTCTGGCCCAGAAAAAACTCATTAGTAAATTTAACTCAAAGTATCTGGGGCAATTAAAAGCAGACTCTGCGGAAGCAGTTCGACTGGTAGATTTTGATCCGGAAGCGGAAACCAAACTTCTGTCAGCCTTGCTTTACTCACACTCCGGATTGACTTTACAACAAATACGTGATCGTGTTTGCGCTCTACCGGATTCAGAAAAAACAAGACTGATTGAAGAGACTGTTGCCTTGCGAAATCACCGACGGCATAAACCGGAACGTGGTTTTGAGATGCCTTTCTACACTTTCGATATTTTGGGGGATTATGGCATGTACCGCGATTTACAGAGACACCGGATGCTCACCCAGGAACGTCAACAACTGACTACACGCTTTGGTTATGATACACCCTATGAAATTGAAGATGCTGGTTTAGGTGCAGAGTATCATGAAACCATGGCCCGTTCTGCTGAAGCCTTTGAAACGATTGCTAAAGATTTTCCCTATGAAGCACAATATGTGGTGCCAATGAGTTACAATATTCGCTGGTATGTACATATTAATTTACGTGCCCTGATATGGCTGACGGAAATTCGCAGTACTCCACAAGGACACACCGGATATCGTCGTATTGCCCAGGAAATGTTTCGGAAAGTGGAAGCAGCACAACCTTTGCTGGCGAAATATATGAAATTTGTTGATTTGAACGAGTATTCTCTTGGCCGTCTGAGTGCTGAACAGCGTCAAGAGGACAAACAAGCTTAAATCAATCCCACTTACTTAGCTAATATTTTGTGGTTTGCTCTTCTCGGTCTGGAAGTGTAAAGTACTAGACCATAAATGATTAGCGGTCAAATAGAACTAACAGGAGATAAAAATGCCAGAAAATTTACAGGTCATTAGCCATCCACTTGTTCAGCACAAACTTTCGCTGATGCGTAAAAAGAGCACCTCCACCCAGAGTTTTCGTACATTGATCCGAGAGGTAGGTACTTTGCTGGCTTATGAAGTGACCAAGGACTTGCCGCTCATTTATGAGGAAATCGAAACACCACTGATGAAAATGAATGCTCCTTTTCTGGAGGGTAAAAAACTTTGTCTGGTTTCAATATTAAGAGCAGGTAACGGATTGTTGGATGGATTTATGGAACTTCTTCCATCTGCGAGAGTTGGCCACATTGGGCTGTACCGTGATCCAGAAACACTGGTCGCAGTTGAATATTACATGAAACTTCCAGATTTAATCAATCAACGCCTAGTATTGGCGTTGGACCCCATGCTGGCCACCGGACATTCTTCTGCTGCGGCAGTAACACGTTTAAAGGAAAATGGTGCAAAAAATATTCGCTTTGTCTGTCTGTTGGCAGCACCGGAAGGCATTGAATTTTTTAATGAAGCACATCCGGATGTGCCTATTTTCGTTGCTGCAGTTGATGATAGATTAAACGACCATGCTTATATTTTACCCGGATTAGGAGATGCCGGAGATAGAATTTTTGGTACAAAATAAAAATTAAAGTTAAAGCCAAAAAATAAATTCTTGTGACTGCGGATATCGATTCAGTTTGGACAGTCCTCACTAATCCAGAATAAATAGTAGTTTTTGTTCCGGGCCCACAACCCCCTGAAACCATTGAAGAGGATCACTTCAAAGGCAAAGTAACAATTAAAATCGGTCCTGTGGCAGCCAAATTTAATGGCGACGTTGAATTCAGTAAACGGGACAGTTCAACTTAAGAACTGACAATGGAAGGAAAAGGAGCAGACATCAGCGAACAATGAGGAGCAATGATGAACATGGAAGTCTCTCTAAATACGCAAGAAACATTCACTGACTTTTCGTGCATTTTGATTGTGTCTATCACGGGCCAGATCGCTCAGTTTGGTTCACTCATGATTGAAGCTGTAAATAACAAACTCTTTGAACAATTCATCCATAATTATTCCAATTTGCTTACACAAGAAAATGAAAGAGGCAATGTGGATGAGGTTCCTTCAGCATTAGAACCAGTCAAAGCAGCATCACTTGCTGGTTCAATTATTGTGTCTAAACTCAAAATAAAGTTTGGCAAAAAAGCAGAATTAGAATGAAAACATTACGGCGCATTTTTAATTTTTCTCTGCAATGATTTCCGCAATTATTCTTGCCGCTGGTGAATCCCGAAGAATGGGAGTCAAAAACAAGCTCCTCCTGCCAATCAGCGGGGAAGTGTTGATCCGTAACTTTGTGAAATCGGTCTGTGCCTCAAACGTAAGTGAAGTAGTGGTAGTGGTTGGTCACGAAGCAGACAAAATCGAAGAAGTTTTACAGGGGCAACCGGTGCGGTTTGTAGAAAATATAAACTACATGGAGGGCATGACATCCTCTATTCAAGCAGGAATACAGGCTGCATCTGAGGAAAGTGACGGCTTGATGATTTGCCTTTCTGATCAACCGTTCATTGAAACCTTCGATTTTAATCGTTTAATTCATGAGTTTACTGATTTATTCGATTCTGAAAGTTCTTTGATTATTGTTCCAGTTTTTAAAGGACAGCGCGGCAATCCAGTTTTGTTTTCCCGCCAATTCAGAGACATTATTTTACAACACAAAGGTGAGGGCTGCCGGGGCATTATTCAAAACCACCAGGAGTGTATCCGGGAGGTCACAATGGAAAATGATAACGTTTTGAAAGATGTGGATACCTTGGAAGATTATAAATTGTTTTGTACGGATTAAAACCCCATTATTTAAAACCAATGACAAAGGATTTTATTGCGAATTATAAGTTCATGCTGAATCACTACCTATAATTCTACTAGAAGCAAAGCAACAAAAAATGTCCAACGAATATTTTAAAAAGTTAGCTGAATTAAATGTATTGGAAGTTTCGTTTGCTGTTGCAACGGTGATTAAAATTACCGGATCAGTTTCTGCTAAACCCGGAGCGAAATCTATTATTGACAGCAAGGGACAAACCGTATTTGGCTGGGTCGGAGGTGGATGCGCTGAGGAAGCTGTGCGGGAAGCCTCTCTGGAAAGTATGCGTGACGGCCAAACCCGGATTGTACCTCTC
>Ga0209090_10002655_pt1 | contig 11288 bp, 6 predicted proteins | sample ArcticOcean_MG_C_9_FD_187432 | JGI IMG/M metagenome (GOLD analysis project Ga0209090, IMG submission 187432) | Marine microbial communities from western Arctic Ocean - ArcticOcean_MG_CB2_152 (SPAdes) (version 2) | ecosystem: Environmental > Aquatic > Marine > Oceanic | place: Arctic Ocean... | reverse complement strand
CGCGTCGTCGCTGCGCGGCGCTCGCCCTCGGCGGGCTCGGTGGTCGCCGCCGTGCCGCCCGCGCAGTCGTCGCCCGCGGCGCCGCCTGCGTATTCGGCGCCGCCGACTCCGCCGCCGACGCCGCCGGTCGTTTCCGCCGTCCGCGCGGGCCGCGTCATCGCCGCGGCGCCGCCGCCCTTGGAGGTCCCGACGCCGCCCGTCGCCGCTGAACCGCCCACGCCGCCGGCTGAACCGGCGACGCCGGAGCCGGAGGTCGATCCGCTCACGGGCTTGCCCATCTCGTTGAAGAAGCGTGTCGTCGCGCCCAAGGCGGGACTCTTCGAGGACGAGGAGAAGGAAGTGTGATTAGGGAAACACACGTGTGTTATAAGTTATCGCATATATTTTATGGGGGCAACAGCCCAGAAAGCGCGTCCCGCGCCTCGGCAGTCCTCGCCCGCGCCACGTCCAAATTTCGAAGCACCGCTCGGTGGCGCTGCGCGGCCGTCGACTCGCGCGGCGGTGGGCGGCGGCCCGTCAAGAGCACGGGCGAGGATGGTGGTCTCGCGGGCGGCCACGCGTCCTCTGCGCGCCTTGCAGCGCGCCGCGTCACGCCTGTCCAGTGCCCGAACGCCGATCGGACCACACGCGATTCCACGGCGCGGTCCGCTGTTGTCAAGGCCGCGCATAGACAATACGCGCGCATTGAATAGTCACCGCGCCGCCGGAAGTTTCGAAGGCCAAGCTTCAGAGCGTTCCGTCTCGCAACACGAGCTCCCGATCGTAGCAGTACGAGCGTGAGCCGGTGGCGGTGCGTCCGAGCGCCCGCGGCGCGGTCAAACGCGGACTCGTGCGCAGCTGCGAACGACGAGAGCGCAGCGCGAAAGATCCTGAAGAAACATCGCATCAGGCGCCTTTCATGCGACGCGATGCCGGCGCGGCCGACGGCCCTCGCCAAGTTTCGGAGCACTCCCTGCCGCGCGCGCGCCGCGACCATCACCGCGAGTGCCCGTCGAGTTCCGTCGGCCCGCCTCTCCGCCGTGGCCCGCACGAGCTTCGCCGCGCAAAGGCGAACGGCTCTTCGTCGCCGCGCGTTCGCCGCGAGCGCGATCACGCCCCGTCGAACCCTCGCATCGGCCGCGCGCCGCGCGGGTCCTTGCGTCGCCCGGAGCAGGGCCGCCGCGCCGCGGGCCTTGTTCGCGTCCCGCGCGGCTCCCGGCTCCGTCGCCTGGCACGCGGCTTCAGCCGTATCGCGCCGGGCGCGCCAGTGGTACGGTGACGAGGCGTCTTGTGTCTTCGACGGCGATTGGGGCGGCGTTTTGAGCGCCGCGACCTCGTGGCCTTTGAGCGGAAGCCCCTTGATGTCCGCGATCTCGGCGTGGGCGCGCGCGAGCCGGCCCTTGAGCGCCCTGACCTCTTCCTCGGCCGCGTCGGCGCGCGTTCCCGCGGCGTCGCGCTCGTGCCGGATCAGCTGGCTGGCCCAGTCCAGGTCGCTCTCCGCGTCGAGCCGCTTCTCGAGCGTCGCCGACCGCGCCTCGGCCCGCTTCGTTCGCTTCTGCGCGAGGCCCATGTCATGGCGCGCCGCGGTGGCCACGTCGGCGGCGGCCGAGAGCCGCGCCGTCGTGTCCCCGAGCGCGTCCTCGAGGGCCCGGACGCGGTCGCGCAGGAGCGCCGCCTCCGCGTCGTCCGCGGCGTCGCTCGCGTCGTCGCTGTCGTCAAAGGCAAGCGACCGCGCCGGCGATGCCGCGCGTGCCCGCGCCAGATCGGCACCGAGCCGCGTGTTCACCGCCAGCAGCGCCCGGACCTGGCGCAGCATGACCTCGCGCTCGACCACCAGCCGGTCGCGCGCCCGCGGGTCGCCCCGGGCCGCCCACATCGGCGCCGCGTCACCGCGCCGCACCCAGTCGTCCACGGCCCCCAGCGCGTCGCAGGTTGCAGCGAGCGCGTTGCTCCTCCCGTCGCCAAAGTGCTCCAGCGACTCGAGCGAGGCGCGCAAGCCGTTGCTTGGCGAGACCGGTGCCCGCTTCGAGGGGCCCGGCGCCGCCGCGTTGCCGGTGAGTCGCACCGCAGCCACGCCGCCGGAGCGCGCCGCCGCCACCTCGCAGCGCGCGGCCGCAGAAAACACCGCCGACGCCTCGGCGGACGACGCCGCGGCCCCAAGCTCCGGCGCGACCGTCTCCGGCGACGCGCGCCGCAGCCGGCGCACGGGCGTCGCGCTGGCCTCGGGCGGCGCCAGGCGCGCGAGGCCTTTGGGCGGCGTTGTCGGCGAGTAGCAGTCCCAGGTGGGCGGGGTCGGCGGCGGCGCCGCCCCCGCGTACGGCGGCGGCGACGCCGCGGGCGGCAGCATGTTTACGCGCGTCCCCGCGGCGGGCGGCAGCGGCGCCGCCGCCGCAGCTCCATGTGAGTGGTTGAGCTCGAGCTTTTGGGGCGTGAGCGCGGCGGTGCCATTCGATTGGTTGAGCCGGGGCGCGAGCTCGGCGGTGCTCAGCGCGCGCTGGCTCTTGGTGATGGACCTGGGCGGCCTACTCATGTCGTGACTGCTCTACGAGCGCTCGCTCTCGTGCTGCCCCCACGAGCCGAATCCCGATCCGTGCGCTTTGCGAGCAGCCTGTCGTCGGTCGGCGGTGGCTGCACGAGACCAGTGCGCATATACCAGACCGCGCCTGTTGCCAAACTACCAGCCCTCACCGGCGCGGCGCGCGCCGCTGCGACGGCAAAGACAGAGATCAGCGCCAACTCATCTCCGGACTGCTGTGACTCATCTCTGGACTGCTGTTGTTTACTAATATTTATAACTTACACACAAACCCCGCGCCGTCGACGCGACAAGGGGTGATGACGTTCGAGACGAACCTGCGGAGGGGGCGAGTGAAGAACTGCCACCCCTGGCACCCAAAACGGGCCGTCCGAAACAGAAGAGTCTCAGTTTGGAACGAAGTGTCTCATTCACGGTATTCTCAGTGAACTTTGAAGGCGTTTCTATTGTCTCATCTTCGACTCGCGTCATGCAATAAATCAGGACGCGGCGGACGCGCCTCAGCTGCCGCCGCCGGAGCGCCTGTTGATCAGCTCGCGGCCCTCCTCGACGTCCGGCACGGGCATGTCGTCGCCGCCGCGCGCCACCCGCGCCCGCCGCGCGTTCTCGCGCCGGCGCCGCTCGACGGCCTGCAGGAAGCACGACCGCTTCCGCAGCTCGTCGGCGTCGCAGTCGAGCCGGAAGCACGGGCAGCAGCAGAAGCCGAACGTGAGCCCGGCGCCGGCGTAGGTGAGCTGCCGCGCCGTGAAGGTGGCGAGCAGCGTCGCGCACGCGCCGGCGTCGTCGATGGCCGCGTCGCAGTTCAGGCCGGCGACGAGGCAAAGCAACGAAACGACGAGCAGCGCCAGCAGGAACACGTTCTTCCACGTGGCCACCGCCTGGCGCATCACGACGCGCGGGTCCGGCGGCGGCTGCGGCGGCTGGTCGAAGGCGGTCTGGTCGAAGGCGTTGTGCATTTTGTCTTGCTGTGTTAATGAATGCGCGGCGCTGTGAGCTAGCGAGAGTGCAGCCTTATTGTCGCTGCTTTAATCAATGTGCGCTGCGCAGCCGTCCAGCGCGAGCAGGCTACTGCCAGGAATATATGAAGCGATGCGCAAGGGGCGAGGGTGACCGCCGTGGTCAATCTCGCCGATTTCCTGGCGCCGGCCGCGCGGCTCGGGTTCGGGTTCGGGTTAAGCGGCTGAGGGTGCGGGTTTTCTAAAGTGCGGGTTTCTTTGAAAGTCGATCGGCGCTACGCGTGCGAGCTTGCGCAGCCGAAGCTGGGAGGGCGTTACAATCGGTGAAACGATAGCAGAGGAAGCCGAAAGAGGCTGCCCATTGCACGCGTGACAAGCACCCTGCCCGCATAAGATGCTCATCATCATCTAACAGTTATGCACGCGCCGCACTTCGCCAGCGCGACGCCGGAGTCTCTCACGTTCAGCATTGATGAAGCGTCGCGGCTGTGCCGAACCATCAAAGGGGATGACAGCATGGTTGACTCGACCGCGCTCGACCGCCTCAAGCTTTTCAACGTACAAGGACAGTTAGCGAAGGCTGCCCGCGCGGCGACGGAAACGTGCGCTGCGGAGATCGGGAACAAAACATGCTACATCTGCTTGGACGACGGCGAGAGCGAGGGCCTCGTGCGCGGGTGCGCGTGCCGCGGCACGGCGGGCTTCGCGCACCTGTCGTGCTTGGTGCGGCAGGCAAAGCTCGCGACGAGCAAAAATAACGAAAAGGCCGACTCGACGGACGACGGCGAGAACGTCGAGTGGCCCCACGAGCTGTGGGACACGTGCGGCCTGTGCAAGCAAGAGCACCACGGCCTTGTGAAGTGTGCGCTCGGCTGGGTCTGCTGGACGACCTACGAAGGTCTGCCGGAGACGTGCGAAATGCGACGAGGCGCGATGATGGCGCTCGGCAACGGCCTCCTGGCCGCGGGGCGTTACGAGGATGCCCTTGTCGCCTACCAGTGTTCCCTCGTCACTGGTCGGCGCAGCGCATATAAAGATAACCTCGCCGCGTGCTACCAGAAGCGCGGCATGGCCGACCAGGCGTTGCGCCTCCAGCGGGAGGTCCATGCCATGGGGCTGACCCTAGGGATCGCCGAAGATCAGGCCGTGGATGCGGCCACTCTCGCTGAATTTCTGGTAGACGCGCGGCGGTTTGCGGAAGCGAAGGCGTTCGTGCGCGAGAACACGCCCGCGATCCGCGGCAACTTCGGGGCCGACCACCGCGCCGTGCTCGATATCCAAACGCACTACGGGCGGGCCCTCTTCCAGGCGGACGACGCCACCAACGACGACCTCGTCGAGGCCGAGGCGGTCCTCGATGACGTGCTGACGCGGGCGCGCCGCGCGTTCGGCGAGAGACACCCGGACACCGCGCGCGCGCGGGACCTGCTGGCCGAGGCGCGGCGCGCTCAATCTTGTGATGGGGCGCGGTTCGCACAACGGTGCGCGGCGCACTTTACCAAGATACACTCAAATCCGCTGCGGTACTGCGAGAAGAACTGCCTCTTGTACGAACAGGGCCGCATGGCCCTTATTACGAGAGATTGGCAGTTGCTGGGCGACGCGAAGACGAAAGAAGCGGACAACGCCGTCGGTGCTCGCCTCCGGTTCGCCTTTGCGTTCCGCCGCGACGTCGTCGAGCTCAAGAATATTTTGTTGCGCCTCTTCAACGAGGGCCGGCGCCTCGAGACGAGCCTGGCGTTGCTCGAAAGCTATTTCTTCCGCGACGACACGGGCGGGGGGCACCGCAACCGCGTCTGGAAAACGCTGAGCGACGCGCTGCACGAACTCCGGGGTTCCTTGAAGGTGCTCCAGGACGCGCGCGACGTCATCAAGTGGACGTGCTGCCTGCCGCGCTGTCGCGAGGCGCCGCGGCCGCCGCGCCTAGGGAACTTGGTCAAGAGCGGCTGCGTGGTGCGACTCCTCAAGCGCGCGGCGCGCGCCGCGCCGGAGCTGAAGTTTATTTTACTGGAAGAGGCGTCTGTTTTACTGGAAGAGGCCACGGACGACGACGACCGTGTGCGGCTTGAGCCGGCGCGCGCCGTTATTGACGCTCTCGACGCGACCTCGTGTACGCAAGTAGAGCAGAAGTACGCGCTCGCGGTCGTCACTGCCTGTGGTGGCGTAAAGGCTCTGTCGATCCACGAGCAGGTCGTCGCCTACGCCCGGACGCTCCGAAACGCCCCGGAGGCGCTCGAACGGACCGCGGCCGCGCTCGAGGCGCTCGACGCCGCGACCAAAGCGAAAGCTTGTGCGATCGCGGACACGGACGGCCGCTACCCGCTGTTGGCGCACGCCCTGCGCGTGCGCAAGGAGGGCGCGGCGTGCCGCGCGGCGGCGGCCACGCTACGGGGGGTGCGGATCTGCTGCGATGCGGCGCTCACAAAGGACGGCGGCCCCCTCTTTGTCGACGTGGGCGACGACGGGCTGGTGGCTTTACCGGAGGGTTTCAAAGGCGTCGCGCAAGGCGTTGTGCGGGTCCGCGAGATCGTGGCGCAGTATGATCTTGTGGCTGATAGATTGTTGAAGGCGGAGGGCTGGCCCCCGCCAAAACAATTCGGCCGGTGCCGCGTGGCGCGGGTGCACCTGGACGGGGTGCACCTGGACGGCACGGCGCCCTGCTGGCAGTGCGGCGGCAAAACTTTCCTCGATGCGTGGTGTAGGGGTGGGGTGTGCTGGGGGTGCGCGCGCCAAGAGCGGGCAAACGGCCGGTGCGCCCGCGGGGCGGCGTGCCCGCTTCGCAAGCGGCGGCAGGGCGGCTTCTGCCGCCACGCGAACCGCTGCGTCATCTGCGATCAGCACTCGTGCGATAAATGTGCGTTGGCCCGAGGCGACGGCGACGACGTGGCCCGCATCGCTCGGCAGTTTGGCGACGACGCCCTGGTCGTCGTATCTTTTGATCGGATGCTCTGCTCGACGCGAGCCGGAGCTGACCTCTCTGTCATCGACAAGAAAGAGTTGTACGTCCTCGGCTGGCGAAACCGCGTAAAACGATGGTCAGAAGCAAGCAGCGCGGGGCGAACGACACCGCCGGAGACGCCGGAGGTACGACCATCGTGGTGCGACGCGCTCGCCGACGAAGCGCTGTGCGAGCTCTTGTCGGCGACGACCCGCGCCTTTGTGCTGACGCGGAACAGCCATGGGGACGACATCCGCAAGTTTCTCGACGAACGTCATCTCGGTCACGTCGTCGTGTGCTCGGCAAAGTTAGAACAGACCTCAAAAGCCGCCATCCTGAGGGAGCTCCTGAACAAATATGACGCGCGTTTTGCATCATCTCCAGTGGGCGTCCCAGGCGTCCGCGCGGTCTACGCTGACGACGACGTCCACGAGCTCTGCGACGAAGGCGTGGAGCTGCTGGCGCGGCGGGGGCAGGTTTGTCGCGTGTTGTTCGCGCCGGTGGCTAGTTAGGCTAATGTTGTGATTACAGTAAATAAACTTCGGACACGAGCTCCCGAGGGCAGCTCCAAAATACCCTTCTCGTAGTGTAGATGTCATATACTTGATTTCCACTATAGGTGGGGTAGTATGGGGCCCAACTATACCGCTGTTACGATTCGTGGGGGCCCTCGGGTAATTGTCATGTTTGACGATCGCGGGGGCATGAGAGTGGCCAAGCCGGTGGAACCCGGTCGATTCGTGGTCCAGAGGTCTCCCTGGGGTCGTTTAGGATCGGTATTGGTCGTGGGCAATCGCCTACGCCGCATGCGCCGCCGCTTCCAGCTTCAGATACACCTGCCAAGATGCATCTCAAGACAGCTGGCCCATGCTAAAAGTGCCAAACAATGACTTCAGAGCTCTCTGTGAGTCCCAAGTGCATGCGGATGCGGTGTAGGCGTCTAACCAACAGTATACATAACCCATAGGAAGTCGGAGAGCCGATCTGCATCCCAAAAAGTGTTTTATTTGGACGCGATGGCACCCGTGAACGTCAAATACGCTAATTATTCGAGGGGCCCCAATAAGCGCAATAGCGGTCTCGTTGGGTCCCATACTACCCCACCTATAGTGGAAATCAAGTATTGCACTTGTACATCACGAGAAGGGTATTTTGGGCTGCCCGGCTCGGGCCTGAATATTATTAATCTGGACCTCGCGCAAGTCAGTCGGTCATGAAACAAACGATCGCGCCAAGGTCCATAGTGATGGTACAACCGTTGATAGTCGCAGGTCTAGGTCTTGTGCCCGAATTAACAAGATCGAAGGGTCGCGGAGTCTCCGAACTGCGCGGAGATTACGGTTACCTAAATCCAATGTAGTAGTCGTTCTGGTGGTTCGGATGGACCACCCAAGTACCGAAGCGCCTCAAACGCCAATTTATTTCATAACTCACGGGTCTGGAGCCTTTTTGGAGGTCCGTCTACGCACCGTCCTCCGCGGAGAATGGGCAAGTCGGTCGATTGTGAATAGAACAACGGCGGCACGGTTCCTCGGGGTAGTGGAGTCGCGGATACTCGCTGGTCCAGGTCGTGTGCCCGTCTTTGTATATAAACACGGCCCCATAACCTGAACCTGCGAGTATCAGCGACTCCACTACCCCAAGGAACCGTGCCGCCGTTGTTCTATTCACAATCGACCGACTTGCCCGTTCTCCGCGGACAACGGTGCGTAGGCGGACCTCCAAAAAGGCCCCAGACCCGTGAGTTATAAAATAAATTTGCGTTTGAGGCGCTTCGGTAGTTAGGTGGTCCATCCGAACCAGCTGGACGACTCGTACATAAGATGACCAGTTCCGTATGCTCCTCGCTGTTCGCCGACTCCGCGACCCCACTATCTGTTAAACACGGGCAAATTACATGGACCTGAGGGCATCAGGGCTTGTACCATCACCATGGACCTTGGCGCGATCGTTTGTTTCATGACCGACCGACTTGCGCGAGGTCCAGATCAATAATATTCAGACCCGAGCGCGGGCAGCCCAAAGTACCCTTCTCGTAGTGTAAATGGCATATACTTGATTTCCACTATAGGTGGGGTAGTATGGGACCCAACGAGACCGCTATTGCGCTTATTGGGGGCCCTCGAGTAATTAGCGTATTTGACGTTCACGGGTGCTGTCGCGCCCAAATAAAACACTTTTTTGGGATGCAGGACGGCTCTCGGACCCCCTTACGGGTTAGGTCTGATAGTGGGTGGACGCCTACACCGTTTGCGCATGCGCTTTGGGCATCCCATAGCTCTCAAAGGTCTGGAACTCCAAACACTGGCTGATCATGCCTGAAGGAGCTGGACTGTAGAGAGAATTGGTAGATATGATCCAAGCGCCGGCGTATGCGGTATAAGCGACTAGGCACGTCTAGTACTGACCCTAAGCGACCCTTGGGAGACCTCTGGACCACGAATCGACAGGATTCCACCGGCGCGACTAGCCACTTCAGCACCGCGAATCAAGAAATTAATTTTTTCGCCCCCCAATAAGTGTCCCATTGCTCTCTTTGGACCGGTATCCAACCGGACGATACTCAAACAACTTCTTTGAGGTTGGCGCCAAAGCACTAAACGGGTTTTCTCCACAAGCGCCAGCTAAAAACAAATTGGCAACACGCTGACTGTAACGCAGCTGTCCTCTGGCGTAGAGGTAGGACACGCATCCATCGCTGTCATGCAACCCTTACTCGCAGTGACGCTCCTGGCCACGGCGTCCGCCCTGCAACCACGCACAGTGATTGTGACTGGTGCCACCGGCAAGACCGGGCAGGCAGTGGTCAAAGAGCTGCTGAAAGACGAGGCGACAACGATCCGCTGTTTTGTGCGGAACAAGACCAAGGCGGAGTTGGTGCTGCCGCAGGACGAGCCGCGCGTCCGGCTCTGCTCGGTGGACCTTGAGGACCAGACCGCGCTCGCGGAGCTCGTGAAGGACGGCGAAGCCGACGCGGCCATCTGGTGCGCCACGGGCCTCACGGCCGACAAGCAGCTCATCGACCAGGTCTCGCTGCCGACCTTGGCCAAGGCGCTGCCGAGGGTGTCGAGGGACGCGGCGCCCAATTGCGTGATGCTCTCGTCGGCGGCGGTGACGCGGCCGGGCTGGTCCTCGCGGAAGCAGAAGCGCTTCGCGCGCAGCTACGACATCCCGATTGTGCGGCTAAACCCGGCGGGGATATTGGGGAAGAAATTAAACGCCGAGAAGAAGCTGGCACGGGCGACGCCGGCGTTTTGTGTCGTGCGGCCCGTGGGGCTGAACGATGAGTGGCCGTGCGGGCGGCCTATTTTTTCGCAAGGAGACGTCGCGGTTGGGCGGTCCAATAGAGATGACGTGGTCGCCGTGCTTGTGGCGGCCCTCGACTCGGCGGACGCGCGGGGCAAGACCTTCGAGATGGCCTCGTTGAAGGGCTACGCGCCGCCCTCGTCCTTCGACGACGCCTTCGCGGCGCTGACGTACCGTACTGGGCCAAACGACGCGACCTACGCTTTGGTGCAGCAGCTACTTCCGGGGACAGAACAGGACCCGACTCGTTTAGAAATGGGTCGGAAATACGAGGAGGTAGACAGCGGTGCTGTTGACAGAGAAAGGGGCGCGGCGCCGACGGACCGCGAGCAAGCCGTTGCTGACGGCGCGGCCGAGGGGCTGAACAAATAAGCATACTATAGATGTTACACGAGCCACCTTCTCAGTCGACCTCTCCCGCGTCTCCCTCCAGTTCAAGCTTCGCGGCGAGGCGCTCGCGCGCCCGCCCCCGGAGCTCCGACTTTTCGATGAGGCCGCGGTCCGTGCCGCCGGCCGGGAGGATCATCGCCCGCAATTCACTGACGCTCGCGATGTCGACGCGTTTCAACTGACAGGCCCAGTGGCGATGGCCCTTCTCCGGCGCGCGGCCGAGCGGCGGGACGTAGGGGCCCGGAACTGCCATGGTGGCGGACGCCGGCTTGCCTCGCGCTTGCTGCGAGAGCTGGTCGAGGCATTTCAGCATCGGGGCTTTCCGGCCGGACCGCGCCAGCATCGGATGGACCTGGGCCATCTGCCAGAGCTTCGGCCAATCGACGTTCGCCCCCAGATCTACTAAAGTCCGGACCTTGTCGCAGTCGCCGCCGACGGTACTCATCTCAATCGGCAACCGGAAATAATTGTCGCGTTGGTTCGAGTCACAGCCGAGCGAGCGCAACTTCCGCAGCGTCGCGGCGGTCGCCGAGGGAATTGTCGCAACCATGGCTAGGGCCGAAGAGCCGTCGAAGCCCGCCTTGGCGTTTACCTGGGCGCCCAAGGCCTTTAAGGCCTCGAGATACTGGTTGTTGGTGCCGCCCAACGGCGATGACGAGATCGGGGTCGCCAGAGCCGCGCGTCGCAGTCTGCGTGTGGAGCGAGAACAACGCGAGCGGGGGCGCGTCTTCCTTGGGAACACCGGTGCCCATCGGCGCGTTGAGTTCGCGCAAGCAATCGATCATCTTCGGTTGCCCGCCTAGGACCGCACACATCACGAGTGAGGGCACGTGTCCAGATAAATTCGCTCCATTGGCCGCGAGATCGCAGTACCGCGCGACGTCGCCAGTGTCAATGGCCATCCTGAGTCGTGTGGCCATTTTGCGTGTCTTGCTCGGTTACTTTACTCGACTTCACAGCAATGCGTCGGTGCGCGGCGTGTGTCGGTGCTCTCAAGTTCGTCAGCCGCCGCTCGCGGGCAGGAGAGTCAAGTTTGAGAGAGCGAAAACCCGTACAAGTGACCCACGAGAGACTTCTAACTACAGGCACATACTTACCCTTCGCGTTCACGTTTCTTCCGTTTCTTCTTCTTCCGCCGGCGCTTCTCGTCGGACGATGACGTTGGCGACCGCGGCCGCTTGAG
>Ga0209090_10002650_pt1 | contig 11293 bp, 9 predicted proteins | sample ArcticOcean_MG_C_9_FD_187432 | JGI IMG/M metagenome (GOLD analysis project Ga0209090, IMG submission 187432) | Marine microbial communities from western Arctic Ocean - ArcticOcean_MG_CB2_152 (SPAdes) (version 2) | ecosystem: Environmental > Aquatic > Marine > Oceanic | place: Arctic Ocean... | reverse complement strand
TCGATGAAGGCGGCGTACAAAGCGTTCGAGGAGAGAGAACTCCCCGGGATGAAAGAAGAACGGCCGGGGTTGAAGAAAAGTCAGTACGACGAGTTGTTGTCCAAAATGTGGAAGAAAGATCCGACGAATCCCGTGAATGTTAATGCTTTAAAGAACGGCGGTAAATGATGCAGCGATAGGGGTTGAACTGCTTTACCATCTCAAAACCACCACACAAAAACAAAGTTAAGTTGTTGTTTGCACACACACTTAAAGCGCACTTAAAGATAGTATTACTCCTCTCGTTTTCGAGTACTCAAAAAGAACCCTTTTTTCCTTCTTCTCAATGATTGCATCTTCTACGTCTTCTTCTTCTTCTGCCGCTGCTGCTGCTGCTCCGTCGTCGTCGAGTCATCATCATCATCAGGAGCATCGCATTATCCACTTCAAGAGAAAGACGACGACGAAAACAACAACAAAAAGAAGAAGAAGAAGAAGAGCGACGACGACAACAACAACAGCCATAATGGGAGACCAAGGAATTTACAATCCTCCAGCGTCGAAAGAAGAGGCGTTTCAGCAGTGCGCGACCGCGATCGAACGTCTCGTGTCCCAGGGGGAAAAAAAGAGTAGTTCTAAAAAACGAGCGATGCGAAAGCAAGTCTCGAAAAGAGGTCAATTTTTGTGCGCGGAATTACCGGTGATGGACGACGGCGCTTTATCCACGTCGAAGATGGCGTTATCGCTCGTGTTTGACGAGGAAAACACGAGCGTGGTGTACGCGGACGAAGAAGCGGCGAGGAAGAGCTCAGAGAAGAATGGTAAAGTGGAAACGTTCTCGCTGGCGGAAGCGTTGGAGCGGGAGGCGGATTTCATCGCGAGCGAGAAGACCGGGGCGGTATATTTGGTCGGGTTTGGAGAGGACGAAGTTGAACAGGCCGTGAAGTTAACGAAGAAGATTAACCCGTCGCGGGCGATTGTTTTGGTGAACGCGGAGTGGATGCACGCCGGTGATGGGGGAGATATTTATAAATCCGAAATCATTGCGAGCGGGAAAGACGTGGATTCGATTTCAGAGACGGAGAAGTTTAAGAATCAATTCGCGGTGGTGTACTCGTATTTACCCTTAGCAATTGAGAACAAGGTATTCGGCCAAAACGCTGGTGGGGTTATATTCAAGTGCGTCTTAGGTGGCGCACCGAGCGGGACGCCGTGGAGAATATTAATCACGGATAAAGATGGAAAGTTTAGTCAAGTCGGCGCGATGCAACGAAGACCCGAAGGCGAGGACATTCAAAACACTTTTTATAACGCCTACGCGGCGACAAGTCAGGTGAATAAAGGCGTCGGAGCGATAAAGAGTACGTTCGATAAGTTCAAAGAGAATTTACCTAACCCGTTCGGTGGGGGCGGATAGAAGTAGAAAATAGTATAGGTCCAATAAATTACTTCGTATGAATTCATTTTTACAAAATTGTGTTTCTCTCTATTTCTTCTTCTTCGCGCGCGCGTTTGCGCGCGTATGTGTGCGCGTGTTATTCAGCACGTTCTTCTTGTCAACGCCGATGATTGTATTCTCTCCGCCACTGAAATTCTTATCATCAAGCAGTCTCTGCGAACTGCGTCAAATCAAACGTCAACACCTTTGAGCACGCCTCTCGTTGGTCTCTCGAAACGCCGACTAACGACTCCGCCTTGTCGTAAAAGTTATCCTTGAGCGAAATGACGATGGATTGCGTACCACCTTTGCCTAAGGATTTCGAGCGGACAAACCTAGCCATTTTTTCGACGTTGGATTTATCCAACGCCGCGTCGACTTCGTCCAAGACGAAAAATGGCGACGCGCGATAGGAGTGAATCGCAAAGAGCAACGCCAAAGCGGCGATAGTTTTCTCGCCGCCCGATAACATCTCCATCTCGCGGTATCGCTTAGATGGAGGCATGGCGGTGAAGTTCACGCCACCCAAGAACGGTTCGTCGTAATTTTCGAGCGTTAAGAACGCTTGACCTCCCGTTGGATGCGCGCTACCTTTCGTCAACTCTCGGTACGTCTCAGAGATTCTCTGCTCGACGTGCTCAAACGCGCCTCTAAAACGAGCGCCTCTCGTCTCCGCAATCTCTCGGAAGGTGATTTGACACGCGCTCAACTTTTCTCGCGCATTATCAATCTCAACCGCTTGTTGCTTTTCCTTTTCGAGAATTTGGTCGTACTGTTCGAGCGCTTTCATGTTTGGCTCGAGCTTTTCTAAAGTAGCAGCGCGTTCGTTGCACTCGTCGCGCATTTCCCCGTCGAGTCGGTCTCTTTGCGCCTGATCGATGGCTAAGCGCAACTCGGGTTTCAAGTCCGAGTAGTCTACCGCGTAGTTTTCGTCCGTATCGTACTCACTTCTTGGCGCGTCCACGTCCATGGCGTCGTCGTCATTTTCTACTTCTTCTTCTTCTTCTTCTTCGTCATCGTCATCGCCCACAGTCTTTCTTTTTCGAGACGAACTCTTCTTCTTCTTCTTTTTCGCACTACCAGAGCCGGCGGCGAGTTGCGCCGCTCGCGGGATTTCCAACAACTCCATGCTTGCATTCTTCAAGACGTCCAATCTCGAACCTCTCAGCGCGTCCAAGTGATTATTCTTGGCGTTAATCAACCTCGAAAATCGTTCCCGTTCGTCGTTGGCTTCCGCGTTGAGCTCTTTCAGAGATTGCAATTCGCGTTCGACGCTTCTCGCGTCGTCTTTCGCGCGTTTCAATTCTCCATCCAGCTCTTTCAACTGCGTCTTCATCTCCGCCGTGCTTTGATTGAGTTTTTCCAACTCCGTTTCCAAAGTTTCGATTTCCTTTTCGCACTTTTTGATATCTTTCTCGTTGCGTTTGATGGCGGAGTCGTTGTCGCGGGATTTTTCGTAATCGAGTAATTCAACGACGCGCGCGCGTTGCGACGCAAACTCTGCTTTAGCTTCCGCTTGTTTCTTTCGCCTCGTCTCTCGTTCTTCTTCGTGCTCGCGAATGTTTTTGATGCCGACGCGCTTGGAAAACTCGGCGTAGATTTCATCGGAAATGTCGTGGATTTTCGCGTCCAACTCGACAATTTTTGCCTCGAACTCTTTGATGGATTTCTCCGTCGCCTCGCGTTCGGGAATTATCGGTTTCAACGCGTCGTTAATTGAAGTCATTTCATCTTGAAACCGCTTCAATTTTGCCTCGACGTCTTTGTAATCTTCCTTCAAATTCGCCAAATCGCGTTCGTGTCGTTGCTTTTGAGAGTACACCGCGCTCTCCTCGTTTATGATTTGTTGCACCGATTTCAACTTCAACATTTCCGTTTCTAACTTTTCTTTTTCTTTACGCCACGTGTCAATATCCGCTCGCGTGAATCTGTTCGCTTTATCCGTCAATCCTTGAGAGCTCCCACCGGTAAGTTTACCTGCTTTGTCGATGCTCGTGCCGTCTAAAGAGACGACTTTCAATAGCGCGCCGGCGTTCTTCTTGCTCTTGTCGTACGCAAGTTTCTTCGCCTCGGCGTGGGTGTCGCAGACGACGCAATCTCCTAACGAGTGCAACATCGCTCTGTGGTACGCGTTATCGTAGCTGACGACATCGATGACTAATTTCGCGGTGCCGCCTAATTCGCGCAAGCGTTCGTTGTTCTCGGACATCGTCTTGATGTCTTTCAACGGAATAAATTCCATCGCCGGGACGCGTTGGTCTTTCAAATACTGAATGCACTCTTTCGCGGATTCACGATCGTCTACGACTACCGCATCTGCGCTTCGACCTAATGCCGTGATCACAGCTAACTCGTACTTTTTGTTCGACACTTTAATCAAGTCTGTGACTCTCCCGCGACATCCGGCGAAGAGCGATCTCATGGACGCGATTGCCTCCGTCGCTTTCATTTCGCGTTCGTTTTCTTTACGCAGCGCCTTCGCACTTCGTAACTTCTCAGTTAAGGCGTCGATTTGCGTTTGATGGTGTTCCGCTTTTGCTCTCGTAGATCGTTTCTCGTCCGCTAAAATCTTAATCTTGGCGTCTTGCGCTTTGAAATCGGATTCGGCCAGTTTCACTTTTTCGCCAACCTCTTTCAATCGAGCCTTTTGCGACTTCTCGTTTTCTTTCAAGAACGATTTACGTTTCTCCAACTGCGCGATTTTACCTTCTAAACGTTCCAACGTGCCTTTGTCAACGTTCGCTCTGTTTTCCGCCGCGTCGCGTTCGCGTTTGAATTTAAACGTCTTCGAACCGGCTTCCGCGCGTTTTTGGTTAAACTCTTCGCGTTGCGCGTCGCTTAATTCTACTTTCGACCTCTTCTCGGCTTTCTTCAACTGGTCCGCGTCGTACAATCTCTCCGCGTCGTTCACTTCCTCCAACTGCTTCTCCAACTTTGTCACGTCTTGCGATCGAGAATCTTTATCCTCCTTTGTCTTTTCCAAGTTTGTTTGCAACAACTGTAATTTCTTCTTGTTCCTTTGCAAACTTTCGTTCGATTTGACCATTTTCGGCGTCGCTTTCGACAGATCCTCTCTCAACTTACTCATCTTCTTCTCCGCCACCAGCGCAGATTTTGCCACCTGCGCCTTCGTCTTCTTCTTCTCCTCTAATTCGACTTTATTTGCCTCGTTCTTTTCGTCGTGCGCGTCTCGACTTTTCACAATCTTCAACTTTTCCTCCTGCATCGTCTTGATGCCTTCATCCAAATGAAACAACTTCATCATCGCTCGATCCGTCTTCAACTCCTTCAACTCGTTCACAAGCTTTATGTGCTTCTCTGCCTCGTCTTTTTGCTCCTTAATCTGTTTTCTTTGGCTCATCAACGTCTTTTTCTTCCCGAAGACGACCGCGTTCTCCTCCTCCGCCTCTTTCACTATCAACTGCGCGTCGTTATACGCCTGCTTCAACTCGTCGCTTCCGCTCAATTGTTCGAACAGTTGCGTCAAATCTTTCGGCGATTTCTGCGCGACGGCTTCGATGTCGCCTTGAAAAACCAAAAAATTTCTCGCTTTGACGAGGATACCAAACTGTTTCAACTTCTCGGCGTACTCTTCAAACGTCACCGTCTTGTTGTCGATTTTATAGTCCGAGGATCCCGAGTTGGATATCGTGCGCGAAAACCGTACCTCGTTCTTCTCTTCTTCTTCTCTCTTCTGCCTCTTCTTCTTTTTCGGCAAAGGCGATTCAGACGACGACGGGTTTTCTTTATCTCCGTCTCGTTCTTCGCTCTCGTCTTCGTCTTCTCTTTCGTCGTCTTCGTTGGTATTCAAAACGTACACCAAACTCACGCTCGCGTTTCTCTTCTCCTTCGAATCTTGCACGTCGTACGCGTACACCAAATCTCTCAACGTCGACCCTCTCAATTGCGCGGATTGCACGCCTAAAACGAACGAAATCGCGTCCATCAAGTTTGATTTCCCGCTTCCGTTTGGGCCTATGATCGAGGTGAACTTTTTAAACGGACCGACGATTTGTTTCCCTTTGTACGACTTGAAATTCTCGAGCTCGATTCGCGACAGATGGCCAATCGGCGCGGCGTTTTTCTCATTCTTTAAACCACCACCAGTACCAGGCGTGTTCGGTGGCATCAGCGGTAAAACCATTATTCTACTCTTTCGTCTCTCCGCCTTCTGTGTCTTCTGTAAAGTGTGTTTCTCTTTTATAATATGATATACGTGCTGTCGTTGTTCTCGCGCGCTTCAAAAGTGTTCGTCAAAAGAGTTGAGAAAAATTCAAATTTTGGCGGGCCAAAAACTTAGTTTTACACCCTAAATGATGATGTTCTGGTCAAAATTTTCACCAGAACAACTTACTGGATTTGACGCTCTCTGTACTCTCTTGTGATTACTGCGCGCTGTTTTGTCAAAAGAAGAAAACAAAGAGGACGATACAGACGAAGAAAAGCAGCTCTGTCGTCCCCGGTGGTGGTGGTACGAGTGATACTACTAAAATGTCGACGAATAAAATAAAATGGGACAAAGAAAAAGTCGCCTCTTTGACCAACACACAACTCCAAATGGAAAAGTGCGAAGAGATGATGAAACGTTTCAGAAAGAGAAACAACGCGTGCTTCACGTGTTCAGGACCAGGGTCGCTCGCCCCGCAATACGCGTGCGTGAACTTTTCAACCTTCATATGCACGAGATGCGCGGGGGTGTACCGCGAGTTTGGGTTTCGAGTGAAAAGCGTGAGCGCGAGCACGTTTACGCCCGAGGAGGTAAACGTGTTCGTCTCGAACGGTGGGAACGAAACGGCGAGAAGAAGATATTTTGCGAAAGGTAAGTACGACGAGAATAAGTATCCGAAACCTGAGAGCAGCGAGACGAATAAGATAAAAGGGTTCGTGAAAGCAGCTTTGGTGGATAAGATTTGGATGAGTGATGGTGTTGATGAAGGAGGAGGAGGAGGAGGAGGGGATGATGACGGGTCGACGACGACGCCCGCGCCGCCGGATGCGAAACCAAAGTTGTTTAGAGAGAAATCGCCGGATTTATTCGGCGGTTTATTTGAAGATGAAAATACTGATGATTTCGAGAAAAAACAACAAGAACGACACCAAGAAGAACAAAAAGGGAACAGTTCGGTGAACTGGAGCTCCTTCGCGTCGCCGCCGTCGTTTTCAACCCCCGGGAATGAGACTGTTATTAACGCGTTGGAACAAACCAACAATCCTACTCCGCCGACGAAGAAAATTACCTCGCTCTTCGACGCCGCGGAGCAGGTACAAACCGGTGGATCTGGTTTTAGCCAAGGGTTCGCGTTGAAACCACCGCCTAGAGTGGCAAATGCGGTGTCTTTTCAACAACAGCAGCAACAACAACAACAGCAACAACAACAACAAGAAAACGGTACGACGGTGGGAGAAAGCGTGGGCGTGGGCAGCGGGCGTGCAATGTTGGACGACGATTTTTGGTCCCAACCAGCGATACCAGCTGCTGCAGCAGCGCCGGTAATTAGTATGCCTGCAATGCCTGGCATGCCGCAAATTTCTGGATTAGGCATTTCATCGCAGCAGCAAAGCGCGCCTCCTCCTCCTCCTCCTCCTCCTCAGCAACCACTACCAGAAACACAACAGGCGGACCCGTTCGCTATGTTTGGCGGCATGACTGGCATGTCGGCGCCTCCAAAACAGCCAGCTGCACAACCTCTAATGCCAGCTATGCCAAACATGCCAGCTATGCCAAACATGCCGGCTATGCCCAGCACAATGCAAAAGACTTCTCCAAGACCTTCTCAAAATTCAGCAGCGTATAATCCGTTCGCGTAAATTCTTTGTACATCAGATTTAGATAGCAGCACGCACGCGCAGAAAAGTGTACATACAGTATAACTTACAAATACTAATAAGCTAAAGTATAATGACTGATGATAATTATTTGCCCGCCGCTGTGGGCGCTTGATTCTTCGCCTCTTCTAAACTCTTTTCGTAGTTTTCAATGCTCTTGAACAACTCGGCAAAGTTACCTTTCCCGAATCCCCCGCACCCAGCCGCTTGTTCCTTCTTCTCTTCTTTCGGATATTCGCAACCGATGCGTTGAATAATCTCGATGAATATCGTCGGTCTATCCGTGAGTGGTTTTGTAAAAATCTGAATCAACACGCCTTGGTCGTCTTTATCTACCAACAAACCTAAGCGTTCGCACTCTTTCAAAGTTTCGTCGGACAACGCGTCTCCAACTTTAGCTTTCAAGTTTTGGTAATACTTCTCACTCGCGGGCGGTTGAAAATCAAAGCCACCAAACATGCCAGAATATTTTTTCATTTCCGTGACGGTGTGAATAATGTCGTCTGTTTTCAACGCCAAATGTTGAACGCCCGCGCCGTTGTTGGCTTCTAAATACGTCTGAATTTGCGATTTGCGTCGCGTTCCAAACGTCGGTTCGTTTACCGGAAGCAACACAAACTCGTCGTTATTCGCTAAAACCATGGAGTTTAACCCAGAGTCGACAGTTCCAACATCCGCGGCGATGAATTCGGCAAACTCGTGGAATCCTAACATCTTTTCGATGTATTCCACGGTTTCGATCAAATCGCTCACGTTCCCGACGCAATGGTCCAAACGTTTCAAACCGTAATTCCTCTTCTCACTTTTACAGCTCTGTTGTTGTTCTTGTTCGACTGCATCGTAATCTAAATACCTATACGTCTCATCGTCGTTCAAATGCGTCGTCGCATCTTCCACGAACCTCAACTCCACGTCTCCGTACAGCGCGACTTCCGCCACCGTCGCTTCGCGTCCGTCTTTCCTATTCCTCAGCACTCTCGGCGCGCGAACACTTACGCCACCATTTTTCGTGCTCACCTCGTACGCCTCTTTGCAATCATTCACTCTCAAACACACTCGTTTCACCGCTAAACCGCGTTTCTCGACGAACCGTTTCGCATGCGCTTTTTCTTCCTCGATTGCTTTCGTCGTTTCGTCGTCCATTTTTTTGTCCTCCTTCTCGCCTTCTAAATCTCTCCCGTACCCTTTTTCCTCGCTCATCACCGGCGCGGTAAACACAAACACCAGCTCGTTGCTCTTCATCGCGTACGAATTATACGTCATATTCCCGGTCGTCGTTTGATCGCTAAGACCGATTGCGTTCATCCCGAGCGCGACGGCGAATCGATTCGCGGTCGTTTTCGCGTCTTGACAGAAAAACTCTATCGAGTGGAAACGAGTTACGGGGAACAAATCCGAATGCGGATTCGCGCGCTTAAAGTTTGAGTACCCGACCAGTTTTCTTTTCTTTTGTTGATTTGGTATCGTTTTTGTCGTCGTCATCGTTGACGATGTTAACGGTGGTGGCGCATCCTCGTTCGCAGGCGCAGCGGTAGGTTTCATGCTCGTCGCTCTTTGCGAGTGGATAAAATGACGACGTCAACACAGAAGAGAGGGAGAGAAAATGTTCTAAAAATAGCGCATATTTGGCGTGTTTGATTGTTGTTTGATTCGTTCGATACGTAACGTAAATGTATACGTGTGTACATGTAGGACTATAAAAGAGCTAATGTTGAGTGCGCATGTGTTTTTTCATTTGACCAGATTCACGAAACTTCATCTCGCACACATCGCATTCATACGGTTTCTCGTTCGCGTGAATACGCATGTGGTTTTGCAAAGTAACATATTGACGAAAACTCTTCTCGCACACATCGCATTCATACGGTTTCTCGTTCGTGTGAATACGCATGTGGTTTTGCAAATTACCAGCCGTAGTGAAACGCTTCTCGCACACATCACACTCGTACGGCTTCTCTTTCGTGTGAATACGCATGTGGGTTTTCAAAGCACAAGAATGACGAAACTTCATCTCGCACACATCACATTCATACGGTTTCTCGTTCGTGTGAATACGCATGTGGTCTTGCAAAGTACCATATTGACGAAAACGCTTCTCGCACACATCACACTCGTACGGTTTCTCTTTCGTGTGAATACGCATGTGGGTTTTCAAATTACTAGCTGTGCTAAAACTCTTCTCGCAAACATCGCACTCGTGTTGCGTTCTCTTTCTCTTCGATCCTTTCCTAAAAGCAGTTGCTTCTTTTCGTATCTGTTCCTCCATCTCATCATCACCATCATCATCATCATCAACATCATCATCATCATCATCATCATCAACAACAACAAAAACATCATCATCCTCGTCAGGTGGTATTTGTAAACACAACACTGGTTCTTCTTCTTCTTCTTCTCCTCCTCCTTCTTCTTCATCACCTACAACCACCGTCTTCACGTTCACCGCGCGCTGCGGATGTGGATTCTTTCGCCGGCTCATTCTTCTTGTTCTTGTTCTTGTAGTATCACAAACCACGCGAACGGCAGAAAATCAATCGCGAGAAGGAATGAAGTGAAGTGGTTTTGATTCGATTTCCCCACACAGCTGCCCCCTCAAAACGCATCGAATTGTACCTAATACTAATAACTAAAACCTTCTTCGTGCGTTTAGTTGCGAAAAAGGAAAAAACGAAAGGAAGAGAGATTTATCATCACATCGATGGGGACGACGACGACCAAGAATAATGATGGTAACGAAGAACTGAAAGCGAACGTGGCAAAGATGGATGCGTTCTTGGACGCAATGGAAAAAGCGATTTCGGATGCGAACAACGAGGACGAGGACACAGACGACAAGAAGTTCATCACTTCTCCTTCCTCTACTTCGAAAATGTTGTCTTTGAGGAAAGCGGAAAAGTTACTGGAACGCACGCGACTCGGTCTGCTCGCGTTCGCGGTTTTACTCAAAACCAACGGCGTAAATTCGGACGAACACGAAGGTTTACGACGGGAGAGGAAACGGGTCGAGGCGTATTCCAGGAAAATAGAGGAGACTAAGAAACGAATAACGAAGAAGAACGAAGGAGAAGAAGAAGAAGAAGAAATAGGAGAGATTAAAGAGGAGAGTAGAAAGAATAGTAATCGTCATCGCGAAGACGGTGAGATCCCGCGCGCGAACGGTCGCGTGGCGTCTCGCTTTGTCTTCAACGCGCTCGGCGGATCGAAAACGGCGGAGAAGAACCGGTTGAAGCAAGAAGCGCAGGCAAAGTTGAGACGGAGCATAGAAGAGGACGTGAAGAGTAAGTTCGAGGAGAGAGTGAACGGGAGGTATCGAGAAACGAAGAAAAAGAAGAAGAACGAGGACCACGCCACGCCGGAAATCGAAGACGGCGAGTATAGCGACTGATGACTATTCAAAACTAAAGCGCTACACGCACACACACGCACAACAACAAAATTCATCACTTATACAAAGGTGCTTCAACTGGCGGCGGTCCGATGATTAAATATAGCGCCAATAACCCGACCGTCACCCCTAACATCGCTTTCGTAAACTCCGCGCTCGTCACCGCGTTCAAAGCTCTTTGCTCGTCCTCTCGTATTTGATTTTTCGCGGCATTGTTTTCTTTTCCTCCGTTAAAGAGTCCTCCTCCTTGTTTCATGTCCACGAAATCGTTCGGGTCGGTGATGTTCATCTCTCTCGCGAAAGACTTGAGTTTGGCTTTCAAATTTTGGTCGCTGTTGTTGTTGTTGTTGTTGTCGGAGGAGGAGGAGGAGGCGCGCGTTCGATGAAGCGTCGTCGTCCTCGATGATGATGATGATGATGATGATGACGATGGAAAATGTCGTCGATGATGATGATGATGATGATGTGATGACGACGACGGCAAAGCAGTGCTCGTCGTCGTCCAAAATCTCAAAGAAGAAGAAGAGGACAACATTATTATTCTTAGTATATCAGAGTAGTATTACTACGATACTGCTTTGTGTTTTTGCGTCTGTCTGTGTGTCTGTCGAGAGCGCTTTTAAGTGCGTCTCTTTGGTCTGGTGAAAGATTTTTGGTGGGAGAAA
>Ga0209090_10002649_pt1 | contig 11299 bp, 7 predicted proteins | sample ArcticOcean_MG_C_9_FD_187432 | JGI IMG/M metagenome (GOLD analysis project Ga0209090, IMG submission 187432) | Marine microbial communities from western Arctic Ocean - ArcticOcean_MG_CB2_152 (SPAdes) (version 2) | ecosystem: Environmental > Aquatic > Marine > Oceanic | place: Arctic Ocean... | reverse complement strand
CTTCCGCCGTTTTGTTCCTTCTCTTCGACGAAAACCTCGTTGGCGTCGAACCACACTTCTTCTTCTTTGTCTTCTTCTTCTTCGACGGATGATCGCGCATCATCACCACTCGCGGCGGCGGCACTTCTTCTTCGGCAAGATAAGCAAAAACAACGCATGATTGTGATGCTGCTGCTGCTGCTGCTGCTGCTGCTGATAATAATATGGTGCTCTCGTTATGAGTGGATATTTTTATCCCGGGCCTAAAAATACACCAAAGTCCAAACTCTTTTTTGCTCTTCAATCTCGTTTTTTTATTCGATGATCTTCTCTTTCACGGAGAACGCACGGGACGTGTCACTTTTTAATCCAAATAAAACAAAAAAGAGTTTCGCGCACCCGCGCCGTTCGACTTTTGACCGGTTTCTCGCTCATACTGCAACAAACAACATTAGTGGTAACATATATCATCATCGCTTCGACTGGTTTTAGATCCTTAATGTACGCATCGTGTGTGTACTGTTTCCAACCTCCAAAATTGATTGAAAATTTGAGCACATTTCGAGATAAAAGAATAAAAAAAGTGGTGCCGAAATTTGCCCTTTCTCTCGGAAAAAGAGGAAAAAACTCTTTTTTTCTGTTTTGTTTCATCGCACAAATATTCAAACACATCACAAGTATTATATATACTCTCGTCTCGTATCTGTTGTATATAAGTTTTGCCAATCACCTCTCTCTCTTTCTCTCTCTCACTTGATTATTCGTAATACATGACTGGTGGAGCAAAACGAGAGGCAGAATCTTTGAACGATAGTAGTAAAAACCACGACGACGCTTTAAAGAAGAAAAAGAAGGTTGAAGAAAACATCATCATGGCGACGACGATGAGTAATACTAATGAAAATAAGATCGATGAGGATTTACACTCTCGACAATTGGCCGTGTACGGACGCGAATCCTTTCGAAAATTAGTGGGCGCGAAAGTATTAATTTCCGGTTTGAACGGTCTCGGCGCGGAAGTCGCGAAGAACGTCATCTTAGCCGGGGTGAAGAAGGTCACTTTGAGCGATGATTGCGACGCGACGATGAGCGATCTGGCGAGTCAGTTTTATTTGACTGAGGAAGATTGCGGGAAAAATCGAGCGGAATCGTGCGCAGCGAAACTGCAAGAGTTGAATCCAGCCGTGGAAGTGGTGACTGTGACGACCAAAGATATCACGGAAGACGTGCTGTTGGCGCACGACGTCGTGGTCGTGTGCGATTCGTCGTTGCACTCGCAACAAGACTGCGAAAAGTGGGACGAGATTTTACGCAAAGAGAAAGGCAAGGCGTTTATTAAAGGCGACACGAAGGGCGTGTTTGGGTCGGTGTTTTGTGATTTCGGGGATTCGTTTACGGTTGTCGATCAAGACGGGGAAGAGCCGAAGACGTGCATCATCGCTTCCATTTCCAACGAGCATCCGGCGTTGGTTACGTGTACGGACGACGAACGCGTCGAGTTAGAGGAAGGGGATTTGGTAACATTTTCAGAGGTGAAAGGGATGAACGAGTTGAACTCAATCAAGGAAGGAGTGAAGATCAAGTCGGTCAAAAAGCATGGGTTCGAGTTGGACATCGACGCGAGTAAGTTCTCGCAATACGTGGGTGGAGGCATCGCCACGCAAGTCAAGTTGCCGAAAGAGATGAAATTCAAATCTTTCGCGGACTCGTTGAAAGAACCGGGGGAGTTTTTGTTGTCCGATTTCGCAAAAATGGAGCGCTCGCCGCAAGTTCACTTGATGTTTTTAACCTTAGAGGCGTGGAAAAGCAAGAACGGCGGTCAGTTACCGCAACCCGGGAGCGATGCGGATGCTGCCGCGTTCGTCGCGTTGGCGAAAGACGAAGTCAACGCGCAGTACAAATCGGTCGAAGAAGTGGACGAAAAATTATTCGCGACGTTTGCAAAGACGTGCAGAGGCGACATTTCGCCCATGGCAGCTATGTTTGGTGGGATCATCGGTCAAGAAGTCGTCAAAGCGTGCACCGGGAAGTTTACGCCGTTGAATCAGTTTTTCTATTTTGATTCGTGCGAATCGTTGCCGGAAAAGTTAGAAGAGGCGGATTTGAAACCGACTGGTTCTCGATACGACGGTCAAATACAGTGTTTTGGACAAGCTACGCAGGCGATCATGGAGAAGCAAAATGTCTTTTTGGTCGGCGCGGGCGCGTTAGGATGTGAATTCATCAAGAACCTAGCGTTGATGGGCGTTTCCTGCGGCGCCTCGGGTGAAGGTAAACTCACCATCACCGACGACGACATCATAGAAAAGTCCAACTTATCGAGACAGTTCTTGTTTCGCGATTGGGACATTAAACAACCGAAATCGACGTGCGCGACGAATGCGGCAAAGAAAATCAACTCGAAGTTGAATGTCACCGCGTTGCAAAACCGAGTGAGTCCAGATACCGAAGAAGTCTTTGACGATGAGTTTTGGGGTGGTTTAGACGTCGTCGTGAACGCGTTGGATAACGTCAACGCGCGTTTATACGTCGACTCTCGATGCGTATACTTTGAGAAGCCGTTGCTAGAGTCTGGAACCTTAGGTACCAAGTGCAACACGCAAATGGTCGTTCCGCACTTGACGGAGAACTACGGCGCGTCCAGAGATCCCCCGGAGAAGTCTGCGCCCATGTGCACTTTGCACTCGTTCCCGCACAACATCGATCACTGCTTAACTTGGGCCCGATCAGAATTCGAAGGCTTGTTTGAAAAATCTCCTGCCGAGGCGAACGCGTACCTTTCCAAACCGGACGAATACGAGTCGAACGCGCGCGCGAACGCGGACGCGAGTATGCGCGAAAACGTTGAGAAAATTTCGCAGTGTCTCATTCACACGCGATGCGCGACATTTCAAGAGTGCATCAACTGGGCGCGCTTACGATTTCAAGAATACTTCCACGATAGAGTCGCGCAATTGACGTTCACCTTTCCCGAAGACGCCGTGACGTCAACCGGGAACGCGTTCTGGTCCGCGCCGAAACGATTTCCGAAACCGGTCATCTTCTCCGAGAAGGACGACGGGCACGTCAATTTGCTCAAAGCCATGGCGATTTTGAAAGCTGAATTACACGGCGTTACCGTCGGTGTTCCATCCGCAGAAGTTCGAAGAGATGAGAAAGCGATGAATAAAATCGTTGTTGAGATGGCGGCGAAAGTAGAAGTCCCAGTGTTTGTACCGAAAGACGGCGTGAAGATTGAAACCGATCCGACCAAGAAAGAAGGCGACAACGATGATAACGGCATGTTTGGCGTCGAAGACGATCAAATCATCGACGATTTGCTCACGCAATTGAACAACGTGCGTACAAGTGACTTGAAAGGCGACGCGGAGTACCGCTTGTCCGTCATCGAGTTTGAAAAGGATGACGATACGAACTTCCACATGGAATGCATCGCCGGGTTGTCGAACATGCGCGCGCGAAACTACGACATTGCTGAAGTTGACAAGCTCCAAGCGAAGTTGATCGCTGGTAGAATCATTCCAGCTATTGCAACGACCACTGCTATGGCGACTGGTTTAGTCTGCTTGGAGTTGTACAAAGTCATTCACAAAGCTCCTTTGGAGAGCTTTAGAAACACTTTCGCCAACTTGGCGTTGCCGTTGTTTGCGATGGCTGAACCAATCGCGCCAAAGTTCCAAACGTACAAAGACGAAAAGTGGAGCTTGTGGTCGCGATGGATCATCGAGAAAGATTACACCGTGCGAGAACTTTTAAAATACTTCGAGGACAAGGAATTGGAGTGCTATTCTGTTTCCTACGGCCCGGCGTTGATTTACAACGCCATGTTTCCCAGACACAAAGAACGCATGGATCAAAAACTCTCTGAATTGGTACAAACGGTTGGGAAAATCACGTTCCCAGCGAAACGAAAGCACTTTGATTTAATAGCCGCCACGGAAACGACCGAAGGCGAAGATATCGACGTTCCTTTGATTTCAATCGTGTTTAGATAAAAGAAAAATTACGTAAAAACAACACACAACACAGACACACATTTTAATATGTTAATAACCATACTTAGAAGATGAATCAAAATCCGATCCACACTGCATGCATCTACAACACTAGTACCTATAATAACTATCACGAAACGAAAGCTCTATAACTTAAAATCGCGTGGATCTCGCCAGAAACGTTTCCTTCCTTTGATCTTCCGGTTTCGTGCTCGAAGTGAATAAAGAAGAGTACACGGAGGCGGTGGCGCCTTGCGGCATGTGCTTTGGATCGGTCGCTTTGAACGATTTCTTTGCCTGCTCCGCGCTCACGTCGTCGCATCCGTTCTTTCTTTTATTGTTATTGTTCGTGCTATCTTCTTCTACGTCATTATCACCCACATTATCAGCTTTATTGTTCTTCTTCTTCTTCGCGTTCTTCTTCTCCTTCTTTTCCTTCTTCATCAAGTTTTCCTTCTCCAACTGTTCTTTCATAGCCTCCAAAACATCTCCAGTTGGATTAATAGGAATAAATGGTGGAGCGTCTTTCAAGCTCACTCCGTCGTTCATCTCTTCGCAACTCTCTTTCGCCTCTCGAATGGCTTTTTCAGAGACGACGACGCCGCTCGGTCGCAACACGACAAACTTCGTCTTGCCGTTGAAATCCAACCCGGTCAGAGGACAAGAAAACACTCCTTTCTCAATCGTCGGTCGAAAACTGTTATTATTTTTGTGAACATCGTCTTTATTCTTCTTATTCATCTTTTCCTTCGCTTCTTCTTCTTTTTTGTGAAACTTACACGTCACCAGTGCTTTCAACCCGGTCACGTGTTCAATCCTCATCGGCAACGGCGTCTTCTCCACCGCTTTGCGTTGCAAACACTTCAATACCGCCTCTTTATTGTACAAGTTTCCAATCAAATCGACGACTATTCCATCCTCGATCGTCGAATCTAACATCTCCTCCGTCAGTGAACAGTTGAAATATCTCGACAGCTCGTCTTCTTTCTTATCGAAATCTCTCACCGTCGATTGACTCGAAAAACTCACAAACCCGCCCAAAGTTTCCTTCTTTTTCGCGTACGGATTGTCGTTGTACATCTCGAGATAGGCTGATCTGGATTCCGCTCCGGTCGCGCCGCCATCGCCGCCACCGCCGAGTAAAGAGACGTGCACGATAAAGTGGTCGTTGTTCTGAACGCCTAATTGGCGCAACGATGGCAAAGACGACGACGATTGAAGATGAAGGTTGATGTTCTTGGAAAATAAAATTGGAAACATTCGCCCGGTACGCGTTGAGCGCAAATTGGTTCCCTCGATTAGGCGACGATCATCATCATCACCCATTAAAGAGGACAACACATCGCTCACGACAGACGTTTCTAAATCCACGGAAACTGCTTTAATCGTTTTATTATCGCTTGTCGTCACAAACACTTGTTCGTTCATCTTCTTCTTCTTCTTAGGTGTTTCCGTCCAAAACAAAGTGAGGAGGAAAGAAGTGGAAAAATCATCGATTTTTTCTTCTTCCATTCTTCATTCATCATAAACGTGCTATTAACACCATTAGAACCATTCGTCATCTAAACTCTTCTTGGATATAGAAAGAGAGAGTGTTTGTGTGTGTTTGAGTGTGTTTGAGAGAGAGAGTGAAATACATAATCGCAAAAAGTCTCTCGTCCTCGCTCTTCTTGGTATTCTTCATCACATCATCACATTCTTTTGCAAAATCACCTACCGGGGAAACGGGTAATTGAGTTCCCCAAACAAATGATAAACATGAAAATACTCTACGCGACAGAAACTGGAAACGCCCGGGACGTCGCGGAACGCGTGGCGAGAGAATGTTCTCGCAGAAGAATAAATAAAATATCGCTCATATCGATCGATGCGTACGATGCGAGACAGTTACCGAAAGAAGAAAACAACACCGTGCTCTTATTCGTCTGTTCGACGATGGGTCAAGGCGATCCACCGAAATCGTTCGAAAAGTTCTGGAAATTTTTACTGAAGAAAAATTTACCTCTGAAACACTCTCTCTCTTCTCTTAAATTCGCGGTGTTTGGTCTCGGAGATTCCTCGTACGAGAAGTATAACTTCGTAGCGAAGAAGTTATACCGACGATTGGAACAATTAGGAGGCGAGAGCGTGATTGAGTTGGGGTTAGGGGACGATCAACATTTTAGCGGGTACGACGGCGGTTTGGACGCGTGGTTGGAAGCGTTGTACATGAAGATTTTTGGAAGTGAGTTTTATCGAGAGAAGATTATTGGGTTTAAGGATAAGTTGGACATGTGTCCAGTAGAAGTGAGCGTCGTCGTTCGCGATGGTGATGGTGTTGGTGTTGGTAGTGTGGATAGAGTAAACGACGACGACGACGCGCCGGTGGAAACGCGAAGAGGGGTGATGCGCGCGGTGGATTCGATGGCGACGGAAGAGGTCTCTGACGATAACAACGGTACGTATTGGCGCGCATTGAAAGTGATAAAAAACGAGTGTTGTACTTCAGAGAGCGCGGTCAGACAGGTACATCACATCGAATTGGATAACAGATACACGGACGTGCACGATTTCAGCCCGGGAGAGGTGTTGGAAGTTTTGCCGTGTTCGCACTCTGCTATTGGACGAGAGGATTTGGATTTGCTCACGAATTCAATCGTCGTCAAAGACGGTGATAATGGATACCGAGCTATCTTGGATGCTGAGAACTTGGTCGTATCGGTATCATCGTCGGGGTCTTCATCCAAAAACAGTCGTTACATCTGTCGCGCGAAATATCTCGTCGCGTACTTTCTCGATTGTTTCTCGGCATCGCCTCGATCGTACTTTTTCGAAGTGTGCGCGTATTTTGCCAAAGATCCGCTCGAAAAAGAAAAGTTGCAGCATTTTGCCTCCCCGGAAGGACGCGCGGATTGCTATCAATACTGCCAATGCGAGAGACGGTCGGTGAAAGAGTTTTTCGAGGAGTTCACCTCGGTAAAACTTCCGTTGGAGTGGTTACTTCACGTGGCACCAAAATTGAAAGCGAGACAGTTTTCAATCTCATCTTCTCCGAGTCAACACAAAAATAGCGATGGAACGCACGTTAATTTAATATCGATAACCGTCGCAGTCGCAAAATGGACAACGCCTCTAAAACGTCTCCGTTCCGGTTTGTGTTCGACTTGGATGGCAGAGAAGTTAAAGACCAGCGATGTTGTCTACGCGAGGGTTGTCAAGAGCGGTGGTTTGCCGTATTCAGATACAGGGTCTATGATCTTGATTGGACCAGGTACTGGTGCCGCACCGTTTCGTTCATTCATACTGGAACGATGTTCGCATCGCAATTTTGACGATAAAATTCTCATGTTCTTTGGGTGTCGAAGAAAAGCGGAGGATAACATATACAAGACTGATTGGGAAAACGTCGAAAAGTGGTCTCAAGGCAACATCAAAGTCGTCACTGCTTTCAGTCGAGAGCAAGAGAATAAAGTATACGTCCAAGATAAAATTCGAGGCGACTATTCGAAGGAAGTGTGGGATTTAATCTCTCGCTGCGAGGCGAAGATTTTTGTCGCCGGGTCGTCCGAGGATATGCCCGCGCGAGTCCGCGAGGCGATTCGAGATGTTTGCGCGAAAGAAGGCGGCATGGACAAAGAAAGCGCGACTCGATACATCGCCGAATTAGAAGCCAAGAAGAGGTATTTCGTCGAAGCGTGGTAGAAATTATATTATATGTACAGTAGTTAGAATTTTAGATAGTGTTTGTATGTTTGTATGTAGTAGTTCTTTGTAAGTACCAGGTACAAAACGTTGAATAGCTCCAAATCTGCTTTATGGATAGATGCTTACGGATACTCGCATCCTGTTTGCTGAACCGTGACCAACATACTCGTATCGATGCCCAACCCGTTCGCTTTTTTCTTCATCGTTTCGACGAGTTCCTCGGAAACCTCCTTCTCTCTCGTAAACAACCACAAGCCGCCTTGGTTACGCACGTTATTGGCGCTTTCCGTGGTGCACAAACCGTCGGAAACAAAAATCGTCGGTTGACCTCCGCTGATGATGACCCACCCTGACTCTCCTTCTTCGTACGCGACGATCCAATAATCGCCGTATAGCGCTCTCGGCACGAATTTCGGACCGACCTTCAGTTTACTTTTGACGTCGACGTCGGGTATGAACGCGTTCAAGACCATATCTTCGTTGGAAGGCTCACCTTCCACCGAACCTTTTCGAGCAAAATTAAACACGTCCAACGTCGTCGGAGACGTCACGGTATACACCGCTCTCACGCAGAAAAGTTCGTCGACGGGTTGATAGCTGTTTGGAAGTTGCGCTTGGACGTACCAAGGTTTCGAGGCGTACGCTTCGATGCTTACGTCTGAAACCGTTGGAACTGGCGGGCACCTTCTTGCTTGTGTGAACCAACCTCCCGCAAGAGCCGGGGAGATGAACGACGATGAGGATGCCGCCGCGATTGCTAAGAGTGCAACGAGGAGTGAGGACGTGGCGAAATCGTTTCGTCTTAAACAACGCGTTTGCAGCATGATTTGGTTTCAATTATGATCCGAGAATGCAGCAAACGCGCACAAAAGTAAAGGTTTTTAGCGCGAGCGACATTTTTTGTATCTCGTTGCATCGACACGCTCGCGTATTTTTTGCACAAAACTCGTACCTTTTTTAACTAAAAACTAATAACTGCTAATAATTTCTACGACTACATCAACTAAAGTCATCCTCTCGGACGCCACTGAACACACCTTTGACTTTCTCAGCGATCGCAGAAAACGCCTTGTGCGGTTCTTTTCGCATGCCTTTATGCGAGACCCAGAGCTGGACTTTATTCGGAAGTTTTTTGGCGATGACGGCGGCGGCGATGTGTTCGATGTTGAAGTTATGCACCGGATCTTTCCACCCGCTTCGGTCGGAATGACCGGACCATGCCAACGCGTGACCACAATTGGTCGTGTTGCACAAACCAAACACAGTCACGCAATCGCACTGTCGAGTTAAATACAACAGAGTGGAAAAGCCCGTCGTCGGCGTTTTATCGTACTTGTGTTTCGCTCCGTGCGTTTCTTTCGTGAGTTTCTTTAAACACACGACGCCGCGGTGCGATTCGCCTTTAATAAATCTCAACGATTTCACCGGTTTATGTTTCAACTTTTGGTTCAACTTCACGCACCACGGCTGAGGACTTCTGTGCGAACACGTGGAAAACATCAACCAGTTTTCCTGATTCTTCGCGTACGAAATCGAATGGTCCAAACCGATGTTCACCAAAGCCGCGGTGATGGCTCTCACGTCCGTTCTCGATCCCATATCTTTCGCGTCTCGACTAAACTTTTTCGGCGCGTTGTGTCCATTTAATCGAATAACCCAATCGTGCGCTTCTATTTGCATCCCAGCGCCACCGACGGATAAGTGCCCGGTTGGAAAAACCAACGCGCACGACCCTTTCAGAAAAGTGTTTTCTCGTTGATACGTGGACGTGTCCACGCACTCCTCCGGTTCTTTCCCGCTCACTTTTTCCAAAACCTTTCGAAACAACTGCACCTCTTTATTTTCTTTTTCTTGGTCGTCGTCTTTATCGCTGCTGCTACTGTGGTCGTCGAAATCTGCGTACCGTCCCCAGCTCGTGTCTTGGTTGTGTTGCAATACCGGAAAGCACTTATTGATTTCAACCGGTTTTTCACCTTCGTTTCTTCTTCTCGCACCCGTCGTCGCAGATGATACTTTACTTTCGTCTTCTCCTTCTTCTTCCATGTACTCCATCACCTCTTTCAAATCTTCCTTCCACTCGGTCTCTTCGTTCGTGTTTTCCCTCAGCATCTGTTCCATCTTTTCGATTTCTTTCTCGTGGTCGCCGTCGGAGTAGACCGAGGAGAGAACGACGTAGAGAATCACAATCAGAAGTTTTACGACGAGTAACAGTTTCAATCGTCGCTTGTTTTTCGGAGTTAAAAAAGGAGGAGAGGAGGAAGGAGAAGACATATCACGATTGTGATTGCGTTTTTTAGTGGACGACTTTATCTCTCGCGTTCATGCGCATAAGAGAGAGAGAGAAAAGGATGGAGAATTTTGGGGAAGTTTTTCTCTCCAATTTCATCACTTTTTTCGCACACGAATATAACAAACAAATATGCAGCAAAACATGAGCGCTTCTTTCAAAACCTGCTGCGTTCAGAGGGGGTTCAGAGCAAACGTCGTTGAACGAGTTGGAGCGAACCACGGGCGACAGAATAATAATAGTTTTAATAATAGTAATAATAATAAGAAGAGCAACAACGTGAGAATCAACGACGTTTTTAGGAGACAACGGGTACGAGTAAAAGTAAAATCAGCGGCGGGAACGACGACGGGTGGAAATGGCGATGATGAAAATGATGAAGTGATAAAAGTTATTCTGAAAGTACCGGATATGATGTGCGAAGGGTGCGCGGAATCCGTCACGAACGCGTTGGAAAGTAGCGATTCTTTTTCCTCCTCCTCCTCTGTTCAAGGAGAGATTTCGATCGATTTGGAGACAAAGTTCGTCACGGTGAGCGTGCGAGGATGCGCGTCGGCGGTTGAAGCGATGGGGAAGATACCAGAGTTTGTGCAAGCGTTGAAAGAGAACGGATTCGACTCGGAGCCGGTGTTTGATTGATAATAATAATAATAATTGATGTGTATTAGTAGAGAAGAAAATAGTTTTGGTAATAGTATTACAAGAAGAATGCGAAGATGATTCTACACTTCGCACTCGAACGCGAGCATGTTCAAGCTCTGTCTGGTCTGAAGAATTTCCGGCGAAGACAGAGCGGTTAACTTCTTGGTCGGTTGAACGCGCTTCTTGATATCATCGTTTTCATTTTTTGGAGAAAATGAAGACGCCTTTTTCTTTGTCGACCCCGTCGAGCGGATGGTTTTCGTACCAGAGAGACCCGGATGATGCTGATGATGCTGTAAATGAGATGGCGGCGGCGTAGCCGGAGGCGTTCTTTTTGAAGTTTTATTATTATTATTATTATTATTGAGCACATTCTCTAACGCGCTTTCCAACCTCGCGCACCTTTCTCTCAACTCGGCGAGTTCTTTTTGCATTAAGAGTTTCTCCATCTCCTTCTGCTCTTTCTCCACGACCGAAATGTACGATAAAGAAGAAGAAGAAGGAGAAGACATTTTTGACCTTTGGTCTTCTTCCTTTTCAAACAGTTTCGCCATCAAATCGTTCGATGATGATGATGTTGATGATGATAAACATGGCGGTTTACCCGGCGGCATCGGCGGATTGACTACTGATGAAACAACAACTCGTGAAAATGTTTTTTTTTCTTCCTCTTTTTCGGAAGACGAAGAATAAGCGTTTTCGTTCACCTCCT
>Ga0209090_10002646_pt1 | contig 11308 bp, 8 predicted proteins | sample ArcticOcean_MG_C_9_FD_187432 | JGI IMG/M metagenome (GOLD analysis project Ga0209090, IMG submission 187432) | Marine microbial communities from western Arctic Ocean - ArcticOcean_MG_CB2_152 (SPAdes) (version 2) | ecosystem: Environmental > Aquatic > Marine > Oceanic | place: Arctic Ocean... | reverse complement strand
TTGTTCTTGTTCTTGTTCTTGTTCTTGTTCTTGTTGCATCTGGTACTGGACCAAGAGTTCCGCAGCTTCCACATCTTTCGCTTCAGTCATCGCCGCCTGCGGTGAAGTACTTTTCTTTGATAATCTCGAACGCGCTGCTTTCGTCGCATTCTTTCCGCTCTTCTTCTTACCATCCGGAGTCATATCTGCTTTCGCGCCATCATTCAGATTCGGAAAAACCATCGACATCGGATCAATCGGTAACGCTACCGTTTCCACGCCAACGTTTTTGTTCTCGTTTTGTTTGATGAATGATTGAAACGCCGAGCGCGACTCAGACCGGCGTAATTTGACGCGATCAGAATCGTTCGTATATTCGTTACCATCGTTGTTACTACCTTCGCCTTTATTGTGTGAATGTGGCGGTAACGCGAGTTCGAGAACAGCCGTTGGACCGCCGTGTGCGCGCACGAGTTGCACCGACAAACCCGAGAAGAATTTCTTTTGTTCCGAGTGCAATATATTCGTCACGAGGTCTGAAGTCCTTGGCGCCGAGGTTCCGAGTCCTTCTTCTTGCACTGGCGCCGTCGTCGCGAGTTCTCGAGCAGTAACAGTAGTAGTAGTAGTAGTTTTCATGGTCTCCTTTTCCGACGATTCTTCTTTCTTCTTTTTCTCCTCTTCTCCTTCTTCTTCGTTTCCGGAGGATTCTCTCCCACCCCCGGCTCCAGAACCTTCATCTGATCCGCAATCTGCATCTCGCATTTGATTTCGAGTCCAACGGTCGGCCGTTTTCGATTTTTTCATCTCTTCCATTTCCTTCGTCCCTTCTTCGACGAGGACTCCGAGACCGCCAGATTCTTTCACCGCGAGTTTGAAAGTCGATGGATCGTCCGAGCCGCCCGAACCTTTCTCCTCAGAACCGCTGTTATTGTTGATGATGATGTTGTTATCATTATTACTATCCTTATTATTATTATTATTATTATTATTATTATTGTCGTTTTTACCGTCACCATTCCTCGTCGTTGTCGTTAACAGTAAAGACGAACTCGACGAACTCCCGTTCGACGGTAACCTATGATGCGTACCGACCACGCTCCTACACACATCCTTACTCAGCGGTTTCTGCAAAAACCCCTCCGCACCAATCGCATGCGCTTTACTCTCATCCAAAACCTCCCCGGTAGCTTCCAAATGATCGCTCACCGACATGACAATTATCGGCACCTCTTTCAATTTCGGATTCTTCGATAAAATCGAGCACAACTCGATGCCGTCCACCTCCGGCATCATGATGTCCGTTAAAATCAAATCAATCTTTTCGTGATAATTGTTATCTCGTAATCGCTCTAAAGCTTGCTTCCCGTTGGAAGCGTTCGTCACTATCGCTCCGGTTTGCGTGAGCATGGACGTTATGATTAAGGAGGTCGGGAGGTCGTCCTCGACCAGTAAAATTCGTAATTTTTTCTCCTTTTCCTCAGTCGTCGTTGACTTCTTCTTTGCCTCGTTTTGAGGAGAAACGTCGTCACCATCATCCGTCGTTGTTGTTGCCGCTTTTTCAGTCCCTCCTCGTTCTCGAACGACGACGATCTCTTTTTTTTGTTTCGATGATCTCGTCTTGATCTTTGCTTCTTTGTTCGCAGCGACCGAGTGACCGCCCATCCTCTTCGTCTTCTTCGTCGTCTTCTTCTCAACAAAATCATCCTCTAACTCCGACGTGTCGTCACTCCGTTTCCGGATTGGATGCTCATTCCTCTTTTCTTTTCCCTCTTCTTTTCCAGAAGAAGATCTGTGCGCGCGCGTCGATCGCCTCATATCTTTCAATCTCTCTCTCTCTTTGTTTATGTGTGTGTGTGCGCGCGCTGTCTCTCTGCACTCCTCGTCTTCTTTCTGTTTATGTGATTTATAACGTGTTTTCCTTCCCCGTGAGCAGTTTTTTCTTGAGATATTTATGAGATCTTTTGCACTTGAAACGAAATTTGAGACGCAGAAGCATCCAAAAAGAACAAAAGAAGCGATGAATAATGCACTTTTTTCATCGTCTCAGAAGCAGAACGGCAGAAGTTTTTTTTGTTTTTTTTTCTTGCGAGGAGGATGATGAATGAACTCAAAAGCGTGAATTGTGTGTATTGTGGAGACGTTGTGTGTTCCTTCTACTACTACTACTATTGGGAATTTTACGCGAAGTCAATAGCGTTCATTATATTCGTAAAAATAAGTATACAACTTTGATAATAATCTCTTTTAACTCTTCTTCTTTTTTATGTGTTGTTGTGTCTTCTCACGATGCGTCGTCGTTCACATCTCTCGTGTGCGCTTTTAACTTTTCGAGCAAGTGTTCGGTTTCGACTTTCGAAACGAGCAAGTTCAAGCTCGTTTTGCCTTTCCAACACGTGATTGCGAATTCGGATCGAGAGCAGTTGAGTTTCTGAACGTCCTCGTCGCGGAGCAAACAAACGAGCGAGCCTTGGGAGCATCTTTCGACGTGTTTTCGAGTTTCCGCGTCGGTGAAACTCGGTCGCGGAGTGAATTTGGAACCGTCCGGTACCGGTTCGTTTTCAACCAACGCCAAACCTCTCAGTTTGAGGATTTGGAGGAGTTCGGGGATGGTGATCGTGATCGCTTGTTTTGTCATGAACGGCAAAGTTAGGAATAAACCGTCTTGGTTTAATCGGTAGTTGCACGAGCTCAAAACTTTCGAGTCTGCGCCAAAGTAAGAGTCTTTATCGTCGTTTAAGTTTTGTCGTTCGAAGACTTTTAAACCGATGGCGGTTATGCGTAAACTTTCCCTCGTATCGGCGGCGATGTACTGTCGTAAATTTGGAGTGACGTAATACACGCGTTTCGGTTTGCTCCCTGCCGCGGTTCTCGTGACGCAGTTTTTCTCGATTTGAAGCGAGTGAATGCCGTACTTTTCGTTGATTGGATCGACGACGTCCGGAGAATTCACCGGCGCGACCCCGTCGAACCCTTTCCTACCCGGTCTCGATTGGTCTTGACCGTGCGCGTTGAGGAAGAGTAACGTACCATCTTGTGGGTCGCGAGAGTACTTCTCTTTCGGCGGTTTCGGCTGTTCCACGGTTAAAGAGAGCTTAATTTGATCTCCAGAGTCACCATTCGAGGACGAGGACGGGTACTCGAAATGGCACTTCACTTCCGCCATGCCTAAACCTTTAAATTTCGAAAACTCTCTCGTTTTCGACTTTTTACTCTCGTTGCCATTCGCCTCGTTTTCGATTTGCGTCTCAATCTCCGGATCCAATTCTCTCACCTTATCGAAAACGGCGACAAAGAAACCACCGGTATCGGAGTGGTGCGGTAAAATTCTCACGCAATTTTCAATCGGGATGGTATCTAAAAACTCTTTATCCGGGAACATGGAACTCGCGACAACTTTTTCGTTGTTCTCGTGCGCTTCCTCCGCCGAATTCCATCGACGATTCGATTTCCCCCAAACTTGCCAATCTCTCAACCCGTTCGATCGTTTCAAGTTCGGTAACTCTTTGCTCACGTCTACCAATGTCAACGCCCCGTTCGTCGCTTTCATCAGCGACATCACCACGGCTTCGTTTTCAATCGGGTTCAACGAACACGTGGAATATACCATCCTCCCTCCAACTTTCAAAATCTGCGCGGCTCTCTTTGCGATTTTGATCTGCAGCGAGTGCAGACCATTTCCAAAGCCGCCGTGCCATCGAGCCCAAATATCCGGCGCTTTCCGCATCGTGCCATCTCCGCTACACGGCACGTCACACAAAATGGAATCAAACTTAAAATCATCCTGAGCGTTCCCGGGTTCACCTTTAATCACAGGAAAGTTCTGCCCCTCGTGATTCGTCACCAACAAGCACGGCGAATTCGCGCGTTTCGTTTGGTGCGTCAACAAATTACAGCGCTTCAAATCAGCATCGTTGGCGACGACAAACCCAGTCGGCATCTTTGCGGACAACTCTGCTTTTCCTCCCTCCGCGCCCGCGTGAAAACTCCCAAAGCTCGGATCGTAACTCTCAAAATCCCTATGCAACGCCTCTAAAACTTGGAACGTTTTCGATCCAGGCGCAGCGCACATGTCCAAAACCTTATGCTGCGGTTCAACCTTCAAAAACTGCGTCGGTATCATCGACACGACTTCTTGCCTCGTGATCGAACCAAACTCTTGGCCGGATTTGAGAAACTCGTGCAACGACTTCAACTGCGGCACGGATCGTAACTGTAACCTGGAGTAACTAAATTGCCACGCCCCAGAGTCTGGATACCACTCCACCGCTTTCGGTGGTTTAATATCTTCCAACCCTGCTCCGGATAACGTCGCGAACTCGTTTTTCACTCGTTGTTTGATCCGCGCGGCAAAGTTCCCAACCCCGTTGATTCTAAAACTGCTAGGTAAATCCGTTTTCAAAACGCGCATCAAGTTTGCAAAATCCTCGTCGGACGAGCATATCTTTTGCGCCGAGTAGTACGCTTCGAAGTGCTCGTTTTCGCGGACGTATTCAGTCGCGCCGTATTTCCCTTCGCCGTTGTTCTTTTTGCCTCCTCCTCTTGCCGGTCGTTTCCCTTTGGGTTCTTTGTCCCACGAATTTGAGCGATTGGATTTCTTAAAGTCTCTCTTTTGGATTCTTTTGTTGTTGTTGTTGTTATTACCATCGTTCGGGTTTGACTTGCGCTTCTTGTTGTTGAATCCCATCTTTATACCTCTCTCTCTCTGCCTTCTTCTTCTTAGGATGTATGTTTGGAGAAAACGCTCGGGTAAACGAAGTTCCTGAGAGGAATTTGTGGCGGCTTGGCGGCTGTTTTTGAGAAGAAAAAGAGAGAAAAAAGAACAGAAAATACTACTAATATGGAGACGACACGGTGGTAGTAATAGTACACAACTTTATGTTCAAGTTCTTTCTGTTTTACAAATACCCACCACTCGTGAAAATCCCGCAGACGAGTACACTGACGACGCTTCCGAAGGCGATTCCAGCGGAGAGCATGGTGCCGAGAAACGCGCCTTCTTCGCTTTTCGCGACATCTTCTTCGTCGTCGTCCTCGTTCGTCCTTTCTGTCGTCGGAGAGGAGGACACCAACGACGGTGGGTTTTCTATTTCAATGTCCTCGTTTTCGACTTCGTCTGAGCGCGGCGAATGGTGGTCAGAAGAGAGCGTTAGCGGTCCTAGCGCCATGCTGCATGCGGCGTTGAAACCGTTGGTGAATCCTAATAAGAATACAAAGAGGATTGGAAACGAGTCGAAGGAGAAGACTCGAGGGATGCGCCAGCCGGATCGATTCACGTTGCACGAAGCGAGCAAAGGAACGAATACTATTCGATACAGACTTCGACGGAACGCGACTTGGCCGGTGACGTTTTGTAGCCCTCGACTGTGAGCGTACGAGGAACCTTCAAAAACGCGTCCGGCGAGGTCGCCGAGATTGAAGAGGAGGAAGAGGAAGGAGGTCCAGTAGTCGCCGTCGGTGGATGCACCGTTACTATCATCGCTACCGCTGTTGTTATTCATTTCCGCGCGAGTGACTATGGACGAAGTGATTGCGGGAAACGCGGTGAGCGTGACTGTAAACGTGAGAAACACGGCGAACCGAAAGAGCCACGTCTCTTTTTTAATCGGCGGCTCATCGGCGGCGCCTTCGGTACCTTCCGACGCTTCTGTTGTTGCGTTCGAAGAAGACGACATCGTAGAAGCGCCCATGAGTCGCGCGTTTGACCTTTCGTCTTCGACGTTGAATTCCAAGTCGTTCTCAGACAATGCATTATTCGATTCCTTCTTCTTCTTCTTCTCCTCCTCCTTGTCCTCCTCGAGTATCGCGACTGGAGCGTATTGCTGCGTGCTAATGCTCCCACTATTAATACTATCGTCGCCCATATTTGACATCATATTTTCCTTTTTCATCTCCAAGACTAACTCTCTCCCGCCTTTCGCGCACAGTAAACACGCCAATCCGCTCAAACCAAAATACAAAGCCGCGAAATTAAACCCGCTACACGTCAACGCCACGAAACTCGCGAGCACCCCGCTCAACGCTTGCCCACTCACCACCGACGTGGAAAACTTTCTCTCTCGCGTCGCGGCTAATGCAAACGATCCGGACTGCACCAAACCAGTGAAAATACCAAACAAAACTAAATTAAATGTCGCGAAAGAGACGACAAATGTACCTTTTATGTGTTCATCCAACGCCAGTAACGCCGTCGCGAAGAAACATAAAGCGCACGCCAAGAGTGGATACGTCGTCAATCGGTCGTATAATTTACTCTTCTCATTCACATCTTCTTCTCTTCTTCTTCTTGGATCATCATCCTTTCTTCTGCCCGCATCAAACACCCGCATCCTATTCATCGCGATTAACGTCGCCAAGTTTGCCATCGTGTACGAAAAACTAAACGCATTTTCAAACGAATCTTTCGTAAACGTAAACCATCCTTCGCCATTTCTCGCAGCCGCGGCGGCATCACCACCATCGTGTCTGAGTAAAGTCACGTCAAAATACTTCTTCGCGGTGATGAACACGTTGAACGGGAGTAAAGTCCCGACGCCGAGAAGGAAAAATCTCAACAGATTTTTATCCTTGAGAGAAGTCGTTACGCCGTTGTTGTTGAACGTCATGTTGTTTGTTTGTCGTCGTTCTCTCTCGTTATTCAAACATCAACAAGAACAACAAACATCTCTTACAGTACGTATTTTGGAGTTCAATAATAATATTAATCGCCGAATATCGAAGGTAACGTTCTCTCTCTCTCTTTCCCTCGCGCTTTTGTTTCCAGAAAGTTATGAAGAAAAACGATGAGAGACATTACATATCGAGAGAGGACAACATGCGAACGAGGTTACGTGCAGTTTTAAAGCTAGTAAACTAATCATCATCTTCTTCTTTACAACACTGCTCATAGTAGTTCTTTTTCATAATTATAGATCGTATCTTTTGAAGTCTGCAAATGTTTCATCCTCTGGTGGCGAGGGCGCGTGACCGTCGACGAGCGTAAACGTATTGACTGTATTCAAAATTCCAATTTCGGTTATTTTCACTACGATACTGTTAATGTTGTTAATGTAATTATTATAAAACTTTCAGTCAATTCTTCTCAAGCCAAATTCAACGCACAGAGTTTTTCCTCCAGAATAATGAACGTTCGGTTCCTTATGGAAAATTCGGTAGCCCGATTCGTGTAAATGAGTAAAAAATTGTTTCGCGTATGAATTTGGTTTCGGTGACTCTGATCCATAATGTGTTTCAACTAGAATTTCTTCGATTAGCAAGCCTGAGATAAACCAGGTTTTGTACGTTCTCCATTCACATCCTTCGCAGTCGATTTTAAAAACATCTACTCTTTTATCTTTGTGTCCCAACGCTTTAGAAATTTCTGAAAGCGATTTCAAGTTAGGATTCCTCTTCGAATCCACCTCAGATAAACCCCACCTATGAAAGAATACATTGTGAGTCTTCACCTTCATGCGCAGCACCGTCTCCTGACGGAGCCATTGGAATCGCAGGAGCAGAAGTTTGCACCGTTTCAGAGGCTCCCCCAAACTCTATTTTAACGCTAATTGAATTCCTTTTTTGCATTGGGACGACGAATACGAACATCCAGACTGAGAGAGAAAGCAGCGAAAAAATCAAAAGACTCTTACTACACTGCCCATTCCGAAATGATACCGTTTTGAAGACTCGATCGAGGAGCAAACCATTGACGCGCGAGGACATGCTGTTTTGTACAAAATTGCGCGATGTGTTCACTGACTGCCAAGGCACGCGAAACCGCCGAAACTACAAGCTCACACACCGCAACTCAGGTCGTAGAATAGAGTTACGCACGGGCACGCAGTGTCACCTGCGGAGTTTATTGTGAAGCCGGGATCGCGGGAACCGGTGAAGTATAAAGTGTTTCGCGAAGCATTCGCTCGCAAGTGTGGAGGCTGCGATAAATACCTTTATCTCTGTCGAATATCAGAGCTCGAGAAAGTCCTCAATGGAACGACGTGTTCAAGGTGCGTTTCGAAAGTGAGGTTATTTAATTATTCGTCGGGAAAAGATTCTAAATTGTGTTGAAAAGAAAAACCAAACAAAAAGCTAAAAAACGCCTTTTTTTTCAGATCATCATCATCAGTTTTGTTTGACCAAGGGACACGACACAAAGAAGAGGAGGAGGTCACACCAAAATCAGCTTCAGAGACCGACCTTTCCCTTTCCCTCTCTCTCTCTCTCTCTTTTTCTCTCTTCGATTCGAAGCACAATTCACCGAACTTTCGATAAACCGCAAAAAAAAGCTTTCTCGTCGAAAGTTTTTTAATCATCCAAAAATGGAATCGCGCGGCGTCGTCATCGACTCGCGACGAGAACATCATCATCATCATCATCGCCATCAAAGCAGCAACAAACACAACATCATGAACGACAACGGAATCGGGAACAGAAAAGGAGCGATGTTGAACACCTTCATCGTGTTAGTCTTCATCGCGTGCGTTTTAATGTTTGAAGAGTTGGTCGCGCTTGGGAAAGTGGTACGACGTCGAATCGTTGGTTTTCCTCTTCACGACGCGGGAGAAGGGGTCGACCAGAGGGAGGATGCGAGTGTTTGGACGACGACGACGCCAGAAGGGGTCGACCAGGCGGAGGATGCGAGTGTGTGGACGACGACGACGCCAGAATACAACGATAAATACAAAGAAGAAAAGCAGCGAGAGCAAAGATCATCGCCGGTGTTCATCACGTTTAGCGATTTCGTCGGCGACGGGTTGTGCGCCGGGGTCGAGACGGCGCTGTTGCGCGGGATCGAGTTGAACGTCATCGGCGTCGCCGATAGGAAGAGCGAAGGCGAGAAGAACGGTTTCGCTTTAGAGGAGTTCGCGAAAGTGAAAACGGTCAAGTCGAGAAAGATGTACGGTTTTTTAGAAGTGTTGACAGAGAAAGAGAAGCACTGGGAGGCGTTTGGGATCGAGAGCGGCGATACGATTGTGAACATCGCGGACGCGAGCGACGTCTTGTACTTTCAAGACGGCGCGACAATCATGGAAAAGTATAAGCAGATTGTTCGAGACGCGCCGGTGGATGAAAGTAGGAAACATACCGTAGTTTTGGTTGGTGCAGAAAGGAATTGTTGGCCGAGCATGGACGGAGAAAGAGAACTCGTACCGGGCGGGAGAAAATACTGCGAGCAGTTTAAAGCGGTGTCCGGGAACTCGAGTTATCACTTTTTAAATAGCGGGAGTTTGATGGGCAGAGTGGACGCGGTGAAGGCATTGTTGAAAAGAGTTGAGGCTGTCATGGATGGGGGCAAGGAAAATGACGACGATCAGCAGTTGTTACAAATACAATACGAGCGACAGATTAAACAAAAGAACGAAGGAGGGGAAAAAGAAGAAGACGCATATACAATACTTCTAGACCACAAAGCGTCGATTTTCCAAACAGGGTGGGGGTCTCATCTCGCGAACGGCCAGTACGCCGTGCGCGATCCGAACGGCGCGTATTACAACGAGGCGAAGTGCGCCGTTGAAAATACGGAGCACAATAGCGAACCTTCTATAATTCACTTCAACGGAGGTAAAGTCGCTCTTTTCCCGGTCGCGAGAAAAAGCATCGAGTGCTTTTCTTCCTCTTCCTCCTCCTCCTCCTCTTCTTCTTCGCTCAGAGAAGAAATAAAGTCGCGGTATCCTTGGTTCGAGACGCAGTGCGATAAATTTAGCAGCATCGGTAGGAGCAACTAGCAGTAGTAACATTATTTTTTATACAAGCTATTATTAATTCTAAATTATTGATGAGATCGTTTTTTATTTAGTCTACTAATGTCATCGCGTTTACGTACCGTTTGATCATCTCTCCCATGTACTGAACGCCGACGCTCTCGTCGAGCCATTGCGCCAAATCCTGTAAAGCCATCGCCGATTTTCGCACATCTTCCAACTCTCCTTCTTTTCCGCCGAGGAGTTTGTCGTCGCGAAACGCCCTCGCTTCTACCAGCACGTGTTCTGGATTCACCGTAAAGCTAAACTCGCCGTCCTCTAAACCACTGCTGAACCAATCTTTAAACACGTTTACGCGCAGCATCGCCGATCCAGCGCGAGCGATAACTAACTGCCTATTGAACGAGTGCGAGTTGCCATCGATGTCTAAAAGCACTTTATTCTTCCCGAAATCGCCATCTCCCATCCTTGGTTTCGCTAAGTGGTGAGCTGGCGGAAATCCTTGTATGAAGTCCGTAAAGCCTACGTCAAACCCGGGTTCATTTATTAAATCTTTAATCACTCTGTTGCGCAAGTTGGTCTCCGGCGTTCTCGATCCCGTCGACGATCCTCTAAATTTAATATCGTTCGACCGTTCGTCCCAACTCGGATCCTTGCGAAGTTGAAACTGCTCCCACGACGAACGTTCCGTGGCGTTTAGTATCGATGAGGCGCCTCCTTTATTTCTATCCGCATCTTTTGTGACGTAATTCTTGGCGTGCCCGAAATAATCCGGAAACGGAAACAGCAAGTCGTCGTGACATCCGTCCACCTTCGCCATGCTCCACACGACCACGCCATCTCCACTAAAAGAAAACGGAGACGTCCTTCTCTGGATTAACCCGTGCAAATTGGACAGTTGCTGCTGTTTCGGGCACTCACCCATCATCAAAGGCTCGTCGAAACAATTGATCAAAAACCACGTCTCCTTAAAATCGTCTTGGAGGTACTTTTGGCCAATCTCCGCGACTTTATCGCGCATGAATTCGTGAAAGCCATTCGTGGACCACCACTGCGTCTGCCCTTCCAACCGAACCCATTCAAACACGCTTTTGCTAGGGTTATTAGTATTTCGCCGCAACGCGTATAACGCCAGCTTCCTAGAGTCTCTTCTCACCGCCGCGCGCATCCGCTCTCTCGAAAGTTTCTCGTTTGCAAACTTCTCCACGTCTTGGAAATTCTTCTCGAAGAATCGATAAAAAAATCCGTCCCGGTCTTCGCCGCTCACAAAGTGCCGGCGCAACGAACTCGTCGAAGATGATATAGGAGGAGGAGGAGAAGGAGGAGGAGGAGATGAAGAAGGTGAAGAAATATTTGCACCCCTCCTAAGTCCGCCGCGACCCCCAAACGTCATCATCTGCGCTCTCAGCGTCTTCCTCACCGCCAAAGTCTCCTCGTAAAACAACGCGAAACATACGAACGCCACGGCAAGGAAAAGTGTTCGAATCCAAGAAGATTGAGCAAAAAGGCCGCCAGAGCTCTCTTTCTTTTTCATCGTCGTCGTCTTAATCGTCGTCTGAATCGTCGCAGGCGAAACGAACGCCTTTTTCTTCGGTGGGTGTTTCTCCAAAGCGACGACCAAAAGAACATCATAATCATCGCCGCTTTTAGGG
>Ga0209090_10002645_pt1 | contig 11308 bp, 9 predicted proteins | sample ArcticOcean_MG_C_9_FD_187432 | JGI IMG/M metagenome (GOLD analysis project Ga0209090, IMG submission 187432) | Marine microbial communities from western Arctic Ocean - ArcticOcean_MG_CB2_152 (SPAdes) (version 2) | ecosystem: Environmental > Aquatic > Marine > Oceanic | place: Arctic Ocean... | reverse complement strand
AAAATTATGAATAAAAAATAACTTGCATAAATTATTCATTTAAATAATTATAAACCATATTATTATTGTTTATATTTGTTATTTCGCCCGATAATATTGAATCTTCATACATTTTTCTTAATACATCATTTGGTGCATAACTACCTGTTTTAATTAGATTTTTACTTCTTAAATGGTTTTTAATATCTTGTAAAGATTTTTGTTTTAAAAGAGATATTTCATGTTTAATATTTTTTTGGGTTTCTCTATTTTTTATTAAAATACCAACTTTATTTTTACCATTTATTTTACCAACTTTATAACTTGATTTTTTTGTTATTTTTGTAATTTTTGGTATATTTTCTAATGCTATGTCTCGTTCTTTTTTTATTTGAAATGGCTTAATGTTTTCATCTATATCAAATTCATTCATAAATGGTTTATCGGATAATTCAATAATTTGATTATTATCGGACATTTTATTTGTTTCTTGTTTAAGTTTTTCCAAAGATTTGTTAGTATTTTCATTTACTGTTAGATTTTCAATTTTGTTATCTAAAATTTCAATAAATTCAGGGTTTGATTCAGGGTTTGATTCCGGTTTTGATTCAGGTTTTAATACAGATTTTAATTCAGGTTTTGATTCAGGTTTTGATTCAGGGTTTGATATAGATTTAAATTCGGGGTTTATGTTTTCTTTAATTTTAGCTATATCATCATCATAAATATTATTTTCTAAAACAATTTTAACTTTTGGTTTAAAATTACTGTCATTTTTTTGAGTTTTGTTTAATTGTCTATATGTTGGTTTTACACCATTTTTTAAACACCCATAATTAGTAGATAATGATGCTTCATTATTGTTAAAATCACTGGGTAAATCTAAATTAATTTCTATTGAGGGTACATTATTTTTTATTGTTTGATTATTTTTTTTCTTTAGTTTATTTTTTTTTGCTAAATCTTGGAGAAAGTTGAGAGATTTATTAAATTCTCTCTCGAAATCAGTATTTTCATATGTATTTTTTTCAAATAAATTATTATTTTGTTTTTCTTCTTTAATTGCTTCTTGTTCTTTATTTCTTTGATAATCTTTTACTTTTTTCATCATTTCTTTTTTAATTTTTGAAGTTTTAGATGAATTTTCTTGATCTAAATCTGGTTTATTTCTAATTTTTACACTATTTGGCTTAACTCCTTTTTTATTTTTATTTGATCTTCCATTTAATTTAAATAAATCAGGATTTATTTTTAAAGTTCTATTATTAAGAGACATATTATAATTGCTTCATATTTATTATAATTTATTTATACTTATTTTTTTAAAATTGATTTAAAATATATTTTAAATCAATTTAAAAATATACAAAACATACTATATTAGTATGGATGCTGAATTACACGAAAAAAATATATATAATAAAATTAATAGTTCAGAAGAACCATGGGTTTTAATTGAATCTTATTTTAGAAATCAACATCTTAAACAACTTATTCGTCATCAACTTGAAAGTTATAATTATTTTGTTAATACACAAATTGAAAATACAATTGAAATGTTTAATCCTGTTCGTATCTGTTCTGATCATGATTATATTAGAGAATTAAATCTTCATCGCTTAGAAATACATATTTCATTTGAAAATTTTAATATTCATCGACCACAAGTTTATGAAAATAATGGCGCTACTAAAATTATGTTTCCACAAGAAGCACGTCTTCGTAATTTTACATATGCTGGGTCTATGACTATTGACCTTAATATTAAATATACTGTTAGAAATGGAGAAAACTATAAAAATACATTAAATTATCAAAAAATACTTAAAAATATTCATATTGGAAAATTACCTATTATGCTTCGTTCTGATATTTGTGTTCTTAATCAATATAAACATCTTAATGCTAACCAAACCGGAGAATGTAAAATGGACCCGGGAGGTTATTTTATTATCAATGGTTCTGAAAAAACTTGTTTAGGACAAGAACGTTCTGCTGAAAATCAAATATATTGTTTTAATATATCTAAAAATAATACTAAATGGGCTTGGAGCGCTGAAATGAAATGTATTCCTGATTGGAAATGTATTTCACCTAAACAAATTAATGTTATGATTTCTTCTAAAAATAATGGTTTTGGTAATGCTATCTATTTACAAATTCCCAGACTTAAAAATCCTATTCCTCTATTTGTTGTATTTCGTGCATTTAATATTATTAGTGATAAAGATATTTGTGAAAAAATTATTCTTGATATTGATGATAAAAAATACAAAAGAGTGCTTTACGGATTACAAGGTTCTATTGTGGACGCTAATAATTGTCTTACATATGATGCCGCTATTCGTTATATTACGTCTAATGTTATTTATACCCCCTTAAATGTTGATAAAGAAACTGGATATAAACGTAAAAATGATTTTGCCTTTGAAGTTATTAATAATGATATTTTCCCTCATTGTAAAAGCAGTGAACAGAAAATTTATATGTTGGGGTATATGGTTAATAAACTACTACAAACATCATTTGGATGGATTGAACCATCAGACCGTGATTCATACCTTAATAAACGTATTGATTTAACCGGTTCTCTTATTAATAATCTTCTTCGCAATTATCTTAATAAAGTTGTTAAAGATATGCAAAAACAAGTTATTAGAGAAATTAATTCTGGTTCTTGGAAATCTAATGAAGATTATGAAAATATTATTAATAGTACTAATATTTATAAAATTATTAAATCAACTACTATTGAAAATGGTATTAAAAGAGCTCTCGCTACTGGTGATTTTGGTATTAAACAAATTAATAGTAATAAAGTTGGTGTTGCTCAAGTCTTAAATCGCCTAACTTATATTTCTAGTATTAGTCATTTACGCCGTATTAATACTCCCATTGATAAAAGTGGTAAATTAATTCCTCCACGACGACTTCATAATTCGTCTTGGGGATTTCTTTGTCCGGCAGAAACACCAGAAGGTGGCTCTGTTGGTATTGTGAAAAATCTTAGTTACATGACACATATTACAATACCTTCTAATTCAAGCGGATTATACGACTATATTTTACCGCTTATTATTAATATTAATTCATTTGCCGATAAACCCAAAGAATTATATGATAAAGTTAAAGTATTTATTAATGGTGCTTGGGTTGGTATTACCAACAATCCATTAGAACTTTATAATAATTTAAAAGAAAAAAAATATAAAGGAATTATTAACATCTATACTTCAATTATATTTGATTATAAATTACAGGAAATTAAAGTTCGTAATGATGCTGGTAGACTTATCAGACCATTACTTAAAGTTAAAAATAATAATCTTATTTATACAACAGATATTATAAATAAAGTTCATAGTAATGACATCCAATGGAATGACCTATTATATTCAGGAAAAATTAATGAATCTGTGATTGAATATATTGATTCTTATGAACAAAATAATTCTATGATTGCCATGGAACCAGAACTACTTAAATTATCAGACAGTAAATATATTTATCACTATACACATTGCGAAATTCATCCCAGCACCATATTTGGTATTTTGGCATCATGTATTCCTTTTCCTGAAAATAATCAATCCCCTAGAAATACATATCAAAGTGCTATGGGTAAACAAGCACTTGGTATGTATGTTACTAATTATGATAATAGAATGGATAAAACTGCATATGTATTATCTTATCCAATGAGACCACTCGTTGATACCCGACTTATGGATATTATTCAACTTAATACTATTCCTTCAGGAGAACAAGTTATTGTTGCTATTATGAGTCATTCTGGTTATAATCAAGAAGATAGTATATTATTTAATAAGGGTTCTATTGATAGAGGATTATTTCTTGCTACTATTTATCATACCGAAAAAGATGAAGATAAAAAATTATATGGTAATGAAGAAGTACGTTGTACTCCAGATAAAACTAAAACTAAAAATATGAAATTTGCCAATTATGAAAAAATCAATAGCCAGGGCGTTGTACCCGAAAATACACTTATTAAAGATCGCGATATTATTATCGGAAAAATTCTACCAATTAAAGAAAATAAAAATGATTACACTAAAACTATTAAATATACCGATGAAAGCCATGTTTATAGAACCAATGAAGAAACATATATCGATAAAAATTATATTGAATGTAATGGTGATGGTTATAACTTTTGTAAAGTACGTTTAAGAAATTATCGTAAACCTGTTATTGGTGATAAATTTTCGAGTCGTCACGGACAAAAAGGAACCATCGGCAATATCATTTCTGAAGAAGATATGCCGTTTACAGCAGACGGATTAAAACCTGATATTATTATTAATCCCCATGCCATTCCTAGTCGTATGACTATCGCTCAACTTAAAGAAACTCTTTTAGGTAAAGTATTAATTCAACTTGGCCTTTTTGGTGATGGAACTAGTTTTAGTAAATTTAAAATTTCAGATATTACAAAAGAATTACAAAAACTCGGTTATGAATCTAATGGTAATGAAGTTATGTATAATGCTCTTACCGGAGAACAATTACAATCCTCTATATTTATTGGTCCTGCTTTCTATCAACGTCTTAAACATATGGTTAATGATAAACAACATAGTAGATCAATTGGACCTATGGTTAATCTTACTAGGCAACCCGCTGAAGGTAGAGCACGTGACGGGGGGCTTCGCTTTGGGGAGATGGAAAGAGATTGTATGATATCACATGGCGCAAGCCGTTTTACAAAAGGACGACTTTATGATGCTTCTGATGCCTATAGCGTTCATATTTGTAATAAATGTGGATTAATTGCGGCATTTAATAAAAATCAACAAATTCATATATGTAATACTTGTGAAAATAGAACAGATTTTAAATATGTTGAAATTCCATATGCTTGTAAATTAATGTTTCAGGAATTACTTACTATGAATATTGCACCTAGAATTATTTGTCAATAAATTTATTAAAATATATTTTAATTATTTAAAAACTTAGTTTTATTAATTATATCTTTATATCAAATTTTTTTAATTTATAAAAAAAAAAATATAATATATTATTATATTAATTATAATGGCATTCGCACAATCTAACTTAGGAGGAGGAAATAAAGGATTTCTGCCAAAATCATTTGGACATATGGACGGGGGCAACGAACGTGCTGCATCGAGAAAATATTTAGCAAAAGCTTTTGGTAATATGAAAAATACTGGACTTGGAACTTCACCTTTACTATATTCTAGAAATATTTTAGGACCTTTCAAAACTGCTTATAATGCCGGTGATGTTACTACTAATGGATATGGTGCTACTGATCCAAAATACGGTCTTGCCGCCAATCAAGTTGGTGGTAATAATTTATCTAGACTTCAAGGTTTAGGAGATGGGGTTTCCAGAAATGGTATTGCTAGTTATTCTGGTAATCCTAGATTTGTTCATGATGGGTCTGATTATACTAGATTTAAAAAATTAATGGCTGTCAATAATAATTATAATGATACCGCTTTTGGTGGTGCTAATAATTCACAATCACAATCAGTATTAAAAAAAATACGCTCTTAAATTAATTATTATTTATTATTTATTATTTATTATATTTATAATAAATAATATGCCAACTATTAATATTCCTCTTGTAGAAAATTTTTTTCCAGATACTAATTTGCATGATTTTGATATTAGTAATAATTTTTTAGATCTTCATGATATAAATATTATTACTACTCGTAGTCATAATGATAAGAATTTATCTATTAAAAATATTTATTATCATCCTGACTATAATGCTATATTAAGCGGGATAGATTATGACCCTAATTTAAATCACAATCTACGTCGTATAAACCATAGTATAACTTGTGATCAAAACAAAGAATTAAAAAAAAATCCAAAAACTAGCAGAGGTATCAATGGTAAAAAACCAGGCGATCCAACATTTAATATTAAATCTCATATTAATTATATAGAAAATTTAAGAAATGATAACTTTTTTGATGAAGATTTATCCTCATATTTATTAAATATTGGAAATTTAGCAGATTTTAATGTTACTAATTATATAAATGATTTAAAAAATATCTATGAATATGATATATATAATAGTAATAATGATATTAGTTTTATTTTAAATAAATATTATTTTAAAAACTAGTTAAAAATTATTTTAATTATTTTAATTATATTAATAATGGATTATATATACAAAATACCCAATTCAATAGAAACTATAAATATTGATGAGAAACAGTTACGATGTTTTTGTTGTCTAAGACCCGTCTTAATTGATGAATTAGATTTTATTATTAATTTACATTATAATGAAGCACCCGAATTTTATAAGATTTATAAAAAACATGAAATAATATCAGCACATAAATTATTAAATAAATATAATAATGATGGTGAAATGCCAGGACAGTATTTGCAATTTCCGTCTTGGAGCTATTTTATAAAACAGCCTCCTAATATTATTTTATGTGAAATGCAAAAAATCATTAAAATTTTATTAGACACAGAAGAATTAAATTTTATCGACGCCGACGAGGATATATTTAACAAACAATTAAAAGAATTACATAAAAGTATCATTAAAGAAACAAATAGCGATAATAATTCACATCAACACGGTCATAATAATTCACATGAAGACAATCATAATAATTCACATGAACACGGTCATAATAATTCACATGAAGACAATGATAATAATTCACATGAAAAGGATCTTCATAATTCGTATGAACATTCATATAATTAAATTGAAATATTTAATTTCAAATTATTTTAATTTATAAAATATATTTGTATATTATATTTATAATGGGTAAAAAATCGAATAAAAAATCTTCATCTGATACATCAGAAACTTTAGCACATTCTGAAACAGAGCCAGAACCAGAGCCAGTTGTTGAATCTGAAGTAGAGCCGGTTGTTGAACCTGCAGTAGAGCCAGTTGTTGAACCTGAGGTAGAGCCAGTTGTTGAATCTGAGGTAGAGCCGGTTGTTAAACCTGAGGTAGAGCCGGTTGTTGAACCTGTGGTAGAGCCGGTTGTTGAACCTGTGGTAGAGCCGGTTGTTGAACCTGTGGTAGAGCCGGTTGTTGAACCTGTGGTAGAGCCGGTTGTTGAACCTATTAAATTGGAAGTGTTATTACCAAGCCCTATAACACGTGAAGCCATAAAAACTGATGCACCACTTCCTCCACCGCTCAGACGTGAACGAATGAAAATGAAAATGAAATTTTAATAAAATTATAGCTTAAACATTAAAATAAAATTATAATCTAATATAAATGTCGTTAACGGTTAGTATATCTAGAAACATGCCTCAAAAATTTAGTGTTGCTGATGGAGGGAATAGTTTTATTTTAGGAAGAAGAGCATTTTTTAACAATATTTTTCAATCACATCAAGTTGAAAATTTAGGGAATAATAATAGTTCAACTAATAGTAAAAAAAGTCACCGTGTTAAACGTGAATCTGGAAATAGCTCTATTCCTATACTAAATAAAGATTCTAATTTAAGAATACAAAGATTACGTCTTACTGCAGTTGGTGCTGGTTCATCACAATTAAAAAATGCGAATGATAAAGTTTCATATAAACCAGTAGACCATAAAAATGTTATTAATAATGCAAAAACAAGAGTTAAAGGAGGCGGAGCTGCTTTTGTTCCCAAACCAAATTCAATACCTAAATCGTTTAAATATTTAATTTAATATTTAAAATATATTTAAAACTAAAAATATATTTTATAACAAATGTCTTTAATTACAAAATATTTTGAGGATACAAAAAAATATAAATTATCCCATGGAGAGAAAACCATAGTTTTAATACAGGTTGGTTCTTTTTTTGAATGTTATGCTATAATTGAATCAGATGGTTCATATGTTGGTTCTAGCATTGAAGAATTCTCTCGTATTTGTGATATGTCTATTGCGCGTAAAAATACTTGTGTTGGAACAAAAAAAGTTGTAATGGCTGGTTTTGGATTAGGACAATTAGAAAAATATGTAAAACGATTATTGGAAAATGGTTATACAATTCCTGTTATTACTCAAAATATTCAAGCAAAAAATGCGGAGAGAAATTTAGCATGTATATATTCGCCAGGTATGCATTTTAATGAAGATTCTGATAATTTAAGTAATAACACTATTTGCATTTGGCTAAATGTTTCAAAAGCAAATAATGTAATAAAACAACCTTTATTAACGATTGGATTATCTATAATTGATATTTTAACTGGAAAATTAATAAATTTTGAATATAGTATTCCTTATAATAATAATCCAATTATATATGATAATTTAGAAAAATATATATCAGTTTATGAACCATCTGAAGGAATTATTATTACAAATAATGAGGAGAGAGATTATATAGATAATGTAATAAGTTTTATAAATTTAAAGGCACGTAAAATACATAAAATTGTATTAGAAAAAGATAATAATAATGAAATAAATAAGGTTGCTTTAAATTGTGAAAAACAAAAATATCAGGAATGTTTGATCGATAAATTATATGGTATTGGTAGTTTTCGAGAGAAATCTGAATTTTATGAATATCCAATTGCGAATCAATCTTTCTGTTTTTTATTAGATTTTGTTGAAAAACATAATCCTAATTTAATTAAAGATATCTCTCTTCCTGATTTTGAAAATCATAGTGAAAAATTAATATTAGCTAATCATTCTCTCAAACAATTAAATATTATTGGTGATAATAATTATAGCGGCAAGTTATCTTCTATAACATCTATGTTAAATAATTGTATTACTTCAATTGGTAAAAGAAAATTTAATTATGAATTATTACATCCTATTAGTAATATAAAAGATTTAAATAAATATTATAATATTACAGAACATTTATTAGAAACAGAATTTTATAATGTAATTAGAGATGAATTAAATAATATTAGAGATATTGAAAGAATTGAGAGAAAATTAATAATGAATAAATTAGAACCAAGAGATTTCTATATGTTATATTACAATCTCTCCAAAATCAAAATATTATTTCAAAAAATTTCCAGTGCTCCCGATAATTTTAAATTATATGAATATATTTCATCGTTTATAAATTCTAAAATAGATATTATTTGTGATGAAGTCTGTAATTTTGTAGAAGATAAATTTAACGTGGAGAAAATTAATAATATTGTAATGGATAAACTCGGAAATTATAATATTGAAGATTTAGATTTTATAAATAAAAATCATGATAATGATTTAAATAAATTATTGAGAGAAAATATAGATTCTAAAGAAGTATTTGAAGCAATTCGCGGTTATCTCTCAAATATACTTAAAAAATATGAAAAAAATAAAGATTCAGAATTTGTTAAAATTCATGAAACAAGTAAATCTGATTCTTTCTTATTAGCTACTAAAAGAAGAGCGATAATATTACAAGATTCTTTAAAAAAGGAAGAAAGTAAAGTAAATATAACATATCTCTCTAAATTTTCAAGAAAAGAAGAAATTTATGTATTAGATTTATCTAAATTAGAATATTTAGAACATGGAAGTAATAAAACCAATATGGTTATTACATCTCCTGACATAAAAAAATTGGCTTCAAGCATTCAAAATGATAAAGAACATTTAATCAGTAAAATTAATCAAGTATATAATAATATTTTGAGAGAATTTATAATTTTCAATAACAAATCTAAATTATCTTATATCTCTCAATTTATTGGATTGATAGATACTGCCCATAATAGAGCTTATAATGCTAATAAATTTAATTATACAAAACCAATTATTGAAAACCAATATGATGCAAAATCTTATTTTAATGCTGAACAAATAAGACATCCATTAATAGAACAAATAAATCAAAATGAATTATATATTAGTAATACAATAGAATTAGGTTCTACTTATAATTGTTCTCTCGTATATGGAACTAATGCAGTTGGTAAGAGTTCGCTGATTAAATCAATTGGAATTAATATAATATTAGCTCAAAGTGGAAATTATGTACCATGTACTAGTTTTAAATATTATCCATATTATAGTTTATTTACACGTATTCTTAATACTGATAATATTTTTAAAGGTCTCTCTACATTTGCCCTTGAAATGAGCGAATTAAGAAATATTTTAAAATATTCAGATAAAAATAGTATTGTATTAGGAGACGAACTTTGTAGCGGAACAGAATCAGTTTCGGGATTAAGTATTTTTACTGCTAGTTTAGAGAGATTACATAATAATGAAGTAACTTCTATATTTGCTACACATTATCATGAATTATTAAAATATGATGAAATTAAAAATTTAAATAAATTAAAAATTAATCATATGAGTGTAATATTTGATAAAAAATCAAACAAATTAATATATGATAGAAAATTAAAAGATGGTTCGGGAGAGATGATGTATGGAATTCAAGTTGCACAAAGTTTAGATTTAGACGAGGAATTTATAGAGAGATGTTATAATATTAGAAATAAATATAATGAAAATAATGATTCGGTGATGGATAGTAAAGAAACAAATTATAATTCAAAAAAAATTAAATCTAAAATTTGTGAAATATGCAGAGAGAATCCTAGTTGTGATACACACCACCTCCAGTTTCAAGTAAATGCGGATAAAAAAGGAATTATAAATAAAGAATTTCATAAAAATAAAAAAGCTAATTTAATTTCTATATGCTTTGACTGTCACAATAAAATTCACAAGGAAAATAAACAGCTGAAAAAAATAAGAACAACCAAAGGATATGAATTAACCGACGTCTAAACAATAATAAAAAATCAGTAGAGAGAATTTATTTATATATTATTAAAAATAACTTAAAGAGAAACATGCTATTTTTGTCGCGCACAAACAATGCAAATATGCAATTAATATGCCTGATTTTATAAAATCTATACAAGTATCACTAGAACAATTAGATTATACAAAATGTATTACAAAAATTTTAATGGATAATATGAATAAATTAGGAAAATTTGAGAGACAAATATACTGCATAGATATAAAAAGAGAAACATAATATATAAAAGATTATGATAAATGGAATAAAGATAAAGATAAAGAAAAAAAATTAAAAAAGCAATAAATAAAACATCTAATAAAAATTTTATAGCATTATGTCAAAAATAGTAAAACCGGTATCATAAATAGAGGATAAAATAATAAAAACTATATGCAAAGAAAATTATGTAAAAGAATAATATTTTAATAAATAGTTTAGTTTAATAATTATGAAAGATAAATTAAGTTAAATAATAATTATTTAAATATAAATAATTATTATATGTTTACATTAAATAGACCTTATCAACCTCCTGTTATAAAAAAAAATGAAGAAAACAA
>Ga0209090_10002644_pt1 | contig 11311 bp, 3 predicted proteins | sample ArcticOcean_MG_C_9_FD_187432 | JGI IMG/M metagenome (GOLD analysis project Ga0209090, IMG submission 187432) | Marine microbial communities from western Arctic Ocean - ArcticOcean_MG_CB2_152 (SPAdes) (version 2) | ecosystem: Environmental > Aquatic > Marine > Oceanic | place: Arctic Ocean... | reverse complement strand
CACTAAAAGTAGCGGTGATGGTAACGACACTAGAGCCTGAAGTTAAATTATCTGAGTCGGTATCAGTAAGGGTTACGGTAGGGGCGGTATTATCAATGGTAAAAGTAATACTAGTAGTTCCCGCGTGGGCTTTACCTGATACATCAGTTCCTGCAACGGTAGCCGATACGATACCACTGGTGGTGGTTGAGACTGTCCATGGGTAGATCCAAACATCAGCAGTTGAAGAAGCGGTCATTACCGCATTGGATACCTCACCTGTTATGTTAATCGTTGGAGCTGAAGTCATCATTTCATTGAAAGTAGCCGTGATGGTGACTACGTTTGAGCCCGTTACTAAATTATCTGAGTCGGTATCAGTAAGGGTTACCGTAGGTGCTGTATTATCAATGGTAAAGGTGATGCTAGTGGTTTCCGCGTAGGCTTTTCCTGATACATCAGTTCCTGCAACGGTAGCCGATACGATACCACTGGTGGTGGTTGAGACTGTCCATGGAAAGATCCAAACACTTGCTGTACTAGAAGCGGTCATCGCTACATTAGATACCTCCCCTGTTATGTTAATCGTGGGAGCTGAAGCCATCGCCTCACTAAAAGTAGCGGTGATGGTAACGACACTAGAGCCTGAAGTCAAATTATCTGAATCACTGTCGGTGAGCGTTACCGTAGGTGCGGTATTATCGATCGTAAAGGTGATGCTAGTAGTTCCTGCGTAGGCTTTACCTGAAACATCTGTTCCGGCTACGGTGGCTGATACGATGCCACTGGTGGTAGTAGAAACCGTCCAAGGATAGGTCCAAACATCGGCTGTTGAAGAAGCGGTCATTACCGCATTGGATACCTCACCTGTTATATTAATCGTTGGAGCTGAAGCCATCGCCTCACTAAAAGTAGCGGTGATGGTAACGACACTAGAGCCTGAAGTCAAATTATCTGAGTCACTGTCGGTGAGCGTTACCGTAGGGGCGGTATTATCAATGGTAAAGGTGATGCTAGTGGTTCCCGCGTAGACTTTACCTGATACATCAGTTCCTGCAACGGTAGCCGATACGATACCACTGGTGGTGGTTGAGACTGTCCATGGAAAGATCCAAACACTTGCTGTACTAGAAGCGGTCATCGCTACATTAGATACCTCCCCTGTTATGTTAATCGTGGGAGTTACCGCCATCGCCTCACTAAAAGTAGCGGTGATGGTAACGACACTAGAGCCTGAAGTCAAATTATCTGAATCACTGTCGGTGAGCGTTACCGTAGGTGCGGTATTATCGATCGTAAAGGTGATGCTAGTGGTTCCTGCGTAGGCTTTGCCTGAGACATCCGTTCCTGCAACGGTAGCTGAGACTATCCCACTGGTGGTGGTTGAGACTGTCCAGGGATAGATCCAAACATCGGCTGTTGAAGAAGCGGTCATCGCTACATTAGATACCTCCCCTGTTATGTTAATCGTGGGAGTTACCGCCATCGCCTCACTAAAAGTAGCGGTGATAGTAACGACACTAGAGCCTGAAGTCAAATTATCTGAATCACTGTCGGTGAGCGTTACCGTAGGTGCGGTATTATCGATCGTAAAGGTGATGCTAGTGGTTCCTGCGAAGGCATTACCTGAGAGATCTGTTCCTGAAACGGTTGCTGTAACAATGCCACTGGTGGTGGTGGAGACTGTCCAGGGATAGATCCAAACACTTGCTGTACTAGAAGCGGTCATCGCTACATTGGATACTTCCCCTATTATGTTAATGGTTGGAGTTGCCGCCATCGATTTACTAAAAGTAGCGGTGATGGTAACTACACTAGAACCTGAAACTAAATTATCTGAATCTGAATCAGTAAGGATGACCTCTGGAGAGTTAGAGACATTAAAGGTGATACTATCTGTTCCCGAATATACTTTTCCAACAAGATCAGTTCCAGATACAGTGGCAGTTGTTGAATTTACTGAAGTTGATACTGTCCAAGTATAGTTCCATTCATGATTAGAAGTTATTGATTGGGTAAATGAAGCATTTGTTAGTACCCCCCCACCAAGTGATAATGTTGGAGTAGTTGTGAGAATTTCAGAGAAACCAGCAATTATTTTGAAGGAATCTCCATTTTCAACAGACGGATTAAGATCTGATCTTGTGTAGAGTTCAAAACTTAGATCTCCACCTGAGCGGGATGAAGCGTTTGAAGCATAAACATCTGAGGTATTTATGTACATGTTAGCAAATGCAGCGTTAAGACTAGTATCATAGGGTTTAATTTGAAAATGATAAGACTCACCTGCATTTACAGCTACAGGAGTATTAAATGTAAATGATGTATATCCATTACTCCAATTACCTCCAGTTGCCCCCCATCCTTGTAGGACAGGAATATACTTGATAGTAGTTCCAATAATATTCCCTCCAGATAAAGTTGTACCATTAGTACTTGTTACTCCTTGGTGAATTTTCATCTCAAATGGAAAAGGAACAGATGGAGTTCCATCATTATTTGCCCCATAACCACCATTTGTAGGATTTCTAAGCTTCATAACTATTCTTGTAATATATCCTGAAGAAGTAGGAGTAAATTCTTGCCAAGCATTGTTGCCGCCGGTTGATGATCCTGAATCCATTCCATAGGCAAGCATTCGGGATTCATCTTTTAAGCCCGTAAAATAGAGCAGTGTTGGTGAGGTGTTATCAACAATAAAGATTTGCGATGTTGTTCCCTCATATACTGATCCGGTAGAAGAACTTCCTGAGACAGTTGCTGTAACCTCACCATTAAAAGTTGTTGATACTGTCCAAGGATAAGTCCAAACATTTGCCGCTCCAGTTGAAGTCATCGCAACATTTGTTACAAGTCCAGTTATGCTAATAGCTGGTGAAGCTGCCATCGCTTCACTAAAAGTAGCTGTAATGGTGACCACATCTGATCCAGTTACAACATTATTTGAACCTGTGAAGGAAATAGTTAATGACACCCCAGGGTTGTGAATTTTTGCAGCAAAAGCATATTTATTTGGAAATACTTCTTTTACTCCCGATGTTAAAGAAGAACTCACTGAAGAGCTGTCTCCACCATTACTGGAATTCCCCCAAGTAATCAAACTACCGTCACTTTTAAGGGCTGCGAAAGAATAATATTTCGAATAAATTTTAGTTACTCCCGATGTTAAAGAAGAACTCACTGAAGAGCTGTCTCCACCATTACTGGAATTCCCCCAAGTAATCAAACTACCGTCACTTTTTAAAGCTGCGAAAGCATACCGATTTGAATGAATTGTCATTACTCCTGATGCTAAATCAGAACTCACTGAAGAGCTGTTTGCTCCGTAGCTGGAATCTCCCCAAGTGACAACACTACCGTCACTTTTAAGCGCTGCAAATGCTTGACCACTAGAGTATATATCAACAACATCAGAGGTAAGGTCAACACTGGTATTGTTTGATCCACCCGAAGTAGATCTCCCCCAAGTAACGACACTACCGTCGGTTTTTAAAGCTGCAAAGGCACCTGAGCTTCCAGAGCCCATGTGTTTCAATGCATATATATCTTTAACCCCCGAAGATAAACTTGAACTCACTGAAGAACTTCCATTTCCTGCCCACGTAGAACCTGGTCCACCATAACCGTTAGTTCCCCAATTAACTACACTTCCATCGCTTTTCAAAGCCGCACCAGCATAGTTACCCATAGTTACTTTGACTACCCCAGAATCTAAAGCAGAAGTCGTAGGGGAAGCATTAGAGGTGTCAGCTCCATAACTGGAACTCCCCCAAACAACAACACTTCCATCGCTTTTAAGGGCTGCGAAAGCCATACTTCCTCCTCCATTAGAATAAATTTTAGTTACTCCTGATGCTACACCAGATGGAGAAGAAAGACTACTTCCATAACCACTAGCACTAGTTCCCCAAGTGACTACACTACCGTCACTTTTTAAAGCTGCGAATGCCCTATTAGTTGAATATATTTCAATAACATTAGAGGCAAGACCTGCACTAGTATTATTAGATCCGCCAAAACTAGCGTCCCCCCAAAGCGCAACACTTCCATCAGTTTTCAATGCTGCATATGCATAATCATTAGAATATATTTGCTTTACCCCTGACAGTGATGGCTGGCTATTAACACTACTTCCAGCACTATATGCACTTACTCCCCAACTGGCTACACTACCATCAGTTTTAAGTGCTGCAAATCCTTTCTCATTTGGGACTATTGTTGATACGTCCGATGCTATGGTTGTACTCACCGTAGAGCTATTACCACCATTGGTAGAATCTCCCCAAGTGACGACGCCAAATCTACTTTTTAGAGCAATAAAACTTCCATCATTAGAATATACTTCTCTTACACCTGAAGAAATTTTACTACTCACCGACGAGCTGTCACCTCCTGTATTACTGGGTCCCCAAGAGACCACACTCCCATCACTTTTTAAAGCTGCAAAAGCACTAGCAGTCGAATAAATTTTAGTTACTCCTGATGCTAAATCAGAACTGACAGAAGAGCTGTTACCTCCATAATAGGAATTTCCCCAAGTGATGACACTACCGTCACTTTTTAAAGCTGCGAAAGCATACTTAGTTGAATGAATTTCAGTTACACCAGAAGCTACTGCAGAAGATACATTAATTGGAGAAGTAAGACTACCTCCATAACTTGAATTTCCCCAAGTAACTAAACTTCCATCAGTTTTAAGGGCTGCAAAAGCATAGTAATTTGGAAATACTTTTTTTACTCCCGATGCTAAAGAAGAACTTACCGAAGAGCTGTTTCCACCATTACTTGAATTCCCCCAAGTAATCAAACTACCGTCAGCTTTTAAAGCTGCAAAAGCAGTATTATTCGAATAAATTTTTGACACCCCCGATGTTAAAGAAGAACTGACAGAAGAGCTATCACCACCATAGCTGGAATCTCCCCAAGTAATGACAGTACCGTCGTCTTTTATGACAGCAAAGGCCCGTTCGGTGGAATAAATTTTAATAACTCCTGAGGTTAGAGAAGTACTAACATTAGAACTGTCACCACCACGGTCAGTTTTCCCCCAAGTAACGACACTACCGTCGGTTTTTAAAGCTGCGTAAGCATACTTAGTTGAATGAATTTCAGTTACACCAGTAGCTACTGCAGAAGATACATTAATTGGAGAAGTAAGACTACCACCATAACCACCATAACCCCAAGTGAATACACTACCATCACTTTTTAAAGCTGCAAAAGAATATTGGTTTGAAGTGATGTGAGTTACGCTTGAAATAGAAGAAGTAAGATTACCGCCATAGCTAGAGATTCCCCAAGTAACAACACTACCATCGTCTTTTAGAGCAGCATAGGCATAATTGTTCGGAAAAATCTCTATCACCCCTGATGTAAGAGAGGAGCTTACCGATGAGCTATTACCCCCATAACTGGAACTTCCCCAAGTGATCACACTACCGTCATTTTTTAAAGCTGCATGAGAATATAAAGTTGAATATATAGAGTCAACATCTGAAACAAGATCAGAACTAACTGCGGACGTATCTCCTCCATTCCCTGAAATCCCCCATGAAACAATCTGCCCTTGTGAAGTTTTACAAATAAGGAGAAATAGAATTAATAACGGTAAGAACCAATTCTTTTTCATAAATAAAATATCAATTCTTAATATTTCAATTTTTAAAGTATCGCATAAATATAAACTGGCAATTATTATGCGTGCATAGTAATTGTATAAATATAAATATAAACAAAAATACTTGATTTTCAGTTAATTACACCATCTGTGGTTAACTAATCGCAAATGCATAAATAATTAGCTGCAATAACCAATAATAAAAATAGCTTTTTCATAGTGATAGTTTTAGTATTCTTCAAAGTAACGAAAATCTATAATATTATTTATTTTTTCGTAAGTCTAAACTTTATGAAGGGGGTGGGTGATTTGTGTCATTTTAAATTCTACAATCGATTTTATTAATCTCAGTAAATAATTTAATTTTTTACCTTTAAAACAAAACCTAAATAATAACTATGCTTCATCAACTATTTTCAAGACCTTTTATTGTCTTTATCGCTATACTTTCATCAAATTTATTTTATTCTCAGTCAAATAAAGAGTTCAAGCCAATTGATGTATTTAGTCTAGAATATGTTTCTAATCCTAAAATTTCTCCAAATGGAAGAAAAGTTCTTTATGTGAGAAACTTTAAGGATATAATGACAGATAAAAATTATTCAAATATTTGGATTATTAATTTCGATGGAACAAATAATACACCACTTACAACTGGAAATCAAAATGATTTTGATCCAACTTGGTCTAACTCCGGGGATAAGTTTACTTACAAATCAAATTCTGATGACTCTGTTCAACTTTACCTTCATGTTCTGGATCAAAAATCGAATCAAAAACTTACTAATCTTCAAAAATCCGTTAGCTCTGTAAGTTGGTCTGAAGACGATGAATACTTAGTTTTCACCTCTTTCGTTGAAAAATCTTCAAGTAGTTTTATCAAAATGCCAATAAAGCCTAAAGGAGCAAAATGGAATAAACCAGCTATAGAGATTAATGATATAAAATATAGAAGTGATGGAAGAGGGTATCTGACTCAAGGGTTCTCACAAATCTTTATCCTTCCTGTAGAAGGGGGAACACCAAGACAAATCACATTTCTTAATAACAATGCAGCATCCCCAAAATGGTTAACAAAAAATAAAATTATATTTTCAGGCAACTTACATGAAGATTCTGATATAGAACCAAGAAACTCTGAAATATATTTTGTAGATACAATTTCAGAAAAAATTAAGCCACTAACTTTTCGGTTAGGACCTGATTATAGTCCAGTTATTTCTCATGACAAAAGCAAAATAGCCTATCTCGGTTTTGATGAAAAATATCTAGGCTATCAACAAAACAATATTTACATAATGTCCAATGATGGAAAAAACATTGAAAATATTTCAGAAAATTTCAATAGAAATATTAGTAATATAAATTGGTCTGAGGATGGGAAAGGTCTCTATTTTCAGTACGATGACAAAGGAATGACAAAGCTTGCCTATATCTCAACTTCTGGTAAAGTAAATAATATAGTAAGTCAATTGGGAGGAATGTCATTAGGAAGACCCTATAGTGGAGGAACGTATAGTGTTTCTAAAAATGATAGATATGCATATACTTATGGCAATGTATATAATCCTTCAGATTTAGCAGTAGGATACAACAAAAGCTCTAAGAGACTGACATCATTAAATAAAGATTTATTTGATCATAAAAAACTTGGTGATGTTGAAGAGGTTTGGTTTAAATCATCTTTTGATGAAAGGCAAATTCAAGGGTGGCTTGTTAAGCCACCAAATTTTGATCCTTCTAAAAAATATCCCTTAATATTAGAAATCCACGGGGGACCTTTTTCAAATTATGGATTTAGATTTTCGGCAGAAATTCAATTGTTTGCAAGTAAAGGCTATATGGTTCTCTACGCTAATCCAAGGGGAAGTACTAGTTACGGAAATGAATTTGCAAATTTAATCCATCATAATTATCCAAATCAAGATTATGATGACCTAATGTCGGGAGTCGATCATATTTTAAAGAGATCGTATATAGATGAAGAAAATCTTTTTGTTACTGGTGGAAGTGGAGGAGGAGTTTTAACGGCATGGATTATTGGCAAAACAGATAGATTTAAAGCAGCTGTAGTTGCAAAACCAGTTATAAACTGGTATAGTTTTGTTTTGTATGCAGATAATATAAACACCTATTACAAGTATTGGTTCCCAGGTCTTCCATGGGATAATTTGGAGCATTATATGAAAAGGTCTCCTATCTCATACGTTGGAAATGTTAAGACACCAACAATGTTATTAACTGGGGAGCAAGATTTTAGAACTCCAATTGCTGAAAGCGAACAGTTTTATGCTGGATTAAAACTTAATAAAGTAGAGTCAATGTTAGTCCGTATTCCAGGAGCTAGCCACGGAATCGCAGCTAGACCTAGTAATTTAATAACTAAAGTCAACGCAATAGTTGCTTGGTTTGATAAGTATAGAAATTAATAAAAAAAGTAGACGATTAAGTAAAAAAATACTGTATGAAAAAACTGTTTTTTATTTTACCCTTTATAATTGTTACAAATATTTTTGGACAAATTAATCAAGAACTTATTAATTTTAAAAGTGCAAATCCTTTTTCATTAAGTGATATTATAAATGATCTTGATAATCAAGAAAAACAAAATGTTTTTGGGAAACTAACTATTCCTTTCGATAGTTTAAATCCAAAGAAAAAATATCCTTTAATTATTGGAATTGCAGGGAGTATGGGTTGGAGAAAACATCATCTTGACTATATTAAAATGTATCAGGAAGAAGGTTTTGCAACTTTTGAATTAAATAGCTTTAAAAGTAGAGGAATAGACTCAACAGTGGGGTCTCAAAATCAAGTAACTACAGCTGCGATAATACTTGATTCATATCGAGCATTAGAGAAACTTGCAAAACACTCAAATATTGACAAAGATAAAGTTGCTATTACGGGCTGGAGCCTTGGAGGAGGAGTAGCCCTTTTTTCTGCATGGATGCCCTTGAAAAATATTATTTCCAAAGAACTTAGTTTTGCTGCACATTTAGCCTTTTATCCTCCTTGTTTTTTTAATCCAGAAAATTTATCATTTTCAAAAGTCCCAATGCACATATTAATTGGGGAAGATGATAACTGGACGCCAGCTACTCCATGTGAAAATCTTGTAGATATCTTATCCGAAAACAACAATATTGGAATTACAGTTTATCCCAACTCACATCATGGATTTGATAGTGAAGAGCCTGTTCATAGAAACGAAAATGGATTTAGCTTTAAAAATTGTTTATTTGACTTAACAGAAAAAGGAGATGTATTGATGAATTATTTGGGCTTACCAATGTCAAATCCAACCCTTCAAAAAATTGGGTTTTTATTTTGTGTAGATCGTGGAGTAAGTATTGGAGGAAATTCTGAGGCTAGGAAAAAATCATTAACCTTTGCCAAAAGTTTTATGAAGCGTTCCTTAATGAAAGACTAAATAGCAAAAAAAGACAACTAAGCTTAGGGCTAAAAGAATATAATTTTAAGATTTTATTTTGAATTATATCTAGGACCAATTGATAGTAACAAATGGCTTGCCGGCCCAATTATGCTTCAAGGTGACCACGGTAATGTAGAATACAGGAATATTACAATTCGTGTACCAAAATAAAATTGAATTTTATGACAATAGGATGCATTTGATAAGAACAATTAATAAATTTTAAAATATATTATATGAAAAATGCAATATTTATATTATTATTTTCAATAAGTTTTATTTCATGTAAAAAGACTTCCGACATTACAAAAGAAAATATTATTCTTGACCGAGCCATATATCAAGATCAGTTAGAGGGGTTTTGGCTGGGACAATGCATTTCAAATTGGACTGGATTAATAACCGAAATGGATAAAATAGGAATTCCTTCCAATGGTATGGGAGAGGGTTTTTATACAAGAGAAGATTGGGGAAAGAAAGATCAGCCTAACATATGGGGATCTAATGACTTGTCAGAAACTATCGATTTTATTTATGCAGAAAAAGATAGTATCTGGGGAGCCGATGATGACACTGACATCGAATATATCTATCAAGAATTGTTGTTCAGTAGTCCAACACTTGATATAACAGGAGAACAAATTAGAAAAGCATGGTTAGACCATATTAACATTGAAGAGGAAAATTATCTGTGGGTATCCAATCAGAAAGCATTTGACTTAATGCAAGAAGGAAAAATTCCACCAGAAACAAGTGATCCTGATTTAAATGAACATTATGAGATGATTGATGCTCAATTAACAACTGAAATTTTTGGATTTTTTGCACCTACTAAACCAATAATTGCTGTTGAATTAGCTCATTTAGCAGTAAGAACCACTGCGAGATATAATGCAGCTTGGATTGCTGAATTTAATATTATCATGTATTCATTAGCTAGTTTAGAAACACAACATGAAAATATTAAGGATAAGTTACAATGGATGGCTAAAGAGGCACGAAAACACCTTCCAAATGATTCGTATTCAGCTAAAATGTTTGATTTTGTTTCTGCTCAATATCAGTCTGGAGTATCTTGGGAAACAGCTCGTGATTCTCTCCACTATAAATATCAAATCCAACAAGCAGATGGTTATCAGTGGTCTACTTTAGATGAAAGCTGTAGCGGTTGTTTTGCTTCGGGAATTAATTTTGGGGCCAGTATTGTAAGTTTATTATACGGTGAAGGAAATATAAAGGAAACAATAAAAATTGGCGCTCTAACAGGTTGGGATTCAGACAATCCAACTGCTACTTGGGGAGGCTTATTGGGATTCATGATTGGTAAAAATGAAATCGAAAAAGTTTTTGATAAAGAGTTTGCTGTCGAATTCAATATCCACAGAACTAGAAAAGGGTTTCCTAATAATGGAATCGATACTTTTGAGAAAATGGCTAAAAAAGGAATCGCTATTGTTGATCGTGTAGTTGAAAGTAAAATGAGTGGAAGAGTTGATTTGAAAAAAAATCAATGGATAATTCCAATCAAATAATTAAGTGTTTTTTTTATCTATTATAATTGTAAATCACTTTGCGAACATAATTTAATTTTACGCATTGTAGGTGATATTAAAATGAAACTCTAAATTAAGAAGAGTAGCTTTTTGTAAGGATTATATGGGAATTGGATTAAGGGCATTGGTGTAATAGAAAAACCCTCAATTTGGTAGGAATTTTATTCTAAGTTACAGCATAACTAAATCTATTTGTTATTTAACTACCCGAAAAGAGAGTCCTAAAAACCCCGTCCGATGTTTGGAAACTTTTAGCTTTTTATATCACAGCGTTAGGGAAAAAACATATGGTTTGTTGCCAATATGTTGTGAAATGGGCAATAAAAAAATTGCGATTAATTGTCTATAAAGACATTACGGATTATTACAGTACCTTGGGTGGGAATCGAACCCACACTCCCGAAAGAACTGGATTTTGAATCCAGCGCGTCTACCAATTCCGCCACCAAGGCTTGAGAGTTCAAAAGTAATAAATTATTTATTTGATTTAATTAAAATCAACAATAATGCTATCCGTTAATTTATTTTTAAATTTACAATCTTAATGATCTCTATGGAAGCTCCCGCTAAAATTTTTTCTTGTACTCAAAGTACAGAACTTGCTAACGCCATTGCAGCCAAATATGGTGCTGAAATTGGAAAAGTAAATTTTTCGCGTTATAGCGACGGAGAGTTCCAACCTTCTTTTGAAGAATCTGTTCGTGGTGCTCGTGTTTTTTTAATTGG